>Ga0335072_10007026_pt1 | contig 16427 bp, 14 predicted proteins | sample Lox_Sample_21_FD_206725 | JGI IMG/M metagenome (GOLD analysis project Ga0335072, IMG submission 206725) | Soil microbial communities from Loxahatchee National Wildlife Refuge, Florida, United States - Lox_Sample_2.1 | ecosystem: Environmental > Terrestrial > Soil > Wetlands | place: USA...
GCTCTTGCTGGCGCCGACGACGGGCTTGGTCCCGGCCCCCACGACCGGGAACGCCTGGCTCGCGCCGGGGATCGCCGGCAGCGGGAAGTGGAGGGCGGCGTACTCCGCCTGCTCCAGCTTCCTCGTCGTGCTGGGCAGCCGCGGGAACCGGCGGTTCGGGACGGCGCCGAGCGCGCTGAGCAGGTTCCCGGAAGTCTGCCGCCGCCAGGTCGAGATGTTCGGGTTGGTGACGCCGGTGACCTGCTCGAGCAGCTGGATCACCGACGTGTGGTCGAACGTGTCGTGGCAGACGAAGCCGCCCACCGTCCACGGCGAGACGATGATGCACGGCACCCGGATGCCGAGGCCGATCGGCTCGCTGATCTTGGCGTATTCCGTTCCCGAGTACGAGTTGCTCACCGAGATGTACTCGTCGGCGGTGCCCGCCGGGGCGGTCGGCGGGGCGACGTGGTCGAAGAACCCGTCGTTCTCGTCGTACGTCAAGATGAACACGGTCTTGGCGAAGACGTCCGGGTTGGCCGCGACGGCGGCGATCTTGCTGGCCACGAAGTCCGCGCCGGCCGCCGGCATGTAGTCAGGGTGCTCAGACTGGTACGACGTCGGCAGGATCCACGACACGGTCGGCAGCCGGTCGTTCATCGCGTCGTACTCGAACTGCCCCGGCTGGAAGATGCGCATGGCCCCCTGGTACAGGGGGGAGGAGACGGCCGCGTTCTGGTACTGGTCGAAGTACTCCATGACGTTGAAGCCGTAGTTGTCGATCTCCTGGTAGATCTGCCAGGAGACGCCGCCGTTGGTCAGCATCTCCGGGTAGGTCTCCCACGAGAACCCCTCCGAGGGCACCTCGTTGCTGTAGACGGGGCCGCCATTCGTGCCCGCCGGATCGACCTGACCGGTCATGAGGTAGAGCCGGTTGGGCCAGGTCGGGCCGAGCATCGACGCGTGATAGCCATCGCAGATCGTGAAGGCGTCCGCGAGTGCCCAGTGGAACGGGATGTCGTCGCGCTTGAAGTAGGCCATCGTGTACTGCCCGGCCCCGGCCTGATAGGAGAGGCTGGCGTCGCTGAACAGCGGCAGGGCGCCCGCCGCGTTCTCGGGCTGCGCGGTCTGCGTGAGCACGAACGAGTCCATCGCGCCGTTGTTCCAGCAGTCGTGCAGCGGCCCCCAGCTGTGGCTGTTGGACGGGATCTGCTGGGCGTTGGTCGAGAGCGTGTCGGCGTGGAAGGGCAGCAGGTAACCGAGGGGGTTGGTCGAGCTGTTGTCCTTCTGGTAGAAGACGCTCGGGTTCACCGACGGGTCCGTAAAGCCCCGGACGCCCGGCATGGCGCCGAAGTAGTGGTCGAAGCTCCGGTTCTCCTGCATGAGGATCACGACGTGCTCGATGTCGGAGAGCGGGGACCTCGTGCTCTTCGCGGCGAGCTGGGCCGGCGTCTTGCCGTCCAGGAGATTTCGCAGGCTGAGCGGGAGGGCGAATGAGCCCAGGACTATCCCGCCCCCCGCCGCCATGAGCTGGCGTCGGCTCACTTCAATGGTCAAGTCATGCCTCCTGTCGCAGGCACCGGCCGGAGGCCATGGGCCTGGGACCGGAGCACGGCGATATCGCGTGGTTTGGTTGAGGCTCGCGGCATGCCGACGTGCGCGCCGCCCATGGCAGGAGCCGAGGGCAGCGCCTATGCAGGCCGCTAAAGCAGCAGGCAGGCCACCCGCTGATGAAATAGGCGACAACTGAGGACTCTCTGACATGGCAATATACGCCGTTGCGGGCAAATCAAATGAACAGCAGGCAACGGCCCCAGGAGGTCTGCGTGAAATGATTCTTCACGATCCGGTAAACATGGACAAATCAGACAAATATCGCGACATCCCGGCCGGAAATTGGTCCCTCGATTAACAGGCCTGTCAATTGCCCCATCCGCACCACCGCGTACTCGAACAATGCGTCCGCCGGCTCGAACGTTCTCGCGAATTGACCGAACAGCTCGAAGCTAATCATCCCGAACAGCTGCGTCCAGGCCAGGATGCCGCGCAGCAGGACGTCCGGCCGCACGAGCCCGCCCAGCGCGGCCACGACCTCGGCCGCCTGCCCGGCGAGCACGCCCCTGGCTGGCTCGTGCACTGCCGCCTCGTCGGCCGCCGGGCCGGCCGGCACGTCGCCGAGCACGGAGATGAGCGCGAGCGGAACCCGACTGGCCGGGCCGATGGTCGCGTCCGGGGCGCGATAGCCCGGCACCGGCGAGCCGTAGATGAGCGCGTATTCGTGCGGGTGGGCCAGCGCCCAGGCCCGGATCGCGCGGCAGCCGGCGAGCCAGCGGTCACCGGGCGGCCGCGACCCGGCCGCGCCCACCGCGGTCTCCGCTACCTCGCCCACGGCGTCGTAGGCGTCGATGATCAGCGCGGTGAGCAGGTCGTCCTTGCTCGGGAAGTAGCGGTAGAGGGCCGAGGAGACCATGCCGAGCTCACGGGCGACGGCCCGTAGCGACAGCGCGTCGGCCCCCACCGCCGCGAGCTGGCGGCGGGCCTCCTCCTTGATGTCGGCGGTGAGTGAGGCCCGGGCGCGCTCGCGCGCCGTCGCCGATGCCTTGCCTGGGGCCATGACCCGCACCTCCGAGATCGTCGCGACAAAACGAGAACACTGCTCTTGACAGGCCGCCGCCTTACGGTGTTCACTGATCTTAACAGAGAGCAGTGCTCTCGTAATAGATCAGGAGAACAAAGATGACTACCCCGAGCGTTCGCTACATCAAGCCTGCCAAGTCCACCAACGTCTTCAACGAGACGGTTCGCCACCTCACCAAGCTCGGAATCAGCATCTGGGGATCGCGAGTGCTCTACGTCCGGGGCCGGACCAGCGGCGAATGGCGCAGCACCCCCGTCAACCTGCTCACCTTCGAGGGCGAGCGGTACCTGGTGGCGCCGCGCGGCACCACCCAGTGGGTGCGCAACATCCGGGCCGCCGACGGCGCGGGCGAATTGCACCTGGGCCGCCGGGTTGAGCCTTTCCGGGCGATCGAGCTGGCCGACGATGACAAGCCGCCGGTGCTGCGCGCCTACCTGAAGCGCTGGAAGATGGAGGTCGGCGTGTTCTTCGACGGCGTTGACGCCAGCGCCTCGCCGGAGAAGCTGCTCGAGATCGCCCCCGGCTACCCCGTCTTCCGCGTGGTCGCGCTCTCGGCGTGAATGTACTGGTTACCGTGCTGAACGGCGAAGACGGTCCCGTGCTCTCGGGCCGTGCTTACCTGGGTGTCACCGGGCCGGGTCGCGGCAGCGGCCCCCGCGGGCCTGCCCCGGTGCGGGCGCACCGCGCTGGCCACCGCGTGCCGTACAGCCTGCCACGCGTCCGTGGCCATCGACGTGACCATGGCCGCTGCGCCGGTCTCGGCCAGGGCGCGCAGCGCGTTCACGGCTGCCGCCCTGTTTCCTGGCCGGCCCGGATCACGTTGCCGTTCCCGATCACCGCCACGCCGGTCAGGTCACGGCCTGCGGAGATACCGGGCTGGGGGGCGGGCGGCGCCGGGAGCCCCGATGGTCGCGGCTCCGGCTGCGGGGAAGCCGGGCCGGGGGCCAGCGGTAGCCAGAGCCAGGCCTCCCCGGCGAATTCCTTGACGGTCACGGCCACCCGCCGGAAGCTCTCGCGGTCGATCCCCGGATAACCCTGCGGCACTGTCTCGTCGTAAAAGTGCGGCGAGACGATCACGGCCAGGGGCAGCGCCGGGTCAGCCGCGAGTGCCTGCCGGGCTGGCGGCGCGTCGAGCAGCCTGGCCACCACCTCAAGGGGATGCCCGACCGTGGTCCCATCCGAGCCGACGTGGACGTCCCCGGCGTGCAGGGCCAGCCGTATCCGCACCTGGGCCAGCGGCGCCGCCCCGCTGTTGTGGGCGCGCAGGCGCACCGCGAGCTCGTAGCCCAGCGGGTGGAGCAGCCGGGCCTTCGGCGTCCCCGGCGGCATGATCAGCCGGATGCCGTCGCCCATGTCATGGCGGGAGCACGCCGTCCAGTCGATCTCGCTGCGCTCCATCGCCGCGCGCAGCGCGGTGAAGAGCACGGCGCGAATGTCGCGCAGCGCGCGGTCGCCGCGGCCCGCCGAGCCCGCGATATCGGCCGCGAGTACCGACCTGTATTCCGGATGTGACGCCATGCTGCTCCAATCCTCCTGTTACCGAATGCGACACCACGCGTCACTCCAACTGTGCGCCATCCGGAAGTGCCAGATCACGTCATAGTGTGAGATCGCGACCGGGAATCTCATCGCGCCCACCCGACAATGCCGGAGGCACGCTCATGCGGGACAGGAGTCGGGCCTGGCCGGAAGACAGCCTGCTTGGCGCGCTTGACCCGGCCGGCCGCGATCGGCTGCTCGCGACCGGAGAGGACCGCCGTTACCAGGCCAGGCAGGTGCTCATGCGCGAGGGAGAGTACGGAGATTGCGTGCTGGTGCTGGTCGATGGCCTGGTCAAGGCGGTCGGGGCCGCCTATGAGGGCCGCGACGTGCTGCTCGCGATCCGGATGGGCGGCGACCTGGTGGGCGAGCTCGCCGGGATGGACGGCAAGCCGCGATCGGCGACGGTCATCGCGTGCGGGCCGGCGACCGCGCGGCGGATTGCGGCCGGCGCCTTCCGCGACTTCCTGCGGCGCGAGCCGCACATCGCGGCGGCGGTCGCCACGTCGCTCACGGGCAAGCTGCGGGCCGCCAACTCCTACCGGGTCGACTTCGCCGGCTGCGACGCGAAGACCCGGATGACGCGGGCGCTGTACCACCTGGCGATGACCTATGGCCGGCCGTCCCGTGACGGGCACCCGGCCGAGGGCACGGCGCTGCGGCTCCCGGTCACCCAGCCAGAGCTCGCGACGCTGTGCGGTATCTCCGACACCACGGGCCACCGGGCGCTGAGCGAGCTCAGCGCGGCGGGGCTTATCTCCACGGGCTACGGGGCCATCATGGTCGCGGACGTCGCCCGGCTGCGCCGGGCGGCCTTCGGCGACTGACCGGCGCGGCGGCGTGATGAATCCGTAAGGCGGCGCCCGGCCAAAACCAGTCATATGACGAGATTGCCTGGCCTCCTCGTTGCTAGCGTGTGGCCCAGGGTTGGCAGACGCGCTTTCTCCTGCGCGGTTCTGGTGCTTTGGAGCAGGTGGTCAGTAACGTGCGGGGGCGCTCATGACTGATGCCCTCGCGTCTCACGAGGCGGCGCTAATGAGCGGTGGGCACGAGGGCGGGAATGCCGGGACATCAGTCCAGGCCGGGCGGGACATCGCGGCGCCCGTTGTGATCGGCGATAACAACCTCGTTTTTACCGCAGGAGCGTCTGACCTGCGCACCGGGCGCAAGCCCGATCCGCGGCGCCGTAAGGAGATCGATCGCCGTCCCCGCCCGCGGCACGAGCCGCTGGCGGGCCGCGGCGCCCTCGTCGGGCAGCTGAGCGCCGCCCTGCGGGACGGCACGCCGGTGCAGGTGTACGGCCCGCCCGGGATCGGCAAGAGCGAGATCCTGCGGGAAGCGGCACGGACGGCGGAGCCTCGCCCGGACGGGCTCGTCTTCCTGTCGGCCAGCAGCGCCGAGGTCCGCGACCTGGCCCAGCAGTTGTTCGAGGCCTGCTACGAGACCGCCGGCTACGCGCCCGCCGTGGACGACCTCCGCCTCCTGATGGCGGGCGTTCAGGTCACGGTCTACGTGGACAACGCCAACTTCGACGGCGAGCAGCTGCGCGACATCATGGACATGGCCCCGGCCGCCACCTTCGCGTTCGCCAGTCCCGGGCCGACGCTGCGCGGGCAGGGCACGGTCGTCGAAGTGACCGGCCTCGATGTCGCCGACGGGCTGAGCCTCCTGACCCGGGAGGCCGGATTGCCGTCGCTCACCGAAGCCGACCAGGCCGCCGCCACCGAGTTGTGGGAGAAGGCCCAGGGCAGGCCGCTGCTCCTGGTCCAGGCGGCGGGCCTGGCCCGGCGGGCCGGGGCCGTGCCCAGGCCCAGCGAGGTCGCCGAGCTCACCCGGCTGCTGCTCGACGAGCAAGACGCGACCGGCCAGGAAATCCTGCACCTTCTGGCCACCCTGGGCGGGGCCGAGATCGCCGCCGCCCATGTCGGCGCGCTCACCGGGACACCAGACCCGGCCCTGGCCTGCGACTCGCTGGTCAAGAGCGGCCTGCTGATGTCGGACGACGGCATGTACCGGTGCCCGCCGGAAGTCCTGCCGGTGATCGCGGGCAAGTACCCGCAGGCCTACCCGATAGACCGGCTGTGCGGGCACTTCACGATGTGGGCGGCCAGCCGGACGGCCACCCCTGACCAGGTCGCCCGGCACGCCGCCGCCATCGCGGAGGCCGCCAGGCTCGCCCAGTTCACCGGCCGCCCGGACCTGGCGGTGCTGGTGACGCGGGCCGCGTCACCCAGCATGGCCCGCGCGCTGCGGTTCGGCCCGTGGGGACTGATCCTCGGCCGGGGCTGGTCGGCCGCCAATGCCAGCGGCGACAAGCGCGCCGAGGCCTACTTCACCCGGGAGGAAGGCAACCGGGCGCAGCTCATCGGGAAGGTCAGCATCGGCCTGGTCTTGGCCGGGGCCGCAGTGGAGATGCTGCGGGCGCTGAGCGAGTTGCCCGTTCCGCAGTCGCCCGCGGTACCGCTGCCGCCAGCCGCTGCCCCGCTGGCTCCCGTTCCCGCGGCCCCGCCCGCCCCCGCGCCCTCGGCGCCGGCCAGCCCTGCTCCGGCCAGCCCGCCGGGCCCGGGAACGACCCCCGCGTCACCGGGAGCGCATGCCGCCGCCCCGAACGGGGTAGCGCCGCACGGCGTCGCCGCGACGCATGCCGGCGCCACTCACGCGGCGGTCACCGTATCGGGCCACATGACGGCGCTCACCAGCGTCCCGGTCTGGCCCGGTCCACCGCCGATGCCCGCGCCCTCGCCGGCGATCGGGCATCCCTGGTTCCCCCATCCCGGGTTCCCGCACCCCGCTGGGCTCCAGCCCGGCGTGCACGGGCACTGGGCGCCCGCGCACGCCGGGCACGCCTCGTGGTCAAAGCTCCCCCTGCTGGCCAAGATCCTCATCGCGATCGCCGCGATCGCCGCGGTCGGCGGAGCCGGCGCCGTCGCCATCAATGCCGCCTCTGTCCAGCCGCCGACCGGCCTCGCGGGTACCTGGCAGGATGCCAGCAACGGCACCGGCCTCACCATCACGGCGGCCGGCGGCGGGTACACGTATCAGGACAACTGCCACGCCACCGTGACGCTGACCGGGAGCGGCAGCACCTATACCGGGCAGGCGAACGCCTACCCGCAGGACTCGAGCTCGTGCATCCCGAATGGCCACGTGACGGTCACGTTCACCCTGGAGGATGGCGGTCAGCAGCTGGTGCAAAACTCCGCGATGCCCCCGGGCCAGACCGCCGCCAACGGGGGCTCGCTCTACTGCGTCACCTGCGGGACGTTCACCTATACCCGCGCGTCCAGCCTGTGAGGAGGCCACCACGATGGTGCCGGCGAACAGCGGGCCGAAGGGCCCGGCCGTGGTCCAGGCGGGCCGGGACATTACCGGCCCCGTGATCATCGGCGACGGTAACCGGGTCGTCTGCCCGGCACCGCCAGGTGACCCCGCGCCGCCCCGCGGCGCAGCACCGGACCCGGGCGAAGCGCCGGGCGCGGTCCAGGCCGGCCGGGCTAGCCTGGGCGGCACGGTCTTCCAGGTCCAGGACGGCGACATGCACGTTCACTACGCGCCCCGGTAGCGCCGTTCGGCCGAACCTGCCCGGCGCCCCGGCGGAGGCTGTGGCCTAGGCTGAGATCGTGAGCGCACCTAAAGTTCTCTTCATCGGTGGTAGCGGGGTCATCTCGTCGGCCTGCGCGCGGGTCGCCGTCGACAGCGGAATCGACCTGACTGTGCTGAACCGGGGCCACACGGGCGGGCGGCCGCTGCCAGACGGCGTTGAGCTGGTGCGGGCGGACATCCGCGACGCGGGCTCGGTGCGTGATGCCCTCGGCGGCCGGGAGTTCGACTCGGTCGTGGACTGGGTCGCCTTCACGACTGAGCATGTCCGGGCCGATCTGGATCTCTTCCAGGGGCGAATCGGGCAGTACGTCTTCATTTCCACGGCCTCCGCCTATCAGACGCCTCCGTCGCGGCTGCCGGTCACTGAGTCGACGCCGCTGCGCAACCCGTACTGGCAGTACTCGCGGGACAAGATCGCCTGCGAGGACCTCCTGGTCGCCGCCTACCGGGACAGCGGGTTCCCGGCCACGATCGTGCGGCCCTCGCACACCTATGACGCGACCAAGACGGTGCTGTCCGGCGGGTGGACGTCGCTGGCCCGGATGCTGGCCGGCAGGCCAGTCATCGTGCACGGCGACGGGACGTCCCTGTGGACGGTGACGTGGAACGAGGACTTCGCCCGCGGTTTCGTGCCCTTGCTCGGGCACCAGCGGACGCTGGGTGAGGCTTTCCACATCACCTCGGACGACTTCCTGACCTGGGACCAGATCGCTCATGCCCTGGCGGCGGCGCTCGGGGTGACACCGCGGATCGTGCACGTGCCGTCGGACGCGATCGCCGCCGCTGACCCGGAGTGGGGCGCCGGGCTGCTCGGCGACAAGACGCACTCGATGATCTTTGACAACTCCAAGCTGCGGTCCGTCGTGCCGGGCTGGCACGCGAGCGTGCCGTTCGAGAGCGGCGCCCGCCAGATCGCGGCATGCCACCTGGCGGATACGTCACGGCAGGTCGTCAACCCCGACCTTGACGCGCTCATGGACAAGCTGGCGGAGAAGTACGGGGCGGGCGCGGCCTAGCGGGGCCCGCCCCGTTACCGGAACACCTCGTCGATAGCGACCGCGGCCACGGGCGGAGCGGCCGGCGGTACCGCGGGCGTGCGGGAGAAGCGCGGGGCGGGGGCCGGCTGGGCAATGCCGTCGACCTCCGTCAGCGTGCCGCGGGCGACGAGGTGCTCATCGGCCAGCGCCTCGGCGTAGCTCAGCACCGGGCTGACGCAGGCGTCGCTTCCGGCGAACGCCGTCGTCCATTCCGCGCGGGTGCGGGAGCGGAAGGCCGCCGCGATCGCCGCCCGCAGCCGCGGGCGGCCCGCCATGTCGTGCTGGCCAGGCAGGCTGTCCGGGTCCAGGCCCAGGCCGTGCAGCATCAGGCTGAAGAACTGCGGCTCGATCGCCCCGACGGCCATGTGCTTGCCATCGGCCGTCTCGTAGGTGTCGTAGTACGGCGCGCCGCCGTCCAGGATGTTCGTGCCCGCCTCGTCGCTCCACAGGCCGCGGGCGCGGAAGGCCCACATCATGTTGCCGAGCAGGCTGGCCCCGTCGACCATGGCAGCGTCGATGACCTGGCCGCGCCCGGACCGCTGCCGCTCGACGAGCGCCGCCAGGACCCCGACGAGCAAGAACATCGACCCGCCGCCGAAGTCGCCCACCAGGTTGAGCGGCGGGATCGGCCGCTCCCCCGGCCGGGCGATGGCGTGCAAGTGCCCGGTCAGCGAGATGTAGTTGATGTCGTGCCCGGCCGTCGATGACCGCGGCCCGTCCTGGCCCCATCCGGTCATCCGCCCGTAGATAAGCCGGGGGTTACGGGCCAGGCACTGGCCGGGGCCCAGGCCGAGCCGCTCGGCCACCCCGGGCCGGAAGCCCTCCAGCAGCACGTCGGCCCGGCTGACGAGGTCCAGCACCTGGTCTCGCTGGACCGGGTCCTTCAGGTCGGCCTCCACGACCACGCGCCCGCGCAGGGTGGAGTCCCGGTCGCGGGCCAGCTTCCCGGACTCGCCCGGCCGCAGCACGAGCGCGACCTGCGCCCCGAGGTCGCCGAGGATCATCCCGGCGTGGGGCAGCGGCCCGATCGCGGACAGCTCAATGACCCGGATCCCGTCCAGCGGTCCCATCGAAGTCCTTTCGCGGGGGCGGGCTAGCGGCCTTTCCAGTCGGGCTGGCGGCGCTCGACGAAGGCGGTGGCGCCTTCCTTAGCATCGTCGCTGCCGAAGACCGAGCCGACCAGCTCGGCGTGCACCGGGCGGACCTCGGCCAGCGGCTCGAAGGCGGCCATCCGGACCAGGCGCTTGGACGCCGCGACGGCCAGCGGGCCGTTCTCGGCGATCTTCGCCGCGTACTCCAGGGCCTTGTCCACCACCTGGGCCGCCGGGACGACGGCGTTGATGAGGCCAAGGGACAGCGCCTCGGCCGGGGTGATCGGCTCGCCGGTCATCGTCAGCTCCAGGGCCTTGGCCAGCGGGATGCGGCGGGCCAGGTACATGCCGCCGCCGGCCGCGAACAGGCCGCGCTTGGCCTCGGGCAGCCCGAGCCGGGCGTCCTCGGCCACCACGACCAGGTCACAGGCAAGGGCAAGCTCGAAGCCGCCGGCCAGGGCGGTCGCCTGGGCGGCGCAGATGACCGGCTTGGCGCAGCCGCCGGTGCCGGACGTGAAGGCGCCGAACGTCGCCATCGCCGCCTGGTCGGCGTCGCTGGAGGGAGCACCGCCCGCGGCGAAGGCCTTCAGGTCCATCCCGGCGCAGAACGCCCGGTCCCCGGTTCCGGTCAAGATGACCGCCCGGACCTCCGGATCGGCGTCCGCCCGCAGCAGCGCGTTGCCGATGCCGGCCATGACCGCGGCGTTGAACGCGTTGCGCGCCTCGGGACGGTTGATGCGGACCACGAGCGCGGATCCCCGCCGCTCGGTGACGACCTGCGGCTCAGCGGTTTCTTGTGACGACACCTTCGTCCTTCCCTTGCTAGACAACACCGTCGCGCGGTTGCGTGGCGGTCCAGTTCGCCAGCACCGCGCGCAGCGCGGTAACCAGGCTCAGCGGCTCGTCCAGCAGGACGTGATGCCCGGCCGCCGGTATCTCGATGGCGGGCGCCGGCTGGCCGAGCCGGCTGCGCAGCCGGCCCGCCATTTCCGCCGTCATCATCCCATGCTGGGCGCGGACCATCGCGACACGGCAGCGGACCGGCTCGGTAGGCGGCGGCGCCTGGGAATCCATCTTCGCGAACAGCGACTGGTCGAACTTCCAGCCCCACTGGCCGGCCTCGTCGCGCGGCCTGACCGACCAGGCGGCGATGTGCTCGCGAACATACGGCAGCACCTGCTGCTCGGGAACGAGCCGGAACCGGGCCAGGATCGCCTCGCGGCTGGGGTAGGTCCGCCCGGTCCCGAAGCCCATCTCCATGGTCGTCATCTCCGGGGGCGGCGGCCCCTCGTGCACCGCGGTGTCGATGACCACGATCCCGGCCAGCGCGCTGCCGTAGCGCGCGGCGGTATAGCTGGCCACGCCGCCGCCGAGGCTATGGCCGATGATGAATGGCGGGGCGGCTACCCGCGCGGCCGAGGCGACCGCCATGACCTCTTCCGACCACTGGCGGATGCTGTAGCGGTCCCGCCAGTCGCTGTCCCCGTGCCCGGACATGCTCAGCGCGGCGACGCGCAGCCCGTCAGCGGCCAGGAACGGGGCGATGTGGTCCCACCAGCGGGCGTGCGCCGCGGTGCCGTGCACGAGCACCACGCCTGGTGCCCCGGCCGGGCCCCACGCCCGGTAGGTGATCCGCGCCCCGGCCACGTCCACCGCGCCGTCATCGGCCGGCGCGGCCAGTGCGGCGGTGAACCACTGCGGCGCCGGCCGGGCCGGCGGTTCCTCGTGAATGACAGCTGACACGGCCAGGGCTACTTCCCGATCTTCAGGACGCGGCGGGCGTTCTCGGACAGGAACTTGGGCCACACGTGGTCCTTGAAGGGGACGTGCGGCATGTCGGTGAAGATCCGCTCCAGCGTCAGCCCCATGGGAAAGTAGCCGGCGTAGATGATCTTGTCCGCGCCGCGCGTGTTGGCGTAGTCGATGACCGCCTTCGGGTAGTACTTCGGGGCGAACGCGGAGGTCGAGTAGTACAGGTTGGGCCACTTGAGCATCAGCTTGACGGCGAGCGCCTCCCACGGCTCGCAGCCGTGCCGGGTCACGAAGACCAGCTCAGGGAAGTCGTACATCACCGTGTCGATCCGTGACACCTCCTGCGGCGCGTACTTCAGCCGCGGCCCCGGGATCCCCGCGCAGCAGAAGATCGGGATGCCCAGGTCCACGCACGTCTGGTAGACCGGGTACATCTTCGGGTCATCGATCGCGACCTGCGGGAACGTCCCCGCCGGGAACGCACCGACCGCCCGGATCCCGAATTCCTCGTGCTCCTGGCGGATCTTGCGCACCGTCCCGGTGACGTCGTTCGGGTCGGTGATGGATCCAGACGGAACGAACCGGTCAGGGTGGGCCTGCAGGGCTCGCCGGGAGTTCTCGTCACCCGCGCCGATCATGGCGATCTCGATGCCGTACTTGTCCATCTCGTGCAAGGTGACGGAGACCGGGTCGTCGGTCGGCAGGTCGTGCGGCACGTGCTTGAACATGTACTCCACCGGGAACCGCATCTCCTTGGACGCCTGGTCCCTGGTCTGCCTGCGGATGAAGTCGTAGATCGCGTCCCCCTCCTGGGGGAAGCCGATCATCGTGTCCACGATCCCGATGCCAGATGGCATGCCCATGCGGTGCGCTCCTTGCCCGGGCGCGCCAGGCGCGCGCGTCCCGTTTCTATATTGAGAATCTACTTCTAGTCCCTGGCTATCGCGGCAGGCCGAGCACCTGCTCGCCAATGACGTTGAGCTGGATCTCCACGGTCCCGCCGCCGATGAGGGTCGGCGGCAGGGACAGGTACCCGTAGGCGGGGTCGGCCGGCTCGGGGGAACGCAGCGTCGCCGCGGCCGGACCGGCCCACCCGAGGGCCGCCCGGCGTAGCGCGGTGAGGTTCCAGCCGTGGATGACCTTCAGCACGCTGGCTTCCGCGCCGGGTCGCAGCCCGGCGATCTGGCGCAGCAGCAGCCGCTGGCTCATCGCGGTGAAGGCCAGCATGTCCGCGATGATGACGCCGCATTCTGCCTCGGCTTCCGCCGGCGCCGGCTCGCCGAGGGAACTGAGATAGTCGGCGGGGCGCTCGCGGCGGCGGCCCAGGCCGGTGGCGATGTTGACCCGCTCGTTGCCGAGCGTGGTGCGGGCCAGCCGCCAGCCGTCACCCGGCTCGCCGACCAGCCGCTCGTCGGGCACGAAAACGTCGGTGAGGAAGACCTCGTTGAACATGTAGCCGCCGTTGGCCTCGCGCAGCGGGCGGACGTCGATGCCGGGGCTGCGCATGTCGACGAGGAAGTAGCTGATGCCCTTGTGCTTAGGGGCCGCCGGGTCGGTGCGGGCCAGGCAGATCGCCCAGTCGGCCTGCGCCGCGTTGGACGTCCAGACTTTCTGGCCGTTGATGACCCAGCCGCCGGCCGTCTCCCGGTCCCCCGTCACCCGCTCGGCCCGGGTGCGCAAGGAGGCCAGGTCGGACCCGGCTCCCGGCTCGGAGAACAGCTGGCACCAGGCGATGTCACCGCGCAGGGTCGGGGCCACGAAGAACTCCCGCTGCTCGTCGGTGCCGTGCTCGATGATCGTGGGCAGCGCCCATTCCCCGATGATCGTCGAGGGCTGGACCAGCCCGGCCCGATCGAGCTCCTGCGAGATGACCACCTGCTCGGCCGGGGTGGCCGCGCGGCCGTAGGGCCGCGGGTAATGCGGCGCGACCAGGCCGCGGGTGGCCAGGAACCGCTGCCGCTGGCCCGGCTCGCCGATGGCCGCCGCGTCGGCGAGGATCGCGGCGACCTCCTCGCGCAGTCCGGCTGGCTCGTCGTCCAGGCGCAGCTCGTGGTGGCGATCGGTAGCGCGCGACAATGCGGTGAGCCGGCGCTGCCATGACCCAGCCGGGCCGAGCAGCGCCTGCAGGCTCACCGCGCGGCGCCAGTACAGGTGGGCGTCGTGCTCCCAGGTGTAGCCGATCCCGCCGAGCAGGGTAACCGTGTCAAGGGCGATGTCGACGGCGGCCTGCGGGGCCAGCACGCCGGCCGCCGCGGCGGCGAGGCCGAACTGGCCACCGCCGCGATCGGTGTCGAAGGCGGAGGCCGCGTCCCAGGCGGCCGCGGCATCCCAGGCCGAGGCGGCGATCAGCTCGCTGCGGGCGAAGATCCGGGCGCACTTGTGCTTGATCGCCTGGAACGAGCCGATGGTCCGCCCGAATTGCTCCCGCACCTTGGCGTAGGCCAGCCCGGCCTGCTGGCACCAGCGGGCGATGCCGGCTGCCTCCGCCGCCGCCAGCGTGGCCGCCAGCGCACTGACGTGCTCGCTGCGGGCGGCCAGCACCAGTTCGTCGGGGATCAGGAGGTCGTCAAGCCGCACCGTCGCGATATCCCGGGTCAGGTCGACCGGCTCGCCTGCCGTGATGATGGTCTCGCCGAGCAGCGGCTCATCGAGGACGACCCAGACTGTCCCGTCGCCTGCTTCCCCGGCCTCGCCGGCCGCTCCCGCCACCACGACGGCGCCCAGCACCATGATGCGGGCGCTGGCCGCGCCGAGGATCGGCGGGGTCTGCCCGCTTACCCGCCACCCGCCGTCGCCCCGCGTCGCGCGCAGCCCGGCGGCCGACACAGCGCACGCCGCCGGCGTGCCGGCCAGCAACGGCGGGCCCAGCCGGGCCGTCGCGGCGTACTCGGCGATGACCGCGGCGGCCAGGACCGTGGGCAGCAGCGGGCCCGGCAGCAGCCCGAAGGCCGCTTCCTCCAGCACCACCGCCAGCTCGGTCAGCCCGGCCCCGTCACCGCCAAGGCGCTCGGGCAGGTGGATGGCGTGCAGGCGCTGGTCGACGAGGGCCTGCCAGGAGGGCGGCAACTCACCGGAAGCGATCTTGTCGAAGGCGGCGCGCGTCGCGCTGACATCGGCATGCCGGGCGGTGAACCCGGCCACGGCCTCGGCGAGATCCACCTGGTCACTGGTCAGGGCGATCGTCATCGCACACCCTTCAACTGTCGCACACGAAACTGAGTTAGAACCTAACTCTAATCTAGAATGCCGGGCCTGGCCAGGGCACGAGATGCCCGCCTGACGAAAGGGCACCGGTATCAGCCAGGCGTCAGGCGCGCTCAGGGCAGTACTGGTAGATCAGCCGGATCGCGTTGTCGACATCGGCGTAGACGTCGGCGATGGTCTTGCGGTTCATGACCCACGACCGCAGTGCCTCATCGAGCACCGCGTTGACCGTGGCCAGGATCGCCGCCCGGTCCGCGTCGAACGGCCCGTCGAAGGCCATCGCCACCGCGTCGCGTGACTGCGCCGCCATCGACTGGTACAGGTCGGCCGCGTACGGGTCAGCGGTCTCCGCGAGCACCATCAAGACCCGGTAGAACTGCGGCTGCAGCTGGAACGCGCGCGCCATCCGGTGGAAGACGTCGCGCAGCCGCTGCGCCTCGGTCTCCCCCTGGGGCTGCTCCCGCTCCAGTTTCTTCTTCAGCGCGCCTTGCCACTCGACGAACACGGCGGCGAACAGGTGCTCCTTGGAGGCGAAATACCGGTAGAGGGTGCCAAGCGCCACCCCGGAATCGCGCGCCACCTCCGAAATCTTGACCTGCTCGTAGTCGCTGGCCGCCAGGGCCTTCAGCGCGGCGCGCACGATGCGCTGGCGGCGCGCTAGCTGGTCCGCCCGCAACGTTTCCGGGGCCGGCGGCCCGGCAATCTGCTGCACGTCCCCTCCTGGCTGGCTGTCGCGTCTCAGAAAACTGTAACCGAAATCGGGTTCCAGTCTAGCAACCAGCGGCCGCACGCATCCCGGCTCAGCGGTGGCGCAATCGCGATGCCGTGGAGCTACGCGATTGCGTCATCGCTGTCGGGCAACTGCGCCGTTGGCCACGGCGCTGTCGTCAAACGCCGAGCCCGCTGGCGCATCTGGTGCCCTGTGAGGGACCCGCTGCCGCCAACGGGCGCGCGATTCCGCGACAGCGCTGTTGCCAGCGGTGCCCCGGCATTCGCGACGACCGCTCAGGGTCTTGACGGCACCCGGCGGGCCGAGCATTGTAGAAGCAGATTCCGAAACACCTTCTAAAATTCTCTGGAGGTCGATGGTGACCACCGCAGACCTCCCGCTGCGGGCGAACCGCGGCGGCGAGACCGCCTGGCGCAATCAGCCGGGGCTGCCCATGCCCCGCCGCCCCGAGCTGCTGCACAACCTCAGCCTGCGCCCCCGGGTGCTGCGCGACCGGACGGGCCGCTTCCCCTTCCCGGTCCCCAACGGCTGGTTCATCGTGTCCGCCTCCGCCGCCCTGGCGCCCGGCGAGGTCGTGCCGCTGTACTACTTCGGCCGCGAGCTCGTGCTGTTTCGCGGCACGGACGGGGCGGCGCACCTGCTCGACGCCCACTGCCCGCACCTCGGGGCTCACCTGGGGGTCGGCGGCCAGGTTGAGGAATCGTGCATCCGCTGCCCGTTCCACGGCTGGAAGTACGACGGCGCGACCGGCCAGTGCGTGGACGTGCCGTACGACGACGTCGACTACATTCCCAAGACCGCGACGGCCCGCGCGTACCCGGTCGTCGAGCGCAACCACATGATCTGCGCGTGGC
>Ga0335072_10007027_pt1 | contig 16426 bp, 14 predicted proteins | sample Lox_Sample_21_FD_206725 | JGI IMG/M metagenome (GOLD analysis project Ga0335072, IMG submission 206725) | Soil microbial communities from Loxahatchee National Wildlife Refuge, Florida, United States - Lox_Sample_2.1 | ecosystem: Environmental > Terrestrial > Soil > Wetlands | place: USA...
CTGCAGGTGCTGCAGGAAATCCGTGTTGTCTTCATCGCTATAGAAGCCGTGAAGTTCTTTCGGCTTGATCAACCATTCGTAGGGTTTGCCGGCCTTGTCGAGCGCACTGCGAAGCTTGGTCGCATTTTTCAGTGGAACCCGCGGATCTTCCTCGCCATGCACGATCAGTACGGGCACATTGAACTGATCCAAATGGTAGAGCGGCGAAATGGCCCGGAGCGTGGCCTCATCCTGGCCGATCGCCTGGTTGAAGTAATTCTGGCCGCGTTCGGTTGTTTCCATATCGCTCTTGTCGGCCATGATGTCGAAATCGCTGATGCCGGCGAAATCGACCGCGCATTTGAACGTGCCGGGCGAGCGGATCGGCGCCATCAGTGCCGAATATCCGCCGAAGCTGGCGCCGAACACGCAGACTTTGTCCTTGTCCGCATAGCCTTGTGCGATCGCCCAGCGTACGCCGTCGAGCAGATCCTGCTGGATCCCGGTACCGAACTGCTTGTAACCAGCGTGCTGGAAATTCGGCCCGCGTCCGGCCGAGCCGCGGTAGTTCACTTGCAGCACGGCATAGCCGCGGCTGGCCAGGAATTGTGCCCACGCGTCGTAATCCCAGTGATCGCGTATATCAATCGGGCCACCGTGCGGCAGCAGTACCAACGGCAATTTGGCGCCTCGCGCCGGCAGCGTGAGATAGCCGTCCAATTGCTGCCCGTCGGAGGCGGCGAAGCGTATGGGCAGGCGTGATGCCATGCTTTGCGGGTCAATCTGCGGGGCGATCCGGAACAGCGGTTTGAAACTGACCGGGTTGAGCGTAAACAGTGCATACACACCAGGGTCTTTGTCACTGCCGGCACGCACCAGCACGCGCGTGCCATCTTCGCTGATGGCGGCAAAGCGGATCAGCAGATTCGGAAACTGTTCGCTGAGCGCCTTGTGGATCGTGGCGCTGTTGTCATCGTCGACATAGATGACGCGTGGCCTGCCGGTATCGATCATCGCAGCGAACGGCTTGTGCGGATATGGCGTCCAGTAAACCTCGTCGACCGAGCCGAAGCTGTCCGAAGCGAGGATTTTCAGGTTGGAAAGATCGAAGTTGCTCACGGCCAGTGCATAGGGGCCGCCGTCGGCGCTGTATCGCCAATAGACCTGCTTGCCGTCATCGCTGATGGCCAGCGGAATGGCGCTGCGTGCGGAGGTCGGCACTTTGCGCCAGGCCTGGTTCTCGCTGTCGTGTTCGAACAGGAGCGGCCTGTTCTGGTCATCCAGGCCGTAGGCAATACGCGCAATGCCGTCATGCACGATGAGGCGCATGCCGGCTTCGTTGAAGCTGCCCATCGATATGGCGGTACCCGTCGTGGCGTCGACATCGAAGATTTCCGTGCGGCCTTCGCGCGCCTTGCCGGCGATGCTGATGCTGGTGGTCCAGTAAAAATGGCCGTTCGGCTTGGACGGCAGTCCGCTGAAATAGCCGCGGGCTCCCGGCGGCAGCCCGTGCCGATGTGCCGCGACCCATCCATACATGCTTTGCTGATGGCTACCGTCGTAGTCCACGGCGATCAGGTCGCCGGTGAGCTGCGGTGCGTCCAGCCAGCCCAGTTGCCTGGCGGGTACGATGATCAGGCGTGTATTGCTGGTCCAGATAATCTGCTCGGGCACCTGCTTGGCCGGCACGTCCAGCCGGCTGAACGGCTTCATGTCGGGCAAATGGAACACGCCTATTTCATATTTGCCGCCACCGGCTGCATTGACGTCGTCATGAATGGCCATGGCAAGGTACTGGCCATCGGGCGACATGCTCGGTGTGCTGAAGGGCGGACGCTTTGCGAAATCCGCGGCAGTCAGCGGTCTGATCGTGTCCGCGTGTAGAGAAAAACTCGCCGCCATCAAACCCAGTGCAGCGGCAAACACTTGCACGCGCTTCGTCTTCATCATCCATGGCCCCTGGTTTGTAGCGCCATTATGCCCGCGGTTTGGCGCGCGGGAACTATGCAAACCGGCCTGGATCTGTCGCATGAATTTGCGGGTGGAGTGGAATGAAATTCCAGTTTGCTGCGGCTCCCGATGCTGGGATTTCATCCCAGCCTATGTAGTTACGCGGCGCGTCCTTAATGCGCCTCATCCCAGTTCTTGCCCACGCCGACATCCACCACCAGTGGCACGCGCAACTGCGCGGCGCCAGACATATGTTGACGGACCGCCTCGCGCACCACATCCACGGCCTCGGCGCGTACTTCGAACACCAGTTCGTCATGCACCTGCATCAGCATGTGCGCGTCGTCGCGGTCTTTCAGCCATGCGGCTACAGTGATCATGGCGCGCTTGATGATGTCGGCGGCGGTGCCCTGCATGGGGGCGTTCACCGCGGCGCGTTCGGCGCCGGCGCGCAGGGCCTGGTTGCGTGAGGTCAGGTTTTCCAGATACAGCCGCCGGCCGAACAGGGTTTCGACGTAGCCATCGCGGTGGGCGCGCTCGCGCGTGGCATCCATGAACGCGTGCACGCCGGGATAGCGCGAAAAATAACGTGCCATATAGTCGCTGGCTTCGCCACGGTCGATGCCGAGCTGACGGGCGAGGCCGAACGCGCTCATGCCGTACATCAGGCCGAAGTTGATCGCTTTGGCGGCGCGGCGCTGGTTGCTGGTGACGGCATCCGGCTCGAGGCCAAACACCTCCGCGGCCGTGGCACGATGGATGTCGCCGCCTTCGTGGAACGCGCGCAACAGTCCTTCGTCGCCGGACAGATGCGCCATGATGCGCAGCTCGATCTGCGAATAGTCCGCCGCCATCACCCGCCAGCCTTCCGGTGCGATGAACGCCTGGCGAATGCGCCGGCCTTCTTCGGTGCGCACCGGGATGTTCTGCAGGTTCGGGTCGGTGGATGAAATGCGGCCCGTTGCCACGGCCCCCTGGTGGTAACTGGTGTGTACGCGGCCGGTGCGTGGATTGACGATCTCGGCGAGTTTTTCCGTGTAGGTGGAGCGCAGCTTGGCCAGGCCGCGGTAGTCGAGAATCAGGCGCGGCAGCGCGTGATCTTGCGCAATCGCTTCGAGTGCTTCCTCGTTGGTGGAAGGTTGCCCGGTTGGTGTTTTCAGCTTGGCCGGCAAGCCGAGTTCGTCAAACAGGATCGCTTGCAACTGCTTGGGCGAATCGAGGTTGAACTCGTGCCCTGCCGACTGCCAGGCTTCCCGCTGCAGCTCGTGCATGCGCTTGCCGAGCTGCTGGCTTTGCTTGCGTAGTTCATTCACGTCGATCAGCACGCCGCGTTGTTCCATGCCGGCCAGCACGGGGACCAGCGGTATTTCGATCTCTTCGTAAACTTTGCGCAGCTTTGGCTCGCTCTCCAACTGCGGCCACAGTGCGTGATGCAGGCGCAAGGTAATATCCGCATCTTCGGCGGCATAGTTGCAGGCGGTATCCAGATCCACCTGCGAGAACGAAATCTGCTTGGCGCCCTTGCCGGCGACCGCTTCGTATTTGACCGTGTCGTAATCCAGATAGCGCTTGGCCAGCGAATCCATGTCATGGCGCGTGGCGGTGGCGTTCCACACGTAGGATTCCAGCATGGTGTCGTGTTGCAGGCCCTGCACCACGATGCCGTACTGCGACAGGATGTTCATGTCGTACTTGGCGTGCTGGCCGACCTTCGGGCGCTTGGGGTCTTCCAGGATCGGCTTGAGTGCGCCGAGCACCTGGTCGCGCGGCAGCTGCGTAGGCGCACCGGGATAATCGTGCGCCAGCGGGATATAGCAAGCCTTGCAAGACTCGACGGAAAGACTGAGGCCGACGATGTGCGCCTGCATCGCATCGAGGCTGGTGGTCTCGGTGTCGAAGGCGATCAGCGGCGCATGTGCGAGGCGCGCCAGCCATGCGTCCCATTGCGCCTGGGTGGTGACCAGTTCGTATTCACCCTTGCCCGATGCGATGGATGGTTTGCCGGGCGCCGACGCCGTGCCGGTAGCAGCAGGCGAGAGCGCTGGGGCCACTTCCGCGGTGACGCTATCCAGATCTTTCAGTGCGGCCTTGAATTCATAACGGGTGTACAGCTCGCGCAACGCATCGACGTCACGATCGCGCAACAGCAATTGCGGCACCGTGAAGTCCAGCGGTACGTCGGTCTTGATCGTGACCAGCTGGCGCGATAACGGTAGCGCTGGCAGCGCTTCGCGCAGGTATTCGCCGATCTTGCCGCCGATCTTGTCGGCGTTCGCGATCACGCCATCGAGCGAACCGTATTCGGCCAGCCATTTTGCGGCGGTCTTCGGGCCGCATTTGTTCACGCCGGGCACGTTGTCGACGGTGTCGCCGGTGAGACTGAGGAAATCGATGATCTGCTCCGGCTTCACGCCGAACTTTTCCACCACCGCGGCGTTGTCCATGGTGGTGTTGGTCATGGTGTTGACCAGCGTGATGCCAGGCCGCACCAGTTGCGCGAGGTCCTTGTCGCCGGTGGAAATGACCACGTCGATGCCATGCTCATGCGCCTGGCATGCGAGTGTGCCGATCACATCGTCCGCCTCGACACCGTCCACGCGCAGAATCGGAAAGCCCAGCGCGCTCACGATTTTCAGCATCGGCTCGACCTGCATGCGAAGATCGTCCGGCATCGGCGGGCGGTTTGCCTTGTATTTGTCGTACAGCACGTTGCGGAAGGTGGGTCCCGCGGCGTCACTGACGAAGGCCACATAATCGGGCTTGGCCTTCAGCGTAGCACGCAGCATGTTGACCACGCCGAACAAGGCGCCCGTGGGTTCGCCCTTCGCATTGCTGAGGGGCGGCAGCGCGTGGAAGGCGCGGTAAAGGTACGACGAGCCGTCGATGAGCGTGAGTTTTGGCATGCCGGGATTCTAAGGGAACAAGTGCAAGGAACAGTTATGAAGATGGAGCCGTCAGGCCTGCTTTGCATCCAGCTCATTCACTGCCGGGCGAACCGCCCACTGCTATGATTTAGCACTCTGACGAGGTTCCCCTGCCATGAAACACGCAGCCTGCTTGCTTGCCCTTTCTGTCCTGGCCGCCTCGTCGGCCTTTGCGCAGACGTCTTCATCGTCCTCGGCGACGCCTCACTTCGCGCCTGCGCCACCGCCGCCGGGCATGAACGATCCAGGTGTGAATCCGGCGAAGGAGCCGGCGCCAGCCGCGGCAAGTTCGGCCGGCAAACCGGTGTCGAGCCCGGCGGAACTGGAGCCCAGCCATCTGCCGGGTAAGCCGATTCCGGTGCCGAAGGTGGCGGGGGTGCCTGCACCGCACGATGCCAACGGCCAGCCGCCGCCGGACGTATCGGTGCGCCAGGAGGGCGAGAACACCATCCAGGAATTCCGGCAGAACGGCCGCGTCTACATGGTGGTGGTCACGCCCAAGCACGGCCCGCAGCAGATCTACAACGTGGACGAGAACGGCTATATGTTCGATCCGGTCAGCCGCACGCGGGTGAAGCCGGTGCAGTACCAGATCATGCAATGGGGCAACACCAAGCCTGCGTCGGCATCGTCGGCGGAAGACAACGGGCAGTGATGCCTAAGCATCCCTACGCATGAATCTGCGCGAAAGCTGGCTGCTGTTCGCGCTGGGCTCGGCGTTCTTTGCTGCGCTGACGGCGCTGTTCGGCAAGCTTGGCGTGGCCGGCATCAACTCCAACCTCGCCACGTTCATTCGCACGCTGGTGATTCTCGCGGTAACGGCGGGCATCCTCAGCTTGCGCGCGGAATGGGCCAAGCCCTCCGGCCTGCCGTGGCATAGCTGGGTGTTTCTGGTGCTTTCGGGTATCGCTACGGGTTTGTCGTGGCTGTGTTATTACCGTGCTTTGCAACTGGGGCCGATAAGCAAGGTGGCGCCGATCGACAAACTCAGCGTGGCGATCGCCATCGTGCTGGGCTTGCTGGTGCTGGGTGAAAAGCCGAGTTGGCCGATGCTGGTCGGCGGTTTGCTGATCGTGGCCGGTTCGCTGGTGATTGCCTTGTTTTGAATGCAGTTACCGGCCCGGCCGATCCAGCTCGGCATAGTGGCGAAAGATGCCTTCTTCGTTGAACGCAATGCGCCGCGGCGACGCGAGGTACGCGGCCATGTTCGGCCGTTCGGCGATGCGCTCGGCCAGGGCGCGCAAGCGTGGAATACGTTTCTGCATGCGGCGCATCGTATTGGGAAAGGTGTAGTCGAGGCCGCTGATCAGCTGGAACAGCGACAGGTCCACGTACGAATGGCGTGAAAGCGCCTGGCGCCCATTGCCGCGCTCCAGCACCTGTTCGAAATAGCCGAGGAATTTAGGTACCCGCTCCTCGCGAAACGCCTGGCTGCGTTTGCGTGCGGCAGCGCGCTGCTGCTCGTAATACTGATCGACGGCAAGCGGATGGTGCGTGTCATGAATTTCCACCACGAAGTCCGCGATCGTCAGCTGCAATTGCTGCGCGTACATTTCGGCCGATTGCCCGCCTGGCACCAGGCCAAGGCGCGGGCCGAGATAAGCCAGGATGGTGGCCGTCTGCGCGATCACCAGGCGCCCGGCCTTGAGGAACGGCGGCGCAAAGGGCAGGGCGCCTTCCTGCTTGCCGCGCAGGAACGGCATGATCGCCTTGTCGCCGCGTTCGCGCGCCACGTCGATGTAGTCGGCGCCTGCATCTTCCAGCGCCAGGCGAACATACTCGCCACGGCCCTGGATGGTCGACCAGTAATAGAGTTCGTAGCGCATGGATCGATTCCCTCGCTTCGAAAGCTGCGCAGCGTAAGCAGGCAGTGCTCAATGCGGTGTGAGCATGCCTTTGGCGGTCAGTTCGCGCAATTGATGCCACACCAGCGCAGCCAGGGGCGAAAGCGATCGCTGGCGGCGACGGATCAAGGTGATGGCGCGCCGCTCGGTAGGTATGAGCGCGCGCACGGCGAGCGTGGCAGGAGGCGATGAGAGCGCCGGCGTGATGGTGACGCCAAGCCCGGCCTCCACCATGCGGAATGCCGTGTAAGGGTGGCCGGTTTGCTGCACCACGTTTGCCGCCACCCCATGTTTCTGCAGCAACCCGTCGATCAGGCGCCGGCTGCCGGAGAAATAATCGAGCAGCACCAGCGGTTGCCCTTGCAATTTCTTCCATGCCACGGTCTTGTGCTGCGCGAACGGATGATCCGGGCGGCAGGCAAGGCAGAACGGATCGTGCATGATCACTTCGCTGTCGAATTCGCTGGCCTCGGCCGGTTCAATGGCAATGCCAAAATCCACTTCGCCGCCGCGGACGCTATCGAGCACGAGCGCTTGCGTTTGATCATGCAATTGGATGGCGAGCTCGGGATAGCTGCGTGCGCACGCGGCAATGCACAGTGGCATCAGGCTGGCCGACAGCGTCGGCACCGAGGCGATATGCACCTTGCCGCGCTTGCGCTCGCCTTCGGAATGCACATGGTCCAGCACGCCTTCGAGTTCATCCAGCACGCGCTCGATCGCGCTTTCCAGATAGCGGCCGGCGTCGGTCGGGATGACTTCGCGCGTGCTGCGATCGAACAGGCGCACGCCGAGTTCCGCTTCCAGCTCGGCCACATGCCGGCTCACGGCGGGCTGGCTCAGATGCAGCTGTTCGGCGGCGCGCCGGAAATGACGCTGTCGCGCCACGGCGAGAAAAACCCGCAACTGCCGGAGATTTACATTCATGCTCATAACGTATCAATAGATACAATAAAGTTATTTGATTTATCAATGGCTGGGCGTTGAAATAGCCCCATTCAAGCGTTCCCCGAGCCCTGCAGCCATGTCTTTGCGTCGTTTCCTGCCCGACAACTTCACGCTTTGCCTGATCGCCACCGTCATCACCGCCAGCGTGTTGCCGTGCCGGGGCCATGCGGCGGTGGCGTTCGATGGGCTGACCAACTTCGCCATCGCCCTATTGTTCTTTCTGCATGGCGCCAAGCTCTCGCGCGAGGCGGTGCTGGCGGGCATTACGAACTGGCGCCTGCATCTCACGGTGCTGGCCAGCACCTTCGTGTTGTTTCCGCTGCTGGGACTGCTGCTCAAACCGCTGTTGCTGCCACTGGTCACGCCGGCGCTCTACGTTGGCATTCTGTTTCTGTGCAGCCTGCCGTCGACGGTGCAGTCATCGATTGCATTCACCTCCATCGCGCGCGGCAACGTGCCGGCGGCGGTGTGCTCGGCATCGGCATCCAGTCTGATCGGCATCGTGCTGACGCCGTTGCTGGTAGGCCTGGCGGTGCATGCCCACGGGCAAGGCGGTTTGTCCTGGCACTCGGTGGGCGATATCGTGCTGCAGCTGTTCGTGCCGTTCGTGGCCGGACAGGTGGCGCAGTGGTGGATCGGTGGCTGGGTGCAACGGCATCGCCCGTTGGTCGGCCTGGTCGACCAGGGTTCGATCCTGCTGGTGGTGTACACCGCGTTCAGCGCGGCGGTGTTGCAGGGCTTGTGGAAGCAGCTTCCGCTGCCGGTGCTGGGCGGTTTGCTGATCGTCAACGCCATCCTGCTTGCCGCGGCACTGTTGACGACGCGCTACGGTTCGCGTGCGCTGGGCTTCGACCGCGAGGACGAAATCACCATCGTGTTCTGCGGCTCCAAGAAGAGCCTGGCCAGTGGCGTGCCGATGGCGAACGTGCTGTTCCCTGCCCATATGTTGGGCATGATCGTGTTGCCGATCATGCTGTTCCATCAGATGCAGCTGATGACCTGCGCGGTGCTGGCGCGACGGTATGCGCAACGTGTGGGAACGGCTGCGCGCAGCGCCACGAAGTCAGAACTTGCCGCGGATTAACCCTACGCTGGGATGCAATCCCAGCTTTGCCATGCCAACGGAAGCTGGGATTTCACTCCAGCCCACGAAGCATCAATGGCGGAAGTGGCGCATGCCGGTAAACACCATCGCCATATCGTGTTCGTCGGCGGCGGTGATCACTTCGGCATCGCGCATCGAGCCGCCTGGCTGAATCACCGCGCTGATGCCTGCCGCGGCCGCGGCATCGATGCCGTCGCGGAAGGGAAAGAACGCGTCGGAGGCCATCACAGAGCCGCGTACTTCCAGCTTTTCGTCCGCTGCCTTGATGCCGGCGATGCGCGCGCTGTACACGCGGCTCATCTGGCCGGCACCGATGCCGATGGTCTGGCGGTTGCGTGCATAGACGATGGCATTGCTCTTGACGTACTTCGCCACCTTCCAGGCGAAGATCAGGTCGTCGATTTGTTCTTGCGTGGGCGCGCGGCGCGTGACGATCTTCAGATCCGACGCCGTGATCATGCCGCGATCCGCGGTCTGCACCAGCAAGCCGGAGCCGACCCGGCGCAGATCATAGCCAGCGGCCGGGCTCGTGCTTTCCGCCGGCACAGGAATGTGCAGCACCCGTACGTTGCCCTTCTTGGCGAAAGCTTTCAGCGCTTCATCCGAATAGCTGGGCGCCAGCACCACTTCGATGAATTGGCGCTCCACCATGGTCTGCGCAGTGACACCATCCACTTCACGGTTGAACGCAATGATGCCGCCGAATGCCGAGGTGGGATCGGTCTGGAAGGCCAGGTCATAGGCTTTGCCGACGCCATCCAGGCTCACCGCCACGCCGCAGGGATTGGCGTGCTTCACGATCACGCAGGCCGGCTTGGTGAAGCTGCGCACGCATTCCCAGGCGGCATCCGCATCGGCGATGTTGTTGAAGGAGAGTTCCTTGCCTTGCAGCTGCCGGAAGGTGGCGAGCGTGCCGGGCACGGGTTGCAGATCGCGATAGAACGCAGCCTGCTGGTGCGGGTTTTCGCCGTAGCGCAGATCCAGCGTTTTCACGAAACGGCTGTTGAGCTGGCCGGGGAAGCTGTCATGACCGGTAATGGCGCCCTGCGTATCGTTGAGTTGCAGGCCGGACAGGTAGTCACTGATTGCGCCGTCATAGTTGGACACGCGATTGAACGCCGCCACGGCGAACTTGAAGCGCGTGCTGTGGCTCAAGCCACCGTGTTCTTCGATCTCCGCGAGTGCTTCTTCGTATTGCTCGGGTGCGGTGAGCACGCCGACGTCGTTCCAGTTTTTTGCCGCCGAACGCAGCATGGCGGGGCCGCCGATATCGATGTTTTCGATGGCTTGTTCCAGCGTGCAATCGGGCCTGGCGACCGTTGTCTCGAACGGATACAGGTTCAGCACGAGCAGGTCGATCGGCGCGATGCCGAGTTCGGCCATCACCGCGTCATCCGTCCCGCGGCGGCCGAGCAATCCGCCATGAACCTTGGGGTGCAAGGTCTTGACGCGGCCGTGCATGATTTCCGGAAAGCCGGTGACGTCGCTGACGTCCGTGACCGGGATGCCAGCTTCGCGCAAGGCTTTGGCGCTGCCGCCGGTGGAAAGCAGTGCCACCTTTGCCGCCGTCAAGCGTTTGCCCAGTTCGATCAGCCCGGTCTTGTCCGAGACGCTGATCAGTGCGCGGCGGACAGGCGTGACGGCAGGTGCAGGCATGGGGGCATCCGGAAGCGTGAAAGCTGCGCATTATAGCGCCATGCACCAGAAGCCCGACAGGCTGCTGTGCCATGGTGGCCATTTGGACGTCTAAACCGGATGGATGGCGGCCAGGCGCGGCCTTGACTCAGAGCAGGCCGTGCTGCGTGAGCTTCTTGCGTAGCGTGGCGCGATTGATGCCCAGCACCGCTGCAGCGCGGCTTTGGTTGCCGTCATGGAAGGCCAATACTTCACGCAGCAACGGACCTTCGACTTCGCGAATCACCAGCGCGTGCAGACCTTCGTCGCACGGCGTATCGCCAATGTCCGCAAGATAGCGGCGCACTGTACGACTGACGCATTCACTCAGTGCGCTCTGCGACGAGGATTCGCGAACAGCCTCGTTGGCAGGCAGTCTAACGGCGTTCAAGGACATGTCCCCTCACGTACTCCACGCAACGGCTGCATAGGCCGTCGCCATGTTTTGACAGTTACCGCTTTCGCGGCGGGTCGGCAGTCGCTGCCCAGGAGCAAGCATTCCTTGAGCGCGAGGGATCGAGTGTACTCGCGACCACCAATAAAATTAAGAGCCTTCGAACATGAAAACGTATGTAAACGGATAACGCTATGTCGAACAGGCACTAAGCCGCTGTTATTCAAATGCCATGTCAAAGCCGACGGCTTGATGTCCCGGATCCTCTACCTCGAAGATCAAAGCTGTGCTAGCGCCGGGTGCAAGGCCGCGCCGCAAGGCCTCCGTGTCGTCAAGGTATTCGTAGGGATTGAGACGGCGCATGGCAATCACTTTGCCGTTGCCATCGGTCAAGCGGATGGTGACTACCGGCCAGGGTTGGGTGAACGTTGCGTCGTTGCGCAGCGTGGCGCTGATCAGCAATGCGCCCGGTACGGTGGGATGCGTTTGTACGTCGCGTGCAAGCAAGCGCAATTTGCCGACGTCGCGCACGGGCGGCAATTCGCATGCCAGGACCGCGCATGCTTGTTGCAACAGGGGGCCGGTGGTGGCGTCGGCGATCAAGGTATCACGCAGCGCCCAGCCGAGCTGTGCCACAAGGCCGAGCAGCAGCAGCAGGCATGCGACCACCCATGGCCAACGGCGTGGCTTGTCGGCGCGCTTGTCGCGGGCGAAACGCGGGGTGACGACCAGGTCGGCAAAATCGTCGCGCAACAACGGTGTGTCGCTAGGCTCAGGTTCTGCGCCGGGCTTGGGCCGATACACGGCCAGCTCCAGGCGCGGCGGTTCCACGCCGGGTTCGTGGGCGGGCAGTTCGTGAAAAGGTTCCGGCGGCAGTTGATCGGCCAAGGTGGCGATGCTGTCGAAACCCGCGCCGCAATGCCCGCACATGACGAAGCCATGCGCCTGCGCGAGCGTGCGCGCATCCACTGAAAACACGGACAGGCATTCAGGGCATTGCGTATACATGGCTGCGCTAAAACGTGTATGCGGCAAGCTTAGCAGGGCGCAAGCCCGTCAAACGCGACGCCGGCCGCTGATGCGCACCCAGTCTTCGAGCACATCCACGCGCAGCGCTTCGAACCATTTGGCATAACGCTCAAGCAGTTCCTCTTGCTGGCCCTTGAGGATGCCGGAAAGTGCGAAGGGGGCGCCAGGCTGGGCCAATGCGGCGAACGTGGGCGCCAATTCGCCAAGTGGACCGGCGAGAATGTTGGCGACGAACACATCGGCAGGTTCGCCCGCGAAATCCTCGGGCAGGAACAGCGCCAGCCGGTCGGCGACGTTGTTGCGCTCGGCATTGTCCGCAGAGGCCGTCAATGCCTGCGGATCGTTGTCCACGCCCGCGGCGGATGCCGCCCCTAGCTTCAATGCCGCGATGGCCAAAATCCCCGAGCCGCAGCCATAGTCGATCACGCGTTTGCCGGCGAGATCCAGGCTGTCCAGCCATGCCAGGCATAGCGCGGTCGTGGGATGCGTGCCGCTGCCGAAGGCCAGTCCCGGGTCGAGTTGCACGATCGCCACGTCATCATCGTCCGGCGGTGCGATGTTCCATGGATAAATCCACAAGCGGCGACCGAACGACATGGGCTTGAACTGGTCCATCCATGCGCGCTCCCAATCTTCGTCGGCGACGTCGCGGAAGTTGAGCTGGTCGGGCTCCAGCCATGGCAGCAGTTCGCTCAAGGCTTCGCTCAAGCCTCGGCGGTCGATATCGGCATCGAACAGCGCGTTCAAGGTGATCGTTGGCCACAACGGCAGCTCGCCGACGCCCGGCTCGAAAATCGCCTGTTCGTCGGGCGTTTCGGCGTTGGCGTCGCGCAAGGTGATCGACAGCGAGCCAAGCTCCTCCAATGCTTCTTCCACGCGAGGCTGCTGTTCGGCACGGACAGTCAAGGAGAGTTCGAGCCAGGGCATTGGCATTCCGAAAGAGGGGGCTGCGGCTATTGTCCCGCTCCCCCATTTTTGTTCAACAACGGGGGAGCGGGTAGGGTGAGGGCGAAGCTTGCGGTCGGGCGCAACGTCGTTATTCCGCCCGAAGGCGGAACGACGTGTTGTTCCGATCAGGACTTCGGTTCAAGCCCGCTGTGCGGATGCTCTTTGTGTTCCGCCATGCGCTTCTCCAGATAGTGGATGTTCTGTCCACCCTGCTGGAAGCCCACATCGGACATGATGCGTTGCTGCAGCGGAACGTTGCACTTGACGCCTTCGATCACTGTCTCGGCAAGCGCCAGGCGCATGCGCGCAATAGCGGTGTCGCGATCCGGTCCGTGCACGATCAATTTGCCGATCATCGAATCGTAGTTCGGCGGAATCTTGTAGCCGTCGTACAAGTGCGTGTCCACCCGCACGCCGGGACCGCCGGGTGCTTCGAAGCGCTTCACCGTGCCGGGCGAAGGCATGAAGGTTTCCGGATCTTCCGCGTTGATGCGGCACTCGATCGCGTGACCGTTGATCTTGATGTGTTCCTGCTTGAGCGACAGTTTTTCGCCGGCCGCAATGCGCAATTGCTCACGCACCAGGTCCACGCCGGTGATCAGCTCCGTGACCGGATGCTCCACCTGGATACGCGTGTTCATTTCGATGAAGTAGAACTGGCCGTTTTCGAACAGGAATTCGAACGTGCCCGCGCCGCGATAGCCGATGCGCAAACAGGCGTCCACGCAAACTTTGCCAATATGTGCGCGCAGTTCGGGCGTGATGCCAGGCGCGGGTGCTTCCTCGACCACTTTCTGGTGACGGCGCTGCATGGAGCAATCGCGTTCGCCAAGGTGAATCGCTTGACCCTGGCCATCGGCGAGCACCTGGATTTCCACGTGGCGCGGATTCTCCAGGAATTTCTCCATGTACACCTGATCGTTGCCGAACGCGGCCTTGGCTTCCTGCTTGGTCATGGTGATGGCGTTGCCGAGATGCGCTTCGGTGCGCACCACGCGCATGCCGCGGCCACCGCCACCGCCAGCGGCCTTGATGATCACCGGATAGACGATCTCACGCGCGATGCGCATGTTTTCCTCGACATTGTCGCCGAGCGGACCACCGGAACCCGGCACGCACGGCACGCCGGCCGATTTCATCGCGCGGATCGCTTCTACCTTGTCGCCCATCATGCGGATCACATCGGCCGTCGGTCCGATGAAGATGAAGCCGGATTGCTCCACCTGTTCGGCGAAATCAGCACGCTCGGCAAGGAAGCCGTAGCCCGGGTGGATAGCGTTGGCGTCGGTGATTTCCGCCGCAGCGATGATGCGCGGAATGTTGAGGTAGCTGTCGACCGAAGGCGCGGGTCCAATGCAGATGGCTTCATCCGCAAGGCCCACGTGCTTGAGATTGCGATCCGCGGTGGAGTGCACCGCCACAGTCCTGATGCCGAGGCTGTGACACGCGCGCAGGATACGCAGCGCGATTTCGCCACGATTGGCGATAACGACCTTTTCGAGCTTTTGCATAGTCGTCAGGCCGTTCAGCCGATCACGAACATCGGTTGGTCAAATTCCACCGGCTGGCCGTTATCGACCAGGATGGCCTTCACCTCGCCGGATACTTCGGCTTCGATCTGGTTGAACATCTTCATTGCTTCGATGATGCCCAGCGTCTCGCCCGCCTTGACCTGCTGGCCCACTTTGACGAACGCCGGTGCGCCCGGGCTGGCCGAGGCGTAGAAGGTGCCGACCATCGGCGCCTTCACCACCTGGCCGGCCGGCAGGTTGCTGCCCGCTTCGCCTTCGGCCGGCACGGGAGCGGCGGCAACGGGAGCGGCGGCCGGAGCCGGGGCCGGCGCGTGTGCAGCGGGGGGCGCAGCTACGGTGATGCCGCCCTTGGGCACGCGCGACAGGCGCACGACTTCCTCGCCTTCCTTGATTTCCAGTTCGGCGAGGTTGGATTCCTCGAGCAGGTCGATCAGTTTTTTGATCTTGCGCAGATCCATGGGGCTTGCCTTCTCAGGGTCTGTGGGCCGCAGCTTGGCGGCGGGAAAGTGAAAGAAAACGGTATCGGCCAGCTAGCCGGCAGGCGTTGCTTCGAGTTTGGCCAGGGCAGCCTCCAGCGCCAGGCGATAGCTGGTGCTGCCAAAGCCGCAGATCACGCCCATCGCCAGGTCCGACAGATAGGAATGGCGGCGGAACGGCTCGCGGGCGTGCACGTTGCTCATGTGCAGTTCGATGAAGGGAATGCCCACCGCGGCCAGCGCATCGCGCAGGGCCACGCTGGTGTGGGTAAACGCACCGGGGTTGATCAGAATGGTGGCGATCTGTTCGTCGCGCGCCTGGTGAATGCGGCCGATCAGTTCATGCTCGGCGTTGGACTGGTACCAGGCCAGCTCATGGCCAGTCGCCTGGGCGCGCTGGGCCAACTGGTTATTGATGTCGGCCAGCGTTTCCCGGCCATAGATATCCGGTTCGCGTACGCCGAGCAGGTTGAGGTTGGGTCCGTGCAGGACCAGCAGCTTCGCCATGGTGCTCCCAGCTTCCCTAAAACCGGCGAGAGTGTGCGCGGTGCCGAGAATATTGTCCAGTTCGGCGCAATTCGGCGACGTTTGGCGGAGAAAGAAGATGTTAAACGTGCGTCGACGTATGGCGGTGCAAACCGCGTCAGGGCGCGCTTGCCGACGACAGCCAGCGGTCCAGTTGCTGGCCGTCCAGCGGGCCGCGGTGAACAGCCAGGATGCGGCCGTTTTCGTCCAGCAGCACGCTGTAAGGCAGCACCTCATCCAGGTCGCCGAAGCGCAGCGAGGTGCTGGGCGACGTGAGTTGGCCGATCAGGATGGGGTAGCCCACCGGATGGCTGGCAAGAAAAGCTCGTACACGATCCGGCTGGTCCATAGCAATACCCAGCACGATCGCCCCCTGATCGGCGAACTTGCGTTGGCCTGCGTTCAAAGCGGGCATCTCGGCCAGGCACGGCGCACACCAGCTGGCCCAGAAGTTTAGTAGCAGGCGCTTGCCCTGGTAGCCGGAGAGGCGGCGCTCGTGGCCGTCGAGGTCGAGCAGGGCCACGTCCGGGCGAAGATCGCCGACCTTTGCGACATGGACTCCGGGCGGCACGTGCGCCATCCGGCTTTCATGCTGCAGCCAGCCGCCGGCGATGGCGGCCAGCAAGGCCAGGGCGAGGATGACAAGGTTGGTGCGGCTCAGCATGGGTGAGGAGTGATTCGCGGGGCCGCAAGTATGCAGGCTTGCCGCGGCGATTAGTTCGCCGCCTGGGTCAGCGCCTGCTCCACCAGTGAAAAGGTCAGTACCGTCGGCAGCTTTCGTCCGTCGCCGTCGTCCTTAGGAAACACCACGTATAGCGGCACGCCAGGGGAGTGGTACTGCTGCAGGAAGGCGGAGATGGCCGGGTCCTCGTTGGTCCAGTCGCCCTTCATATAAATGGTGCCGGTGCGCTTGAGCAGCGCCTTGAAATCGTCGCCGTCGAGCACGGCATGTTCGTTGGCCTTGCAGGTGACGCACCAATCCGCCGTCATGTCGACGAACACGGGTGTGCCGGCCTTGCGCAGTGCGGCGAGCTTGCCTGGGGCGAAGGCGACAACGCCGCTCGCGCTTGCCGCCGTTTGGGCGGCCAGGGGCAGGGT
>Ga0335072_10007028_pt1 | contig 16426 bp, 10 predicted proteins | sample Lox_Sample_21_FD_206725 | JGI IMG/M metagenome (GOLD analysis project Ga0335072, IMG submission 206725) | Soil microbial communities from Loxahatchee National Wildlife Refuge, Florida, United States - Lox_Sample_2.1 | ecosystem: Environmental > Terrestrial > Soil > Wetlands | place: USA...
CCGAACACTGCGGCTAGTGAGTCCCTATGGTTTTATTGAAGACCCATCACGGTTGCTGCGCGCAGTGCGATTGCAGGCGCGGACGGGCTGGGAGATGGATGAGCGTACCAAGACCCGCTACCACAATGCGAAGGAAGAGGACGTGATCGGAACAATCTCGTCGTATCTGAAGGGATATGAGCTAGAAGAGATTGTGCACGAAGAGGACGCATTTAAGGCGCTGAAGGCTCTGGAGGCTGAGGGTTGGATGAAGCACGTTTTTCCGGCCTGGACGAGCGCCAAGGCGGATACACGCGGGCTGGAGGCTCTGCACCAGACACTGCTGCAACTGCTTATACAGGGGATTCACCCGGACCTGTCCGCGGCTCAAATGGAGCTGCTGACGGCAAAGCTGCAGCCGAAAGATCGCTCGGCATTGAAGCGTCTGTTTCCGCAGCATGGTTTTGTGAAGCACTGGGAGAAGCTGGAACACGCGGCGAAAGAGTTCCAGAAGTTGCTGCTGGACAAGAAGAATGCCGCGCCTTCCGCTACATGGAAGCTACTGACCAACCATTCGCCGGAAGCGGTGCTGTGGCTGGCATACACGAGCAAAAACGCGCAGGTGCAGGCAAAGTTCAAGAGCTTTGCGACCGTGTGGCCAGAGGCACGGATGAAGATTCCCACAACGCTGATGCTGGAGATGCGGATTACGCCAGATCTGCCGGGTTACCAGGAATTGGTACAGGAGATTTTCTTTGCGTTGATGGACGGCAAGCTCACAACCGACGAGGAGATGCGCTCCTTCCTTGAACCGCATTCGCCACCTGCACCTCCGCCGCCAGTGAGTGTTCGCCGCACGCGCGCGAAAAAGGCTGCCCGGATCGAAGAAGAAGATCACGAGGATCACGAGGACCACGGCGATGAGATCGACAGAGATGGTCTTAACGACGCGGAGCACGAGGACGATGAGGAAGACGAGTCTCACGTGAAGCTGGCGCCTGCGAAAAAAGCGGTCGGGGCAAAGCTGCCGAAGACCCAGGCCGCAAGCACGAAGGTTCCAACGGCAGGGACCACGAATAAGGCGTCGGAGAAGACTGCAACTCCCGCGAAGGTCATTGCTCCGCTCAAGGCTGCAGCTCCTGTGAAGACTTCGGCGGCTCAGAGGGCGTCAGCATCGCAGAAACCGGCAGCGAAGACGGTTGTATCGAAGGCTGTTGCGAAGGCCGCTCCGGTGAAGGCGACTAAGGCTCATGCGGTGAAGAGAAGCCCGGTAAAACAGGCCTCGAAAAAAGCTGCGAAGAGCGTGAAGCCTGCGAAGAAGCTTGCAAAGCCAGCGACAAAGGCTCAAAAGAAACCCGCTGCCAAGGCGGTGAAGAAGCCAACCTCAAAGCCCGCAAAGAAACTCGCGGCGAAAAAAGCGTCGAAGACTGTTAAAAAGAAGCGGTAGGATTCGCTGTCCAGATAGACGCGGCTTCGCAGCGGCACTGGGGATAAGGCGGCAACATTCTCCCGTGGTGCGCTATATTCATCACTAATTATTTTTTTATTCCTCTCAACAGGCCAGGTGGCTATGCTTGCAAAGTTTCTTCGCGCTGCCGTCGTTTTTTCTTTTTCCATCGCTTTGCTGGCCTTTGCTGCCGGCGTACCCGCAGGGGTGAAAGATGCGCGTCTGGCAGGCGGGTATCGGTTTGAGCACGGCGGATGGATGTATGTTCATCTGCAAGGCACGCCCGAACAGATCGGCTTTCAGCATGGGTATCTGCTTGCTCCGGAGATTGAGGATTTTTATCACGTCCTCAAAGTGGAGTCAGAGCACTCGACGAAGCGGAGATGGCAATTCTTCCGCGACGCGGGTCGCACGATTCTCTGGCCGCATATCGATCCTGAATATCAGAAGGAACTGCAAGGCATCGCGGACGGGGTCGCCGCGCGTGGCCTGAAGCTTGATCTGTGGGACATTGTGGCAATGAACGGGCAGATTGAGCTGACCGAGTATTACGTTCCGTGGGTTGAGAAGAATCAGCGAGCAATGAATACGATGCCTGATCCGAAAGCCCCGGGGAACTGCAGTGCGTTTATTGCGACGGGCAGCTATACGAAGGGCGGGAAGATCGTGATGGCACATAACAATTGGTCGTCGTATGCCGATGGCGAGCGCTGGGTGATGGTCTTTGATATTGAGCCGGCACATGGGCACCGGATTTTGATGGACGGCGCACCGGGATTAATTACCAGCTCAGACGATTTCGGCATCAATGACGCAGGCATTATGGTGACGGAGACGACTATTAGCCAGTTTGTGGGATGGGATTCGAAGGGGACGCCGGAATTTGTTCGCTCGCGCAAGGCGCTACAGTATGCGAGCTCGATCGATGACTATATCGCCATAATGCGCAAGGAAAACAATGGCGGGTATGCAAACGACTGGCTGATCGGCGACCGCAAGACGGGCGAGATTGCCTATTTGGAACTGGGGCTGAAACACACACCGGTGTGGCGCACTAAGAACGGTTATTTCATCAGCTCGAATTTTCCACGCGATCCCAACCTGATCAAAGACGAGACGGACGCGTTCAATCCAAATGATATGAGCTCGTCTCCGAATGCGCGGCGCGTGCGGTGGGAACAGTTGATGGAAGCGAATAAAGGGAAGATCGACGTTCCGATGGCGGAGCAGTTTCTGGCCGACCACGAAGACTCGTTTCTGCGCGTGAAAAAGGCCGATCAACGCTCCCTCTGCGGTCACGTGGATACGGCCAAAGACGGTGTGGCGATTTGGGGCTGGGGGCCGTACTATCCGGGTGGCGCGGTGCAGGGCAAGGCCACGGACAGCGATATGGCGGCGAAGATGAGCTTTGTGGGGCGTGCCGGGCATCCATGCGGCGAGAATTTTTATGCGAAGCCATTTCTGGCGGAGCATCCAGAGTATGCGTGGCAGGCACCAATTCTGAAAGACATGATCGCCGGGCCGTGGACGACGTTCACGTCCGGAGAAACATCTACCGGAAATTGAAATTGTGGCAGCGGGCGGCATTCGTACAAGGAACGAGGAAGTCTAAAACACCGGAAACGTATTATTGAACCGTCTCCGTCTTCGGCTTGCACCATTCTTTGTCGAGGAAGAGATACCGAGCGCGTTCGGTGTCGGATTTTGCCTCAGAAACAGCATTCAGGTGCATGACCTGCCATCCGCCAGCGGCGTTGTAGATGGGCCACTTGGGAAGGTCAGGATTCGCGCTGAGGGCTCCTCCGTTGGGGTCGCCGGTGCGGGCGAAGTTCGTCCAGTACTGGCCCATTTCGTCTGAGAGCTTGCGATCCTCTGGACGCCATTTGGCTTTAGGACGGGAGTCAAGGGTCCCGAAGACGTACTCTATGTCGTCTGAGTGAAAGGCGCCGATGGCGGCCGGATGATACTTGTCTCCGGGCGAGCCGAGGTCAAATCGATAGCGGTAGACCGGCGCGCCTCCGGTTTCTACCTGCGCCTCAATCCAATGCCAGGTGGCGTAGGCGATAAAGAGATCGCCGGCGAAATCGCCGGCCGAATGTACCGCCTCGGCATTCGTATTCGCTGGGTAGAGCTTGAGAAAGTCCGGAGCGTCGGGGCCAAACTGGGCGTGGGCCTGCAGTCTGAAGCTCTCAGCGGTGACCGGAGGGCGAGCGAAGATCACGGCTTCACGCGCCTCATCGGCATTCGTGCCAGCGAGCAAGGGAATATGGGCCTGCTTTCCCGCGGCATAAATAGCAGACATGGATTCGGGCAGAAACCAACCATCCACGTCGGGGCGGAAACGAATATGGGTTCCCGCGGTCTTTGCGATCGTCTCTTGCAGAAGTTCTTCGGCGGGAATCTTGCGCAGATCGGGTAGGTTCGTTGTTCCGAAGGCAGCTTGCGCAAACTTCATATCCGTTTGCTCGCGAAGCGCACGAGGGAGCATAGCGGGTTTTGTTGTAGGGAACTCTGCCCCGCTCTCCCCGATTGCTTTCTGAAAGCGGTTCTGCGCGAGAGGCGAGGCCATTAACACGCTTACGGATTGAGAGCCTGCGGATTCTCCGAAGATGGTGATATTGTGTGGATCGCCTCCAAAGTGAGCGATGTTTTTCTGCACCCAGGCGAGCGCGGCGTTCTGGTCCATAAGGCCATAGTCGCCGGAAGCGTGATGCGGCGACTCGGCAGTGAGCTGGGGATGGACAAAGAATCCGAAGATGCCCAAGCGATAGTTCATGGAGACGATGACAACGTTACGGTGCGCGAGAAACTGCCCGTCCTGACGGGGTTCTGAGGTGCCTCCTGCCATAAAGCCGCCGCCGTAGATCCAGACCATGACCGGCAGAGCGGCCTTTTTCGCTTTAGCAGGCGTCCAGACATTGAGTGTGAGGCAATCCTCGCTGGGGCCGGGGTCGCGAAAGGTCATGTCGGAATAGACCTGAGCCTGCATGCAGCGGGAGCCGAACTTCGTTGCGTCGCGCACGCCCTTCCATTTCGCCGCCGGCCGCGGCGGCTGCCAACGGAGATCACCTATAGGAGGCGTGGCATAGGGGATTCCGTTGAAGGCGCGAACCTGCCGGTCCGTTGTGAAGGAGCCGCGCACTTTGCCTTTGTCAGTTTTGATGATGAGCGGATTGGAGGCATAGACGGCGGACGGGAGGGCGACGAGAAGAGCAAGAGCAAGACCGAATGTGCGCATCATGTCGTTGTACACAATACCAGATTCGGGACGCCGCAACGCGCAGGAATTATAAGATCTCGGTGGCCAGCATGTCGGCGAGGTTTTCGCGACGGCGGATGAGGCGCGCACGCTTGCCTTCGACGAGCACTTCGGCAGGTCGCCGGCGCGAGTTGTAGTTAGAAGCGAGGGACTGGCCGTAGGCTCCGGCGTCAAGAATGGCAACCAGATCGCCGGGCTGGACGGCAGGCAGTTCGCGGTCGCGGGCGAAGAAGTCTCCTGTTTCGCAGACAGGGCCGACGATGTCAGCCGTGATTTTGCGTGCACTTTTGCGCGGAGCGACGGGAACGATTTCGTGGTGTGCCTGATAGAGTGCTGGGCGGATAAGGTCGTTCATGGCGGCGTCCAGGATAATGAAATTCTTCTTGCCGTTCTTTTTGACGTAGAGCACCCGGGCAAGGAGCGCCCCGGCCTGAGCGACGAGGAAGCGTCCGGGTTCGAGGAGCAGTTGAATATTGTCGAGCGCGCTGACGGCTTTTTTGAGCGCAGCGGCGTACTGCTGAATTTTTTCTTCCGGATGGAAGGGAAAGTCGAGATGGTACTCGATGCCGAGCCCTCCGCCGGCGTCGAGAAACCGGATGGGCAGACCATCCTTGCGAAGCTGCTGGATGAGCACGGAGACACGACTGGCGGCGGCTCCGAAGGGATCGGCGGTACGGATCTGCGAGCCGATGTGGACGCTGACCCCAGCAGGATCGATCCAGCGGTTCTTCGCCGCGGTACGGTAGACGGCGCGCGCGCGGTGAATGTCGATACCGAATTTATGCTCGCGCAGGCCGGTGGAGATATAGGGATGCGTTTCCGCAAAGACATCCGGATTGACGCGCAGCGCGATGTGGGCACGCGTCCGCAGTTTTGCAGCACGCTCTGTAAGCAGGTCGAGCTCGCCTTCGCTTTCGACGTTGAAAAGCAGGATGCCGGAACGCAGGGCGAGGTCGATCTCGGGAGCGGTTTTGCCGACTCCGGAGAAGACGACGCGCGCGGTCGCAGCTTTGCTGACTGCCAGAATGCGCTCTAGCTCGCCACCGGAGACGATGTCGAAGCCAGCTCCGAGGCGATCTAGTAATTTGAGAATGGCGAGCGCGGGGTTGGCCTTTACGGCATAGCAGACAAGGTGCTTTTGTCCGGCGAACGCACGGGTGAAGAGGCCCAGACGGTAGCGGATGTGATCGCCAGAGTACACATAGAGAGGAGTGCCGAACTTTTTAGCAAGCGCATCGAGTGAGACGTCGCCGCATGCGAGCGGTGAGTACTTGCCGGACGAGACAAAAGGGCGAACAGGAACCAAGCGGCCTCAGCGAAACAGGGAATTTGGACTACCGCCCAGGCAAACATGCTTCCGAGGACTTCGCGTCCAGCAACAGGCACTTTGCGCAAGAGCTCTTTTCATTTGGTCCAGTCATTTTATTCGCTAACACGCGGTTTTTACGGGAGCACCGAGGATAGGAACCTGTTCGACGATCTCTACATTGAATCCCTGAAGCGCGGGAACGTGTGTGGGGGTGTTTGAAAGCAGGCGTATCTTATGGATGCCGAGATCGGCAAGAATCTGGCCGCCGAGGCCGACCTGGCGCAGGATGCGCTGATGCCGGTCGTCTTCGGGCGGCCGGGCTTCACGATGGAAGAGGATACGGTGCGGCTCAACGGTGCGGTCGATGTCGAATCCACGACTGGTGTTATGTAGATAAATAAGCGCGCCGCGTCCTGCCTGGGCGATCTGCCGAAGAGATTGCTGGACGAGGTGGTGGCAGTCGCAGGTTGAGCCGGCGAAAACATCACCGGCGAGACAGTGGGAGTGAACGCGAACAAGAACAGGGTCATCGCCTGTGGAGACTTCACCTTTGACAAGCGCAAGGTGACTTTCTCCACCGTTGACTTCGCTCTCATAAGCGATGACACGGAACTCTCCGAAGGGAGTGGGGAGCATGCTTTCCGCGACACGGAAGATGTAGCGTTCGTTCTGGAGACGATAGCGGATAAGGTCGGCGACGGTGAGCATTTTAAGGCCATGCTCGGCGCAGAAAGCGATTAGATCGGGTACGCGAGCCATGGTGCCGTCGTCGTTCATGACTTCGCAGATGACTCCGGCGGGGATGAGACCGGCCATACGCGCGAGATCGACGGAGGCCTCTGTTTGACCGGCGCGAACGAGGACGCCGCCGCGGCGGGCGCGGAGCGGGAAGACGTGGCCCGGACGAGCGAGGTCGTGCGCGGTGGAACGGGCATCGATGGCGACCTTGACAGTGCGGGCACGGTCGTGCGCAGAGATTCCGGTGGTGACGCCTTCGCGTGCCTCGATGGTCTCAGTAAATGCGGTGCCGAAGCGTGAAGAATTCTGCTGGGTCATGGGGCCGAGGCGGAGGTAGTCAGCACGCTCTTCGGTGAGAGTGAGGCAGATGAGACCGCGGCCATAGCGGGCCATGAAGTTGATAGCCTCGGGTGTGACAAACTCGGCGGCGAGGGTCAGGTCGCCCTCGTTCTCGCGATCTTCGTCGTCAACGACAACAATCATGCGCCCGGAGCGAATCTCTTCTAGGGCTCCGGGGACATCGATAAAAGAGGCGGTCATGACTCCATTCTCCACCATATTTTAAGTTGTGGCGAGTGTGTTCAGGGGTATGGCAGAGGGGCGAAAATAGTTCTTCTCTATGGTTTGGGCTGAGGCGTAGAATCGCGCGCGATAGCTTGTTCCTTCCCCACAAAGGAGTTTTCCTTGTTCCGTTCGATCATGGTTTTTCCTGTAATCGCTCTGCTTGGAGCGGGTCCATTCGTTTTGCAGGACTCATCTTCCCAAAAACCTGCTCCGTTTGTTGTTCCTCCTGAGATTGCCTCTCAAAGCAATCCCGTGCATCCGACGGCTGCGGCTATGGCGACAACGCGCAAGATGTATGGATATGACTGTGCTATGTGCCATGGTAAAGACGGCAGCGGTAAGGGAGACATGGCGTCGAGCCTCAAGGCTCCTTTGAAGGACTGGCAAGATCCGGCCTCGTTGAAGGGGATGACTGATGGGGAACTTTTCTACATTATTCAGAAGGGCAAGGGAGAAATGCCGGGTGAGGGCGATCGACAAAACGCGGATGGAATCTGGAACATGGTGACGTTGGTGCGGTCGTTCGGCAAGAAGTAGTCCAGCATTTTGTTTTTGTGCGCGGGCACAAACGTGTTTTCCTCTCGGGTTGTTGACCGTTGATGGAGTGGCCGTTATGATCAGGGAATAACGGTAGACAGGGCAGCGTTCTGCTGCCTTTATTTTGCCCCCTCGTTCAATGGTAGGACAGCTGACTCTGGATCAGCATATCGGGGTTCGAATCCCTGGGGGGCAGCCAAATAAATCAGCAATTTACAGGGAGTCATCGATGCAGACTGCATTGTGTCCGCACCGTGTCCGTTTCAGAGTACTTCTCTGGGATAGCTGAGAGCCCCCAAACGCCAGGGAGAGCCCAAATCCCATGGCGGACCGGCTCGCCAGCCGTTTTGTTTCTGCCATTGTTGCCAAGCAATCTTCGGCTCCTTCAACGCCAGAGTCCGCTGGATTATGACCGCGATGATCTGGCGGTCCTGCGCCGACCCCGCATTCACCGAAATTCGGTTTGCCTCTTGTGATCGATGGGAAAACGTCGGCGGGGAACCTCATAGTCAGCCGCGCTTTTCATCGGGTACGATCTGCGGGTATGGTACAAAACCAGAATCGCCGGCAATATAATCTACATAAGCTACGCCCGCTCTCTCCGAGCTATGGATTCCTTGACGTCGATACCGTCTCCCTCCCAAGTCGAACGCACGGATGCCGTGCCGCAATCACCGCCGAACGGGTCTGCAGGCGCACGAACACTGGTAGCCTGGTCAAGTTTCCTTTTCGCTGTTCTGCAAAGCGTCTGTACGCTCTTTACCGCAGTGAGCGGCCTGCGTCTTGCGATCGGCATCAGCTCGCTAGCGATCAGCGCCGGAGTCGGAGCGGAGCTTGACCGCTTTCACGCGAACTGGATCCGCGTACCGATGTTGAGTTTTGCACTGATTGGCTCCCTCCTGAATCTGGCCGTGCTGATGCAAATTTGGAGTCTGCGCAGGCGTTCTGCGTCACGCTGGCGGCAAAAGCCCGTAAGCCGGCGCTCTCTGAGAATGGAACGCCTTCAGGTGTTTCTGTCGCTTACGACGCTCCTTCTTATTGGTGTCGAGGAGTATCTCCATTTCCACCAGTTCCATTCACTCTAACTCCCTTGAAACCAATTCTTGGCTTTATAACTCCTGTGGTAAGCGTCAAGAAGAGTGCTCAAAAGGGAGCTTCGTTCATGGAACTTAATCAGCAATTACTTCGGCCATATTTCCGCAACTGAAATTGATGCAGAATTCTTAGGCTATGGCCACGCATAACCGTATCCCATTCGCTCTTCAGTGTGAACGCAACATGGAAGAAGCCCGATGCAGCCTGTTCCGGCAAAGTGAGAGCGTACTTGCTTTTATTCGTAGCGGAGCGCCTGCATGGGGTCGATGGAAGCAGCGCGCAAGGCGGGGATGGTGCAGGCCAGGGCGGCGCAGGCGGCGAAGAGCGCGGCGACGGCGGCGAGGATGAGCGGGCTGGAGTAGCTGTTCTGCATCCAGTGAACGAGGAGTTTATGGAGCGCAAGGTAGACGATGAGTCCCGCGGCGAGGCCGCTGAGGACGGTGACGCCGACGTTGCGAGCAACGATCCAGAGGACATGGGTGCGTTGCGCGCCGAGGGCCATGCGGATTCCGAATTCGTTGGTTCGTTGCGTGACGGAGTAGGAGACGACGCTGTAGAGTCCGACGAGAGCGAGGACGAGAGCGAGCGACGAGAAGAGCGTAAAGAGGATGGAGAAGAGGCGCTGCTGTTGGTACTCGGGCTGTTGCTCGATCCAGCCCTGAAGGTCAAGCACATTGCGGAATGTTTGCTGGTCGGGGTTGACGGAGTGGACGGCGAGCTGGACAGAGTGGAGCGCGGCCAAAGGCGGCCCTTGCGTGCGGACGAGGAACTGGGTTCCCATCCACATGTAACGTGAGTACGGCACGTAAAGAGCTGGCAGCACGGGTTTGTTGAGGCCGTCGTTGACGGAATCGGCGACGACGCCGATGATCTGGATCCAACTGCTGTTATCATGCACGCCGACGACCTGCCCTTGGTCGCCAATTTGGATCGTGAGAGTGGGCGTGCGGATCTGCTGGCCGATGGCGTTGCCGTTCGAGAAGTAGCGGCGGGCAAGGGTCTGATTGATGACTGCGACCGCCGCTCCGCGGGTGTTTTCGGATTCGTCCCACACGCGACCCTGAAGGAGCGGGATATGAAGCGCAGAGAAATAAGCGGGCCCGATGAAGTTGGTGCGGAGATATTGCTGTTGCGCGAATGGCGCGCCGAGGATCTCAAAGCGGAGATTATATCCGCTGTTAGGCGGCGTGGCGTTGTTGGAGACGGCAACGGTGGTTATTCCAGGGACACTGGCGATCTTTTGACGAAGGGATTCGATGTATGCGGCGCGGCTTTCGAGGGTTAAATAGGAGTTGCGATGGAGCGGAATGGGCACGGACATGACCTCCGAGGGGTCATAACCGAAATTGCGATGGGTCATTTGCATGAAGCCTCCAATGGCGGCACCTGCTGCGCCCATGATGACTACTGTGAGGGCGATCTGCGCGGCGATGAGGGTATTGAGGGAGCGGGCCTGTCCGACATTTCCGGCAATCTTGCGGCCAGCGGCTTGCATCATCTGTGAGACATCGGGACGCGACGTGCGGAGCGAGGGCAAGAGCCCGAAGAGAAGCCCGCTGACAACGGCGAGCGCAATCGAAAAGGCGAGAACGGGCAGGTTGATGCGGATGACGGATTCGTGCATGAAGACATCGGGGAATAAACCGAAGATGAGCTTGGCCATGTAGTACGCGAGGCCGATGCCGAGCAGCGAGCCCGTGATGGCGAGGACGAATGCTTCGATGAGCAATTGGCGGACGATACGATCGCGGCTGGCTCCGAGTGCACTGCGGACGGCAAACTCGCTCTGGCGAGCCATGCCACGCGCAAGCAGAAGGATGGAGCAGTTGGCGCACCCGATGATGAGCAGCATGACGACGGCAACAAAGAGTAGAGCTAGAACGTGGCCGACCATGGTGATAATGCGGTCGGTGATGTGCTCGAGGTGCATGCGGAAGCGGCTGGGGAAGTATTGCGGAGTTTCCTTTGCGAACTGATGGACGAGCGCGCCGATTTCAGCATTGGCAGCCTGGAGGCTCACGCCGGGTTTGAGCTTCATGATAGGTAGAACATCCCGGTTGCGCGTGGGCAGGAGCGACATGGGGACATAAAGGTCCGGCTCCCATGTGTAGTCGCTCGGCATAACCCCGACGATGGTGTAAGGCTTGTGATCGACTTCGAGGCTGCGTCCGAGAACGTCGCGATCGCCGTTATAGTGCCGCATCCAGAAATCGTAGCTGAGAACAATGGGCGCGAGCTGGCCTCCCGCGGCGCTCGCGTCGCTAGGCTGAATGTTGCGGCCGAGGAGAGCAGGCACGCGGAGAAAGCTGCCTACGTTTTCCGTGATGTAGGTGAGAATGATGTTTTCGGGAATTTCATGGCCAGTGAGTTCAGAGTTCTCGTCGTCGTCGCCCAGCACGTCTGCGATGGAATTAGCTTTGAGAAGCTGCTGGTATTGCGACCAGGTGAGGCTGAACCAGCGCTCAGGCGATGTGGGTTGATCCTGATTGAGCATGATGGGGTAGGTGAGGCGCTGCCAGTCAGCGTAGGGAACAGGATGGAGCAGCACGGCATAGATCAGGCTGAACATCGACGTGGTTGCACCGATGCCTAGAGCGAGCGACACAATGGCGACGGCGGAGAAACCAGGATTTTTGAGCATGCCGCGGATTCCGTAGCGAACATCCGAAGTGAGTTCATCGAGCGGGCGAAGGCCAATGGCTTCGCGGTATTTTTCTCCCTGTATGGCGGGCTGTCCGAGTTCGACGCGGGCCTGGCGCACTGCCTCTTCCGGACTTGTGCCACGGCCCACCAGCTCTTCAGCGCGCGTATCGATATGGAATTGCAGCTCCGCTGAAGCCTCGTCTGCGATCTGAATGCGACGGGTGAGGGCCCTCCACCATGAACGGATTCGGGATCGGGTGCGCGGGACGAGGTTCATGCAGGACTAAGCCTTTCCTAGAATGCATAGGAGGGTACGCCACACTCTCCTCGACTGTCAAGGGGGCTTATAGCGAGAAGGCGCGCGCGCTTGGACGGCTAGTCCCCGTCGCGCATCTTGTCTTTGATGGACTTGGCGAGCTTCTCGATCTCGCCGGCGTCTTTGACGACAGAGATAGAGAGTTCATTCTTGTCGGATTTGGAAACGTCGGCGCTGAGCTTTTGCGCGAGCGCAAGGAGACGTGCGGAGTCGGAGACGATCTGCTGTTGACGCTGGGCGCTACGCTTAATAGCCATCTGCTCCGCCATGCGATGCAGCGTCGGATCCTCTGCGGGGGTGGGATTGGCGCTGACTCCCGGAAGGGTTGGTACGGGAGGGGACGGAGCCTGGTTCTGTTGGGCATGGGCAGAGAGCGATGCGGCGCATGTGGCGAGAAGCAGAAGTGCTGACAGGGACGAAACCGACATTCGAGCAAATGTGAAGCTGGACCTGGAGACGCGAGGGCCGGACATTCGGGTGGCGGGAGGTTGAGTCTGGAGAATTCGCAGGTCCAGGATTCGGCTGGTAACAATTTGTATAAAGGAGATTCGCATAAGAGAGCTCCACTTCGACTTCCTGTCTGATAATTATAAGAACCGATGATGCTTTCGACACAAAAAGACGCAGCTGCGGCGGTGACAGGTGGTGTGCGCGGATTTTTCAGCGCGCTCGATCAGAAGTGGCTTGCGGATTTGCAGAACTTTGTCCGCGCCGCTCTGCCGAAGATTGTGGTGATCCTGATCGGCGCGTGGATTCTGACCCGTCTTCTGCGGTTGATTACAGGGCGGGTGTTGAAGGTTGCGGAGCGGCACTCAGGCGGCGCGAGATCGATTGCACAGGTGCGGACGCTGGCGTCGGTGATTCGGGCGACGGGCATCGGGATCATCGTTTTTCTCGCGATGCTGGAGATTCTACCCCTGCTGGGGTTCAAGCTGGAGCCGCTGCTGGCCTCGGCAGGCGTGGCAGGAATCGCGCTGGGCCTCGCGGCACAGACAATCGTGAAGGACTGCCTGAACGGCGTGCTGATTCTGGTGGAAGATCAGTACAACGTGGGCGACGTGGTGAAGCTGGCGGGGCTGTCCGGCAAGGTGGAAGCGATGACGCTGCGTCGCACAATGGTGCGCGATAACGACGGGACGCTGTACATCATTCCCAACTCGCAGATTACCGTAGTGGCGAACCAGACGCGGGACTTCTCAGTCGCGACAATCAATGTCTCGGTGGACTTTTCTGCCGATCCGGACAAGGTGATGGCGCTACTGAAGGAGGTTGCGATGGGGGTGCGAAATGATCCGGCATATAAGGATGTATTCCTGGCTGATCCCACGCTGCTGGGCGTGGACGCGATCAAGGGATCGCAGGTGATCTATCCGGTGCAACTGAAGACCAGGGCTAACCAGCAATGGGCACCCATGCGGGAGACGCAGCGGCGGATACAAATTGCGCTCTCAGAAAACCACATGTTGCCCGGCGATCCGCTGCGCGTATTCGGAACGCATAAGGCGCCTGCGGCAATGCCGCCTGATGCGGCATCCGCACCTGCTCCTAATCCCACGGCGGCCAAGGCGAATGAGGTGAATCCGTTTACGGGCGAATCTTAGTCGAATGGCAGGCGCGCTCTCTGGCGCTGTTGTGATGTTGTGAAACTAACGCCAGGACTCAACCGTCTGGAACTCGACCGCTTCTTCGCTGCCCGCGTTTCAGATGTCTATCGTACTTGTTTGTTATGGTAATTTTGGTGCAACCAAGGCGGGAGGTTGGTCGATGCAAGCGCTTCTTCGGGATGTTCGGTATGCGCTGCGGCAGTTAATCAAGACCCCTGCATTTACGCTCGCGGCACTGCTGACACTGGCACTGGGCATCGGCGTAAATGCGGCCATGTTTTCCGTGATCGATCAGGTGCTGTTGCGGCCCTTGCCTTATGCAAATGCGAGTCGGCTGGTGCGGTTCGGTGGGCAGGATCCGACCCAGACCGAGGGTTTCGGATCAATGTCGCTGCCGGACTTACAGGACATTGCGGCGAGAAGCCACACTCTTCAGGGTGTGGGGTTTTATACCTTTCAGATTCCGACGCTGGGCGGAGGATCGACCGAGCCAAAGATCACTCCGGAGATAGTTGCCACGACAAATTTGTTTGATTTGATCGGCGTGCGGCCGATGCTGGGGCGGGGGTTCGTTCCGGATGATGGGAAGCCGGGCAGGAACAATGTGCTGGTACTGGGGAACAGCATATGGAAGGAGGACTTCCACGGAGATAAGGGCATCGTTGGCCGGGCAGTGACGATCGATGGCGATCCTTATACGGTGATCGGTGTGCTGCCGCCGGGCGTGGTGTTTCCGGGCGACGTTGGGAAGGCTATCTATTCGCCGCTGGTGACGGACGATAAGAATTTGGCAGACCGTGACAATGCGGGGCTGATGCCGTTTGGACTGCTGCGGCCGGGTGTGACAGTCGAGCAGGCACGAACGGAGCTGAATGATATTCGGCTGCAATTGAGGCATGAGTATCCGAAGGAAGAATCAAAGGATGCAGTCAAAGTTGAGAGCTATCGCGATTCGCTGACCGAGGGAGTGCGTCCTGCGCTGAATGCGCTGAACCTTGCGGTGATCGCGGTGTGGCTGATTGCGTGCGCCAACGTAGCCGGGCTGATGCTGACGCGCGCCAACGGGCGCAGGCGCGAAATTTCGATTCTGACGGCGCTGGGCGCGCCGCGGGCGCGGGTGATGCAGCAGTTTCTGACCGAGAGCCTGTTGCTGGCGTTCGCCGGCGGCGCGGCAGGACTGGCGCTGGCGGCGCTTGCACTGCATGTGCTGAAGCACTATCTGTCGACTGCGGTGCTGAACGGTGAGGATGTTCACATTAACATCACCGTGTGCCTGTATCTGCTCGCGGCGTCCGTAATTTCGGCGGCGGTGTTCGGGCTGGCTCCGGCCTGGACGTCAGCGTATGTGCGGCTGCAGGAGGGTTTGCGCGAGGGCGCGGTGACGAGCGGCGTGAGCCGGAGGCAGGTGTTCTGGCGCGACGCGCTGGTGGTGGGCGAGATTACGTTGACTCTGGCGCTGCTGATTGCTGCGGGATTGATGATGCGGACGCTGGTGGCGCTGAAGCATGCAGAGGAGGGCTTTGTCGCGGAGAATGTGGTTACGGCAAACCTGTATCTGCCGACGCATGGGGTGTGGTGGGCGAATGCCAGCTCGCAGAAGGCGAGCCTGATCACGACTCTTTGGGAGCCATTGCTGGAGAAGCTTGGGCACACCCCTGGAGTTCTTTCCGTGGGATTGACGACGGTGCGTCCACTGGAGCCGAACTGGAGGTTTGTCGATCACTTCAAGGTGAAGGGCAGGACGTATGCGGACGATGGCGCTCAGCCGGCAGCGCAACTGCGCGCTACGACGGCGGGGTACTATCCGACGTTTGGAATTCGCCTGCTGAAGGGACGGTTCTTCAACAATGATGTGGACACGCCGGACGCGCCCATTGCGGTGATCGTGAACCAGGCTTTGGTGAAGCAGGTGTTTCCGAATGAAGACCCGCTGGGCAAGCAGGTGGAGGTCGGAGATGAAAAAAATCCGGGGCGCGAGTGGGGAACGATTGTGGGCGTCGCGGATGATGTAAGGCAGCAGTCGGCGGGGGTGGCGTCGCTGCCGGAGATCGATGTCAATCTACTGCAGATGACGCCGAAGGATGACCTGTATCCCGTGGTATCAACGTTCCTGATGAACGTTGCCGTGCGGACGCAATTGCCGGCGGCCACGGCCGAGGCGGCGATTCGGAGATCGGTGCACACGTTGCAGCCGGAGATCGGCATCGACGATCTGGAGCCGATGAAGCAGGTTGTGGACGACTCGATGGGCAACCAGACGCTCGCGGCGCGCCTGCTGGGGATGTTCGGACTGGCGGCGTTGTTGATCGCCGTAGCAGGAATCTATGGTCTGCTGTCGTATTCGGTGAGCCAGCGGACGCGCGAGTTTGGAGTGCGGCTGGCGCTGGGGGCTCCGCAGAGCAATGTGCACTGGATTGTGCTGCGTCATGCGCTGCTGCTGCTGGGCATCGGCATTGGCGCAGGAGTCGCGCTGGCGCTAGCCGCCAGCAGCGTGATGCGGGCATTCATTTATGGCTTTCACGGCTACGACGTGTTCACCGTGTTTGCCGTAGCGGCGATTCTGGCGGTGTGCGGGCTGGCGGCGAGCTATCTACCCGCGCGCCGCGCCGCAGGGGTGGATCCGATAACGGCGCTGAGGAGCGAATAAGAATTACAGCCAGCCTTTGGCGCGGGCGATCCGGGCGGCGTCGATGCGGTTGGCGGCACCGAGTTTGCTGATGGCCTCGGAGAGATAGTTCCGCACGGTTCCTTCGGACAAGTGCAGGGCTTCGGCGATCTCCTGCGAGGACTTGCCTTCGCCGGCCTGTTGGAGGATCTGGCGCTCGCGGTCGGTGAGCGGGTCTGGGCCGGAGTCCCAGGCCTCGGCGGCGAGGTCGGGGTCGATGACCCGGAGTCCGCGATGGACGCGGCGGACAGCGTCGGCGAGCTCGGCGGC
>Ga0335072_10007029_pt1 | contig 16426 bp, 11 predicted proteins | sample Lox_Sample_21_FD_206725 | JGI IMG/M metagenome (GOLD analysis project Ga0335072, IMG submission 206725) | Soil microbial communities from Loxahatchee National Wildlife Refuge, Florida, United States - Lox_Sample_2.1 | ecosystem: Environmental > Terrestrial > Soil > Wetlands | place: USA...
TGGGATAAGCCCATCGTGATCGCGGGAGTGACGGTTCGCCCGCTGAGCGAGGGGGAGGAACCGAACGATCAACGGGACGAGAAGCAAAACCAGGAATCGAATCCGGAAAGGTAGAGTATGAAAAAAATTGCCGTGGTCGTACTTCTCTTAACAGTAGCCATGATGCCGGTCTGCCTGCGGGCGCAGGACGCGAGCCAGGGGACGCCAACGTCGCCCGATCAGACGTCGCCGCAGCACTTTTATCGGCTGAATCTGGTGGTGAAGGAACTGGATGAGACGGGCAAAGTCATTAATACTCGCGGCTATTTCATGACGGTTGCCACGACGAAACCGGGACACAACGAGACGCAAATGATCAAGACAGGCTCACGGATTCCGGTTCTCGCCGGTTCAAGCGGACCGAACGGAGGCCCTGCCGAATTTCAATACATTGACCTGGGAATGAATCTGGCCGTGCGCGATGTCAGAGAAACTAGCGACACGCTGAGCTTTACGCTGGTAGCGGAAATCAGCAGCATCGCTCGTCAGACGGAAGTGGCAGGCATGGGTGAGCCGGTGATCCGGCAGAATTCATGGAATTCCATGGTAGCAATTCCTATTGGCAAGCCAACTGTGGTGGGATCATCCGATGATCTGGACAGCAAAGGGAAGATGGAAGTCGAGGTCACAGCGACGCGGGTGGATTGAAAGCGTGTGTCTCTGAGCAAAAGACTGCGGAGGGCCCCGCAGCCTTTTGCTGATGTGCCGCAGAGAACCGCCGAAAAGCTGCCGAGAGCAACGGTAAAACCTGGAAGAATAGAATCGGCGCATGCGTTCTTCACGGCTTCTTCTTACTTCTGTGTTGCTGGGTTTCTGTGTTTCCGCTTTGGCGCAGTCCGATGCTGCGATGCCCGTTTCTGGTGGCGATCACGGTGTGGTGCTGGCGAATATCGATCACGCGGTCAAGCCGGGCAATAACTTCTACCTGTACGCGAATGGCGAGTGGATGAAGCGGACGGTGATTCCGCCGGATCGCAGTTCGGTGGGGGGATTCACGATTGTTGCCGATCGGACGGATAAGCGGGTAGCGGGAATTATTGAGGGCGCGGAGAAGGCGGATGCGGCGGCGGGCAGCGAGCAGCGGCTGATCGCGGACCTGTACCACTCCTACATGGATACGGCGGCGATTGAGGCGGCGGGGCTGCAACCGCTGCGCGGGGAGCTGGAGGCGATTGGGGCGATCCGGACGCGGACGGATCTGGCGCGGGCGCTGGGCCGGACACTGCGGGCCGATACCGACGCGCTGAACAACACCCACTTTCACACGGCGAACCTTTTTGGGTTGTGGGTGGCGCCGAGCTTTAACGATCCCGACCACTACACGGCGTACCTGATGCAGGGCGGGGTGGCGATGCCGGATCGGGCGTACTACCTGAGCGACAACGAGCATATGAAGGATGTCCGCGCGAAGTATCAGGCGCATGTGGCGGCGATGTTCCGGCTGGCGGGGTTCGATGACGCCGAGGCGCGGGCTACGCGGGTGTTCGCGCTGGAGACGGCGATTGCGGGCGTGCAGGAGTCGCTGGCGGATAACGAGAATATCGAGAAGGCGAACAATCCGTGGAAGGCTGCGGATTTTGCGGCGAAGGCACCGGGGCTGGACTGGAAGGCGTACTTTGCGGCGGCGGGGCTGGAGCATCAGGCTTCGTTCATCGTGTGGCAGCCGTCGGCGTTCACGGGCGAGGCGGCACTGGTGGCCTCGACGCCGATTGCTGCGTGGCAGGACTATCTGCGCTTTCATCTGCTGGAGCAATATGCGGCGGATTTACCGGCGGCGTTTGCGGCCGAGGAATTCAACTTCGCCGACAGGACGCTGCAGGGAGCACAGGCACAGCGCCCGCGGGATCAGCTGGGCATTCGCGTGGTGAATACGGTGCTGGGCGATGCGGTAGGGAAGCTGTATGCGGAGCAATATTTCTCGCCGGAAGAAAAGGCGCGGGTGCAGGCGCTGGTGGCGAATCTGATTGCGACGTTCCATGCGCGGCTGGAGGCGAATACGTGGCTGGCTCCGTCGACGAAGGCGGAGGCGATTCGGAAGCTGGGGACACTGCAGGTGGGCATCGGGTATCCGGACACATGGCGGAGTTACGCGGGGCTGGAGATCAGGCGGGAGGATCTGGTTGGGAATCTGATGCGGGCGAGCCTGTTCGACTACGAGTATGAGAAGAGCCGCATCGGAAAGCCGGTGGACCGGAAGGAATGGTGCATGGAGCCGCAGACGGTGAATGCGGTCAATCTGCCGCTGGATAACGGGCTGAATTTCCCGGCGGCAATTCTGCAGCCGCCGTTTTACGATCCGCAGGCGCCGGATGCGTTTAACTATGGGGCGATCGGGTCCGTGATCGGGCACGAGATTTCGCACACGTTCGACTCGGAGGGAGCGGCCTTCGACTCGCAGGGACGCGTGCGGAACTGGTGGACTCCGGCAGACCTGGCACACTTCAAAGAAGTCACGGGCCGGCTGGCCGCGCAGTACGACGCTTATCAGCCGTTTCCGGATATTCACGTGAACGGGCGGCAGACGCTGGGAGAAGATATCGCGGATGTCGCGGGCGTGATCGATTCGTTCGACGCGTATCATGCCTCGCTGCATGGGAAGCCAGCGCCGATGGCGCAGGGGCTGACCGGGGACCAGGAATTCTTTCTGGCATTCGGGCAGAACTGGGCGACCAAGATGCGGGACGCGGCGCTGCGGCAGCGGGTGGTGACGGATCCGCATGCGCCGGGGGAGTTTCGTGCGGATACGGTGCGGAATGTGGACGGGTGGTATGGGGCGTTTGATGTGCAGCCCGGGCAGGCGCTTTATCTGAATCCGGAGGAGAGGATTCACATTTGGTGAGGCAGCGGGTCGTTGCTGGTTCTTCGGCGTGAAGGCCCCGGGGCTTTTACCGTCGTGCTGCTGCGCAGCACCTCGGGCGCACGCGGCTGCAATTGCGTTTGTGTGAGATTGGCTTTTCGGGCTGTCGGGGGTTATGAGATTTACGATCTGGCATTGGGTCGGTCGCGATGCGACCGAAGCCCCTCCGCCGGAGAGAATTGGGCCGGGAAGGTTGGCGGGGCTTCGGGGGTCCTTCGTTACGCGCCGGGATGGGGCATTTTCCCGCGTGCAGGGAATCTGGCGGCGCTTCGCTCAGGATGACATTTTTGGAAGTTTCGGGCGTTATGAAATTGACGATCTGCAATCTGGTCGGCCGCTTCGCGACCGAAGCCCCTTCGCCGGACGGCATTGGGTGGGGAAGATTGGCGGGGCTTCGGGGGGTCCTTCGTTGCGCGCCGGGATGGTGTATTCTCCCGCGTGCAGGGAATCTGGCGGCGCTTCGCTCAGGATGACATTTTTGGAAGTCTCGGGGGTTATGAGATTCACGTTCTGACAATGGGTCGGCCGCGATGCGACCGAAGCCCCTCCGCCGGACGACATTTTGGGTGGGGAAGGTTGGCGGGGCTTCGGGGGGTCCTTCGCTACGCGCCGGGATGGTGCATTTTCCCGCGTGCAGGGTAGCTGGCGGCGCTTCGCTCAGGATGACCGTTTTTGGGACTGGGCTAAATGATCCTTTGCGGCGGCATGGGCAATAAAAAAGGCTGCGGAGTGATCCGCAGCCTTTTGAGGTGAATCGGAGTTAGTTGACGAGGAGCGCGCCTGCTGCCTTTTCTTCTCCCTCTTTGACGACCGGGCGGTAGAAGAGCTGGTTGTTGTCGAGATAGACCTCGAGGAAGGCGGGCCTTTCGTTGATGCCGCCGGCGATGAGGGCTTCCGAGAGCGGGTCTTCGACGTAGCGCTGGAGGGCGCGGCGCAGCGGGCGAGCGCCGTAACTGCGGTCCACCAGCGTCTTTTCGAGAATCCACTTCTTCGCGTCTTCCGTGACGGCGATGGTGATGGCCTTCTGCGCCAGATTTGTGTTGAGCTGCTGAACGAGCAGCTCGAGGATCTGGATCAGGTCGGTATCGGTGAGCGACTGGAAGAGAATGATCTCGTCGATACGGTTGAGGAACTCGGGGTTGAAGGTGCGCTTCACCTCGTTCTTGACGAGGTCCTCGATCTTTTCCATGACCAGGTCTTCGCGGTCGCTCTGGAAGCCGAGCCCCTGCTTGCGCTGGAGGTGGCGGGCGCCGATGTTCGAGGTCATGATGATGATCGTGTTCTTGAAGTCGACCGTGTTGCCGAGGCCGTCTGTGAGCTGACCGTCTTCAAAGACCTGGAGCAGGATGTTGAAGACGTCGGCGTGGGCCTTCTCGATTTCGTCGAGGAGGACGACGGAGTAGGGCGAACGCTTGACGCGCTCGGTGAGCTGACCGCCTTCCTCGTAGCCGACGTAGCCCGGAGGCGAACCGATGAGCTTCGAGACGGAGTGCTTCTCCATGAACTCCGACATATCGAAACGGATGAGCGACTTCTCGCTGCCGAAGAGGAACTGCGCGAGGGTGCGCGCCATTTCGGTTTTACCGACGCCGGTGGGTCCGAGGAAGAGGAAGGAACCGATGGGACGATGCGGCGATTTGAGTCCGGCACGGGAGCGGCGGATCGCCCGAGCCAAAGCCGAGATGGCTTTGTCCTGGGAGATGACGCGCTTGTGCAACTCCTCTTCGACGCGGAGCAGCTTCTGTGTTTCTTCTTCCTTGATGGAGGTGATGGGGACGCCGGTCCAGCGGCTGACCACGTCCTCGATGTCTTCACGGCTGACGATGCCAGCGGTGGAGTCGTCGAGGTGGTACTTGTCGCGGAGGGCGCGGAGGTTGTCGCGTTCCTTGCGTTCTTCGTCGGAGTAAAAGCGCGCCTTCTCGAACTCGTGGTTCGCGATGGCGTTCTCCATGCGATGGACGATGAACTTGATGCGCTTCTGGACTTCGGTGATCTCTTCGGGCAGGGACGTCTGGCGCAGTTTCACGCGCGCGCCGGCCTCATCGATGAGGTCGATGGCCTTATCGGGCAGGAAGCGATCGGAGATGTAGCGATTGGAGTGGGAGACGGCGAAGTTGATCGCATCGTCGGTGTAGCTGACGGCGTGGAACTTCTCGTAGCGGTCCTTGATGCCCATGATGATTTTGATCGCGTCTTCTTCATTGGGCGGGGGGACCTTGACGGCCTGGAAGCGGCGCTCGAGCGAGCGGTCCTTCTCAATGGACTTGCGGTATTCAGCGGGGGTGGTTGCGCCGATGCACTGAATTTCGCCGCGCGAGAGGGCCGGCTTGAGGATGTTGGCAGCGTCCAGGGAGCCTTCGGCCGATCCAGCACCGACGAGGGTATGGAGCTCGTCGATGAAGATGATGGAGTTCTGGTTCTCCATCAGCTCCTTCATGATGGTCTTGAGGCGCTCTTCAAACTGGCCGCGGTACTTGGTGCCGGCGACGATGAGTGAAAGGTCGAGGGCGAGGACGCGCTTGTCGGAAAGGAAGCTGGGCACGTCTCCGTCAGAGATGCGCTGGGCGAGGCCTTCGACGATGGCGGTTTTGCCGACTCCGGGCTCGCCGATGAGGACGGGGTTGTTCTTGGTGCGGCGGCAGAGGATCTGGACGACGCGCTCCAGCTCCTGATCGCGGCCGACGAGGGGGTCGAGCTGCGCGTCCATGGCGGCCTGGGTGAGGTCGCGGGAGAACTCGGCGAGCAGCGAGGATTCGCGATTGCGCTGCTGCTGGGGAGCTTTCTCCTGGGTGGCGCGCGCTAACTCTTCGCGGACGGCGAGGAGCTTGAGGCCGCGCTCGTGGAGGATCTCGGAGGCAAAGCATTTCTCTTCACGCAGCAGTCCGAGGAGCAGATGCTCGGTACCGATGTGCTTGTGGGAGAGGCGCTCGGCTTCTTCCGCAGCGTAGGCCAGGACGCGCTTGCACTCATTTGAAAGCGGGAGATCGACGGAGGTCGAGACCTTTTCGCGGATGGTGGTGTGGCCTTCAATTTGTTTACGAATGGATTCAACCGAGGCGTGCGAGCGAAGAAAGCGGTTGGTGAGTGCCTTGTCTTCGCGGAGAAGACCGAGCAGCAGGTGCTCGGTTTCAATGTACGGGGAGCCGAACTGGCTGGCTTCGTACCTTGCGAAGAAGATGACGCGCCGCGCTTTTTCTGTATAGCGTTCGAACATGATTCCTCTGAGAGGCTCCGTTCGGCTGAGGGGATGCCAGTCTTTTTTGCCGGCAAACCACAGAGACAATCGGGCTTCTTCCTTCTCTTGAGCCTCGAAGGTGCTGAGGCTCGAACTGCCGCCCTGCCTAAATCCGGGGCAATGCGGGGCGGCCCCTGAGGGTGGTGCTGTCTTTTGCTACCACCCGAATTCCAGGCAGCGGCGAACTACGGGGTCGTCGCTGCTGCCGTACGTACTCGTAAAACCACTCTTACGTCAGTTCATCGATCCAACTCGTCGATGCGCTTATCGACCCGCTGATAAGGCAGAACATCAACGAGCCGGCTTCCCAAACTTCCAAACCCTTCTACAAACCCTGGACTGCGTCGGCCGTTGTCATAGAGACAACGGAGAAAGTTCTTCGAGGCGGCCTTTTTCGAGCCGCAGAATCCTTGTACAGCGGCGCGCGAGCGCCAGGTTATGGGTCACGAGGACCGAAGTGAGGCGGTGAAGCTGGTGCAGCCGCTCGATGAGCGAGAAGACGAGGTCGGCGGTGCGTCCGTCGAGATCGCCGGTGGGCTCGTCGGCGAGAAGCACTTTGGGGCCGGTCACGAGGGCGCGGGCGAGCGAAACGCGCTGCTGCTCTCCACCGGAGAGCTCTCCGGCGCGATGGGTGACCCGGTCACCGAGTTCAACTTCGTTCAACCACTGCTCCGCGCTTCTGAAGGCCTGGGCCTTCGATTCGCCCCTGGCAAGCAGGGGCATCGCGACGTTCTCCAGCGCGGTGAATTCCGGCAGGAGGTAATGAAACTGCCAGACATAGCCGATTTCGCGATTGCGGAAGCGAGCGGCCTGCCTGGGATCGAGAGTTCGTAACTGGGTTGAGGCGCAGTATACGTCACCCCCTGAGGGGGTATCAAGAGCGCCGAGCATGTGCAAAAGCGTGCTTTTTCCTGCGCCCGACTGGCCGACGACGGCGAGCATTTCGCTCTCAGCTACGTCGAAGCTGAGGCCGTCGAAAAGAACGAGGCGACCACGACCGGTCACATACTCCTTACGGAGATTGCGAACGCTGATGACGATTGGATGATCGAGGGTGGGTGAAGGACTCGCGCCGAGATTGGTGCCCGGGTTGAGCGGATGGTCCGCGGCGAGTTCGTTGGCGGGCACCGTATCCATACCTACCTCTATCACTCCGTCTGGCAAAAGGAAAGGGCGGAGTTACTCCTTTGGACGCTGCATGACACAAAAGCGGTAACGGGGGTACCGCAGGGGGTATTACTGCAATGCGAAAGGGCGAAAAATGGCGCTGAATGGACGCTAAGAGCGGTCATGCGCGACCCGGACCGGGGCCGGGGCCGATCATGAGGCGGGCGAATTCGGGAGTCTGGCGCAGATGCGCGAAGGCGGGGTCACGCATGAGGCGCTTCCAGTTGTGAAAGCCTTCGTAGAAAGCGCGGCGGAGGTAGTCGATGGCGCGGCTGTCGATCTGCTGCGCAGCGAAGAGTTCGGCGAGGCAGAAATCCCGATGCGCGCGGGCGCGCTTCGAAGTGGGCCCCTGATCGAGGTGGGGCGCGTCGAAGTCGAGGGCTGAGGGATCGAGTTGCCAGGCCGTGTGATACGCCCGGGAGCCTTCGTCAAATCTGCCAAGAGCGAAGTCTGTGGTCCCGAGATTGGCGGCGATGACGGCGGAGTGAGGATCGAGGGCGAAGGCGCGCTGGTAGCATTCGAGCGCTTTGCGGTAGTTCTTCATCTCGAACCACGCAGAGCCGAGGTTGTTGAGAGCGTCAGGATAGTCGGGGCGCAGCGCGAGCGCATGTTCGTAGTTTTGTTTTGCCTGGGCGATGCCGGCGAGGTGATCCCAGGCGACTCCGGTTTTGTTCCAGAGGACTGCGCTGGGCGGGGCCTGGCTGTAGGCATTGATGGCGTCAAGGTAATGGCCGCGGGCCATGAGGAGGTCACCGCTGGCTTCCGCGGAGAGCGCGGGGAAGGCGTTGGATGCCGCTACCGATGGGAGCGCCTGGCCTCTTGAGCGCGAGGCGGGCGCGAAGCATAGAAGAGGAAGAGCGCAGCAGAGCGAGGCGAGCAGCCAGCGATTCTTCACGGGTGACACCTCCGCGAATCGGGCCTGTGGTAGAGGATGGCGGTTCCTGCGGGAGAGTTGCCGGCGAAGCAAGCAGCAGGTACACAGGGTTGAGGCCGACGAAATGCGAACGTCCGCAGAGACCGTGCTCTTACTGTAGTGCGGACGGGAGGGGAACAACAATCGGCAATGGGCGCTGCGCCTGCCGGTTTTACGCGGCACCGCCTGCCGCGGTCAGGCGGCGCGGGGAGCCGAGCCGGGGGCCCGGTCAGCGGGGCTTTTGTTCACCCATGAGCTGCGCGAACTCGGTCGTGCTCCGGAGCTGATCGAAAAGATGGTCGGTCAGAACGCGATTGCGATCGGTGAATCCTTCGTCGAAGGCCTTGCGGAGATACTCGATGGCCCGGCTGCGCATGCCGCTTTGGGCAAAGAGCTCGGCGAGGCAGTAGTCCTGCTGGGCGCGTTCGGCGGAGGTGGTGGGGCCGGAGATGATCTGGGTGGCGTCGTTCTGAAAGACGGTCGGGTCCAGGCGGAAAGCTTCGCGGTAGGCCTCCATGCCGGCCACATACTTGTGGCGGGCGAAGTAGGCGGTGCCCAGATTAGCGGCGATTACCGCTGAGGCGGGCATGAGTTTGAGGGCCTTGCGATAGAGCTTGATGGCCTGCCGGTAGCGGCCCTGGGCGAAGTCGGCCGCACCAAGATTATTGATGGCCTCGGGATATCTGGGACGGATGAGGAGGGCGCGCTCGTAGTCCTTGCGGGCGATATCGAAGGCGAGCATGTGGTGGTAGGCGATGCCGAGCTTGTTGTAGACCTGGGCGTCCTGCGGGGCTTCGCGGTAAGCCTCGATGGCGGCGATGTACTCCTGACGGGCCATGAGGATGTCACCGCGCTCTTCGGCGGGCAAGCTGTCGAGGCCGGTGTGCGGGGTGGTGCTCTGGGGAAAGGATGCAGCGGCAAGACGGGGCAGCGGCGCGAGGACGAATCCGGCGCAGACGAATACAAGCAGGCGAACCGGGAAACGGGACTTCATGGGGACCTCCCGAAACTTACGGTGGGAAGTATTGTGCCCCCGTTTGGGCACGAATGACCATAGCCGATTGAAAAAAATCGGCCATAGCCAGTTGCACCGGATTGCCGGGGAAAGGCGGAGCCAGGGGAGGAGAAGGGCGATTCAGGAACTCGCTCAGGGCTGTCCTTGCGGTGGGCGGGCCGGCGCGGTTTTTTCGGCGCGATCGGGAAGGCACGAACGGGGCTGTGACCGACAGACACTCTGGTATAAAGGGTCCGCATATCGAGCGGTCCAAAGCCAGGGGTCCGAAGCCAGGGGCCGAGCCGGGGGTCACGCCATGCTCCGCATTGCAGGTGGGTTGCTGTTTTGCCTGCTGGGAAGTTCTTCACTTGCGTATTCCGCCGACTGCGCGAGCCTCGGCCAACTGCAACTGCCGGATACTCATGTCCGCGTGGCCGAGGCGGTGACGTCGGGCGTGCTGGATCCGGACGATGCCGGGCTGCATCTGGAGCATCTTCCCGGCTTCTGCCGCGTGGCCGGGGAGCTACGGCCTTCGGCTGACTCCAACATTCGCTTCGAGGTCTGGCTTCCGGCGCAGGGCTGGAACGGGCGGCTGCTGGGCGGCGGAAACGGCGGCTTCGCGGGGTCGATTCCATACCGGCAGATGGCGGGCTATCTGATGCGCGGGTTTGCTGTCGCAGGGACCGACGCGGGACACGAGGCCGATGCCGGGGACGCAAGCTGGGCCTGGAAGCATCCGGAAAAGGTGAAGGATTTCGGGTGGCGCGCGATCCATCTGACGGCACAGCGGGCGAAAGCGATTGTGGACGCCTACTACGGGAAGCCGGCGGACCATGCGTATTTCGACGCCTGCTCGGATGGAGGCCGGGAGGCACTGATGGAAGCGCAGCGGTTTCCCGAGGACTACGACGGAATCCTGGCGGGGGCCCCGGCGAATGCCTGGTCAACGATGCTGGCCGGCGGCGCCGTCGTGATGCAGAGTCTGATGGTCGATCCGAACGGCTACATTCCGGACGGAAAGCTGCGTTTCATCGAGCGCGCTTCGCTGGCTGCGTGTGACGGGCTCGACGGAGTGAAGGATGGCGTGATCGGCGATCCCGCGCAGTGCCACTTCGATCCGCAGGTACTTCTCTGCAAGGGAAGCGATTCTTCGGAGTGCCTGACCCAGCCGCAAATCCATTCGCTCAACGTGCTGTATGGCGGGGTGAGGGACGCGCAGGGCGGACTGGTCTGGCCCGGCTTCTCCATGGGAGATGAGACGGGCTGGCGTGCGTGGATCACAGGGGAGTCGCCGGGTGGATCGGCCGGATCGCTCTATGTGGAGAACTATTTCCGATATATGGTGACCGGCGATCCGAAGGCCAACGTGCTTGCGATCGGCGAGGACGAGCTGCTGCGGGCGTCCAAAGAGAAGGGCGCGGCCGATCTCGATGCGACGAATCCCGATCTGAGCCGTTTTCAGGCACGGGGCGGAAAACTGATTCTCTATCACGGGTGGAACGATCCCGCGATTTCTCCGTCCAACACGATTTCGTATTTCGAGAGCGTGCAGCGGCAGATGGGCGCGGGGCAGGCGGCCTCGTTTGTTCGCCTCTACATGGTTCCCGGCATGGAGCACTGCACAGGGGGCCCAGGCGCGAGCGGATTTGGACAGCTGGGCATCCCGACCGCCTCGGGCTCGAAGTTCGGCGTGTTCGATCAGCTGGAGAATTGGGTGGAGAAAGGCTCCGACTCAGGCGAGGTGATTGCGACGAAGTACGGCGCGGGGAAGGATGGCGCGATGGAAAAGGTCTTCACACGGCCGCTGTGCGCGTGGCCCAGCGTTGCGCGGTACAGCGGATCGGGGGATCCGAACGATGCGGCGAACTTCTCCTGCGTTGCGCCGTAAAGGAGCCCACCCGCAAGCTTCGGCGGAAGCGTCGCTCGTGTCTGTCAGCCAGCCACAATCTGCCGCATGCGGCGGACGGCTGCGCGCATCTGGTCTTCCGGGGTATTGGCGAAGCCGAGGATGAATCCGTGGCGGGCGGGGCCGGCGGTGTAGCAGGGGGAAAGCGGCCAGAGGGTGAGCTTTTCCTTCGCGGCGCGGGTGGCGATCTCCACGTCGTCGAAGCCGGTGGGCAGTGTGACGGTGAGATGCATGCCGGCTTCGGTTCCCTGAATGCGGAAGAAGTCGCCGAATTCGGCCTGGAGGCTTTCCACGAGCGCGGTGCGGCGTGCCTTGTAGAGGGCGCGCATGCGGCGGATGTGGCGGACGAAGTGGCCGGCGCGCATGAAGTCGGTGAGGACTTCCTGGAAGAGGTAGGAGGGGAAGATGTCCATGGCGAAGCGGACGGCGATGAAGCGGTCGACGAGGTCCGGCGGGATAACGATGTAGCCGAGGCGCAGCGATGGGCGGAGCACCTTGCTGAAGGTGCCGATGTAGATGACGCGGGCGCTGGGGTCGAGTCCCTGGAGTGAAGGGATCGGCATGCTCTCGTAGCGGTACTCGGAGTCGTAGTCGTCTTCGACGATCCAGGCGGAGGCGTCGCGGGCCCACTCAAGGAGCTGGAAGCGGCGGGCGGCGGACATGGTGACGCCGAGAGCGTAGTGATGCGAGGGCGTAACGAAAGCCGCGCGGGCGTTGGGCGCGAGGCGCATGCCCGCGGCTACGTCGAGACCTTCCTGATCGACGGGAACGGGAATCGCCGTGCAGCCGGAGCCGAGCAGCACGGCGCGTGCCAGCGGATAGCAGGGCTCTTCGAGCCATACGGCGTCGCCGGGATCAAGCAGGACGCGGGTGGTGATGTCGAGAGCCTGCTGGGAGCCGGAAACGATCATGATCTGGCCAGGATCGCAGCGGACCGCGCGGGAGGTGCGGAGATAGGAGCAGACCGCATCGCGGAAGGTGTCGAGGCCGAGCGGGTGGCCGAGGGGATGAACGCCGGGGCCATTGTGGACGTGCAGCACCCGGCTGTGGCGGACGACCAGTTTGGACCAGATCTCGAAGGGGAACTCGTCGAGAGCAGGCTGATGGACGCCGAAGGATCCCCAGCCGTGACGCCAGGGATTGGGCTCGTAAGGAGGGTACAGACTGGAACGTCGCGAGGTGAGCCGCGCGGTGTCGCGGAATTCGGCTGAGGGCGGAGACTGCGTGCGCTGGTTCGGAAGAGCCGTGGAGACGAAAGTGCCGGCTCCGACACGGCTCTCGAAGTAGCCTTCGGCCAGGAGCTGCGCGTAGGCGTCGAGGACGGGGAAGCGGGAGATTTCCAGCTCGGTGGCGAGGGTGCGGCTGGAGGGAACCTGCTGGCCGGCCTCCAGATCGCCGCGGAGGATGGCGTCGCGGAATCCGGCATAGACCTGGCGGTGAAGAGGCTCGGGCGCAGCGCGGTCGACGGAGATGACGGGGAGGAGTCCTGCGGCGACAGGCGGCATGGGTGGGATGGTAGTGGCTATGGCGGAAGAGGTGCAAGTTGTCAGGTTGAGATGCCGGTTTTTGGGGGAAAGTGGTCAGGGGGTTACGGCAGGGTACAGGGTGTAGGGGGTAGGGTGCAGGAGTAGAGCTTCGTTCAGGCTCCTTGTCAGGATTTGAAGGAGGGCCAGTGGGGTTCGCGTTTTTCGAGGAATGCGCTGACCCCTTCGCGGAAATCGTCGTTGGAGCGGGAGTCGATGCTGGCGCGGATGGCGGCTTCGATCTCTTCAGGCAGGTGGCGACCGGAGTAGACGTTCAGTAAGCGCTTGGTCGCTGCCATCGCGGCGGGGCTGTTGCGGAGCAGGCGTCCGGCGAGGATGCGGGCATCGTGCAGGAGTTCGGGCTCAGGAACGATGCGCGTGACGAGGCCGAGTTCGAGGGCTTCGCTGGCGCAGACGAGGCGTCCGGTGAGGAGGAGATCGCGGCTGCGCTTGTCGCCGATTTGGGCTCGCAGATAAGCGGATACGAGGGCCGGGATGAAGCCGATGCGGACTTCTGTGTAGCCGAATTTCGCTTCGGGGACGGCGAGTGTGAAGTCGCAGAGGGTGGCGATGCCCATGCCTCCGGCGATGGCGGGGCCATTGACGGCGGCGATGGTGGGCTTGGGCAGGGAATGCAGGGTGTGGAAGAGGGTGGCGATGTGCTCGGTGTCGGCGCGGTAGTTCTGGACCTGGGCATCGGGGCCCGTCATGGCGCGGAGGTGGTCGAGGTCGAGGCCGGCGCAGAAGGCGGAGCCGGCACCGGTGATGATGACGACGCGGCAGGAAGAGCTGGCGGCGAAGGCTTCGAGGGCGCGGGTGAGGTCCTCGATGAGCTGTGGGGTAAGGGCGTTGCGCTTGTCGGGGCGGTTGAGCAGGATGGTGTGGATGCCGGCGTCGGTATGGGTATGGATCGTGGAGTATTGGGTCATGGCAGCAATCTCAAAGGATGTCCGGGGAATCCGGAATCCGAACTGAGAATCTTAGACGATCGCGTGGAGCGCGGCACAGCGAAATCGGGATAGCGGGAACACTTCAGTGACCGGAGGAACCGGGGCGGAGAGGGGGCAGTCGCCGGGAGGGTAGCGGTTCGTTGAGAAAGATCGCATTACGATGTAATATCAGATCGTAGTGCGATCTAATGGCGCCGCGCTGGCCGGGCGGCGGATGGGACTGCGGGATGGCTATCAGCACAGCGAATCGGGAAGTGATGCGGGACCTGGCGTGGTTCCGTTACAACCTGCGGCGGTTTCTGCGATTCAGCGAGAAGGCTGCGCGGGAATGCGGCGTGACGCCGCAGCAGCACCAGTTGATGCTCGGGATTGCTGGATTCACGGATCAGTGCACGGCGACGATTTCGGAGCTGGCGGAGTTTCTGCAGGAGCGGAACAACTCGGTGGTGGGACTGGTGGAGCGCGCGGTGGAGAGCGGGTTAGTGCAGCGGCAGCCAGGAGCGACCGACCGGCGGCAGGTGGTGGTGTCGCTGACGGCGAAGGGCGAGGCGATTCTGGGAAAGCTGACCCAGATGCACCACGACGAGGTGCGGCGGGTGCGAGTGGGATTCGTGACGGGATGGGACTGGCCGCGCCGTGCGGGGCGCAGGAAATCCGCATGACGCACGGATCTGGGGGGCGGCGGCGGGGCTGGCTGGTGGGTCATCCGCTTCTGCGGCGGTATCTGCCGCTGGTACACGAAGACCTGGCGCACGTGTACGCACGCGATCTGCGCAAATGGCTGATTGTGGCGCCGATCATTGGAGCGACCACGGGTCTGGCGATTACGGCGATCGTGGTGGTGATCCTGCGGAAGATGTGGCCGGCGGTGCTGGGATATTACCTGGGCCATCACTGGGCGATTGTGCCGGGGCTGGTGCTTGGGATGGCAGCAACGGGGCTGATCATGCAGCTCTTCACGCCGGATCCGGACGAGCACTCGACGGAAGAGATTATCCGGTCGTATCACGAGCATCAGGGCGACATCGATCTGCGGCCGTTTTTTGCGAAGCTGCTGGCGGCGGTGACGACGGTTGGATTCGGCGGCAGTGCGGCGCTGGAGGGGCCGAGCATTTACGGGGGCGGCGCGATCGGCTCATGGCTGTGGGCGAAACTATCACCGCGGCGAAAGCGTTCGGCGGGGGCGCCGATTCTGCAGCGGCTGGGTCTGGATGCGCGGGACCGGCGGATCATGCTGATTTCGGGCGCGGCGGCGGGAATGTCGGCGGTGTTTCACGCGCCCCTGACGGGAATTGTGTTTGCGCTGGAAATGCCGTACCGCGACGATCTGGCGCATGAGGCGCTGGTGCCGGCTCTCATCGCGTCGGTGGTTTCGTATGTGACGCTGACGTCGTTTTTGGGCGCTGAGCCGCTGTTCAACTTTATTCACGCGACGCAATACACGCGGATCGACTTGTACTGGAGCGCGCTCGAAGGAGTGATGATCGGCCTGATTGCGATGGCGTTCGTGTTGACGTTCCGGCGTGCGCGGAGCTTTTTCGTGAGATGGGGCGCGCCGCACTGGATGAAGCTGGGGATCGGCGGCCTGCTGACGGGCTTATGCGGTGTGGTGTTTCTGCACTTCTACAACGGGCCGCTGGTCCCTCTGGGGCCGAACTACGAAGCGGTGGAGATGATCCTGACGGGGCACCACGGGACGCAGCAACTGCTGGCGTTCAGCGGGCTGAAGCTGCTGGCGACGATCTTCACGCTGGGGGCCGGCGGAGTGAGCGCGATGTTTGTGCCGCTGTTTCTGACCGGAGGAGCGCTGGGCACGGCCTTTGCCCAGACGATTGCGCATAGCGGCAACGTGGGTTTGTATGCGGCCGTAGGGATGGCGGCGTTCATCTCGGCAGGCTATAAGACGCCGCTGGCTGCGGCAGTTTTCGTGGCCGAAGCAACGGGGGCGCACGCGTTCATTATTCCTGCGCTGATTGGAGCGGCGGTGGCGTATGCGGTTTCGGGCGATGCGTCGGCGTCGGCGGACCAGCGGCTGCATGAAGGGGTGAAACTGCAGGAGCTGACGGAGACCCCGGTGAGCGCAGTGATGCAGACGCAGACGATTGCGTCGCAGGGATCGATGACGGTGCAGGAATTTGTGCGGACGCTTTCGCCGCACGCGCATCATGACGCGTTTCCGGTGTTCGAGGAGCATCGGCTGCTGGGGGCGGTGACGCTGTGGGCGGCATTGCATGTGCCGCCGGAGAAGTGGAAGACGACCCACGTGCGGGAGCTGATCGACGCGCGGATTGGGCGGGTGGGGCCGGAGTGCGACGTAACGGAGGCGCTGCGGCTGCTGCTGGGCGAGCCCATGCAGCCGTTGTTGCTGGTGGTGTCCGAACAGGGCGCGATGCAGGGGATTGTGACGAAGACGGACATTCTGCACGCGCTGAAGACGCGGAAAGAGGCACCCGCCGAGCTGCAGATGGAGAACCCGGTGACCGTGTAAGAGCGCTGGGTCAGCGCGCGGGCGGGCAGGCAGGGAGGACGATCAGGGAGGGTCAGGATGGCTGAGTTTCCGATTCCCGAAGCTGCCGCAGTTCCTGCAGTGCAAACCAACAAGAAGGGGCAGTTCGGCGTTGCGCTGGAGCCGGAGGCGATCCGGATCTGCGGCTACGCGCTGCTGGTGGGACTGGTGGGCGGGCTGGTGGCGCAGGCGCTGCTGGAGCTGATCTATTTGTTCACCAACATTTTCTTTTACGGGCGATTCTCGTTTGCGATCACGAATCCTGCGCACAATCACCTGGGACTGTGGGAGATTCTGATTCCACCCATCGGGGGATTGCTGGTGGGCGTGATGATT
>Ga0335072_10007030_pt1 | contig 16423 bp, 11 predicted proteins | sample Lox_Sample_21_FD_206725 | JGI IMG/M metagenome (GOLD analysis project Ga0335072, IMG submission 206725) | Soil microbial communities from Loxahatchee National Wildlife Refuge, Florida, United States - Lox_Sample_2.1 | ecosystem: Environmental > Terrestrial > Soil > Wetlands | place: USA...
AGAAGCACATGGACGCCCTTGCGCCGGGCCTCCTGGCCGAGCAGCTGGCCGGCGCGGCGGGCAAGCTCGCGATCCCAGGTTGCCGCGAGTGCGGTCGGGCTCGGCAGCGCGATCGACGGGTCCGCCGCGCTCCAGGTGACGCCGCGCACGCCCACCGGGCCATCGGACATGACGATGGACGCAAGCCCGATCTCCGGCAGCGCGGGCAGCGTCCAGGTGTCTTGCCCGCACAAGATAGCTACCTTGGCCTCGAGGCCCAGGCGGCCGAGCGCGGCTTCGACAGCAGCCTCCTGCTCGGCGGTCACATCGGACATCGGCGCCACCTCTTTCGCTTCAGTTCGTGTCCCGGACGAGCGCCCGGCCGATTATCAGCTTCTGGATTTCGCTGGTGCCCTCGTATATACGGAACAGCCGGGCGTCGCGGTACAGCCGCTCGACCGGGACTCCGTGCATGTAGCCCAGCCCGCCGTGCACCTGCACCGCGAGGTCGGCGGCACGCCCGACCATCTCGGAGCAGAACAGCTTGGCGGCCGATGGGCCAATGCGGCGGTCCGCGCCCGAGTCGTAGTTGCGGGCCGCCTCTGCCACCATGGCCCGGCCCGCATATGCGCCGGTCTGTATCTCTGCAAGCATCGCCTGCACCAGCTGGAACTCGCCGATCGGCTGGCCGCCCTGGCGGGCGGATCTCGCGTGCGCCACCGACTCGGCGAGCAGCCGGTCGGCCATCCCGACGCAGATGGCGGCGATGTGCACACGGCCGCGGACCAGTGACCGCATCGCCGCGCCGAAGCCGGCCCCTTCCTCGCCTCCGACCAGCGCGGTGGCGGGGACCTTGACCTGGTCGAAGAGGACCTCGGCAGTCCACGCGCCAGCTTGCCCCATCTTGCGGTCTTTTGGACCGACTCGGACGCCTTCTCGCTCTGCCTCGACCAGGAACACCGAGATCCCGCGTGTCCCGCTAGCCGCGGGGTCGGTGCGCGCGAATACCACGAACAGGTCGGCTAGCGGCGCGTTGGTGATAAACCGCTTGGCACCGGAGATCACGTAGCCGTCGCCGTCCCGCCTAGCTTTCGTAGTCAGTCCGGACGGGTCTGACCCGGCTTCTGCCTCAGTCAGCGCGAACGAGGCGATCGCGCCCGTCGCCAGTCTTGGCAGCCAGCGCTGCTTCTGTTCATCGGTGCCGGAGCTGACGAGTACCTGGCCAGATATTCCGTTGTTGGTGCCGAACATCGACCGGAAGGCCGGCGTGGTGTACCCGAACTCGAACGCAAGCTGCGCGTCCTCGGCGAGGCTGGCGCCGAGCCCGCCGTACTCCGGGGGCAGCGTGTAACCGAACAGGCCCATCTCCGTGGCCGCACGCCGGATGTCCGCCGGGATCGCGTCGGTCTCCTCGATCTCATCCTCGCGGGGCACGACCTTCGTCCGGACGAAACCGCGGACCGCGTCGAGCACATCGGTGAACTCAGCGTCCTGCATGTCCGCAGACTAGCGATATCTGGCGGTGCGGGCCTCTATCTCCACAGGTGAACCGGCGCCTCAAAATGCGCGACCCGCGTCGTGTTCCCGTGCAGCGCCACCTGGCAGAACTGGTAGATGATCGCCGCAGTAGGCGCGTGCACGTACCGGCCGAACAGCGGGAGCCTGATCACAGGCCCCGGTGCCTGCGGGATCTGCAGGAACTCGGGCTCCACATCAAGATCGGCAAGCGGTACCTGGAAGATGCGGGCTACCTCGGTTGGCGCACCGGCGAGGTCGCCACTAGCTGCACCTCCCCACACCACGACCGGCGTCATCAGGTAGCCGGACCGGGTGACGTAATCGTCGAGCAGGCCGAGCACCGCGCTTGCCCCGAGGCTGACGCCGGTCTCCTCGCGTAGCTCCCGCAGCGCGGCGACCTCGATGTTTTCGCCGGCATCCCGGCGGCCGCCGGGCAGTGCCCACTGGCCCGCGTGATTGCGGAGACCCTGTGCCCGTCTGGTGATCAGCAGGGTGTCACCGTCCGCCAGAGTCTGGACGCAGAGCGCGACCGACGCTTGCTTGAGGTCGGAGCGGTCTACAGCGACCCGCCGGAACCGGGCGAGGTTCGCGGCGACCCGCCCAGGTTCGAGTGGGCTGCCTCGATCGGTTGTCATCCGGCCATCCTGATCACCTCTGCTGACGGCAGATTGCCTTGGCTTGCGCCCGCCCGGCGAACCATTGTTGATGGTGCAGCCGGGATCCGGCGCTAACTCGAAGGCAGGCACCTCATGCAAGCGGCAGTGACAGAACAGGCAACAGGCCCGCTCGATGACCAGCTGATCACCCGGCTGCTCTACCAGCGCATCATCGTACTTGGCACGGAGGTCGATGACCGCGTAGCGAACCGGCTGTGTGCCCAGTTGCTGCTGCTGTCCGCCGAGGACCCGCGCGGTGACATCAGCCTGTACATCAATTCTCCGGGTGGCTCGGTAAGCGCCGGCCTCGCGATCTACGACACGATGCAGCTGATTCCCAACGACGTCAGCACGCTGGCGATGGGCCTGGCCGGAAGCATGGCCCAGTTCTTGCTGTGCGCGGGGACCGCCGGCAAGCGGTTCAGCCTGCCGCATGCCCAGGTCCTGATGCATCAGGGCTCTGCGGGGTTCGGCGGCACAGCGGCAGATGTCGAGATCTACTCTGCGCAGCTGGAGCGCATCGGGACTCTGATGACCAAGCTGACCGCCGAGCACACCGGCCAGCCGCCCGAGCGGGTGGCGGCCGACAGCCGCCGCGACCGGTGGTTCAGCGCGACCGAAGCGCTCGAGTACGGGATGATCGACCACATCCTGGAGTCGGCAGAGGACATCCGTCCTGCGGTCGTCGGCCGGATGGCGGGGTTGTGACGATGAGCCAGTACACGATCCCGACAGTCATCGAACGCACTCCGCTCGGTGAGCGTGCCTACGACATTTACTCGCGGCTGCTGGCGGAGCGGATCATCTTCCTCGGCACCGAGATTGATGACGGCGTGGCCAACGTGGTCATGGCTCAGCTGTTCCATCTCGAGGCGGCGAGCCCGGATCTGGAGATCAGCTTGTACATCAACTCGCCGGGCGGCTCGTTCAGCGCACTGACCGCGATCTACGACACGATGCAGTTCATCCGGCCGGACGTCGCTACGGTCTGCATGGGCCACGCGGCGTCAGCGGCCGCTGTCCTGCTTGCGGCCGGCGCACCAGGCAAGCGGGCCGTCCTGAGGCACGCCAAGGTGTTGTTGCATCAGCCGTCGAGCCAGGCTCAGGGTGCCTTGCCAGACCTGGCTGTGGAGGCGAAAGAACTCGCCAGGGTCCGGGCCGAAGTGGATGAGATCCTCAGCGAGCACACCGGTCACCCAGTCGCGAAAATCAGGGCCGATACCGACCGGAACAAGACCTTCAGCGCCCTTGAGGCTGTCAGCTACGGCCTCGCGGACGAGGTCATCACCACCAGGAAGGCAGCACTACGCACCGGCGCGGCACTGCCGATTGCACTCAGCTAGTCACGATTAGCAGACAGGTCGTCGATCAAGGGATCAGCCACGGTCTCCTCGTAGACAGCGCGTCCGGCAGCTGCCATGACCCGACCAAGTTCCGGGTCCCACGGCGTCTGCTGCGGCACACCTGCGAGCCGGACGTGCTCAACGTCGGACCGAATCCCGGCAGAGTAATCGGCCGTCGTCATCCGCCACGGGCGTGCGCCATGACGGCGGATAACGGAAGCGGCGATGGCAATGCCCGGCCAGTCGAAGTCACCGTGGTACCACAGCTCACAGGCGCAACGGACGACGACGTCAGCGAGATGATGAAATGCGACCGACGGGTGCCCCTCCGTGCAGAGCAAGGGCGCCGAGCCCGGACCCAGCTCCGCGGAGGCCCGGCGGAGGACGGCTGGATTCTCGCAGACGTAAACGGCGCCGCTCCTGACAGTGAGCGGCAGCGTCATGAGCTGCTGCAGCGTGACGTAGAAGGGAACGCCCAAGCGCGCGGCGCCAGTGAGCCACTCGCCCAGGGCGTGGCCCTGCGCGGGGAGGTTGAGGACGAGCACGCGGCTCGCCAGGTCATCAACGACGACGTCGCTTGACTCCCAGAGATCCCGGCGCTGTTCGGCTGTCTCCGGGCGAGCTAGGCCAGCCCGGACGGCTAGCGCTCGCAGGATCAGCGTCGACAGCACCGTGCCGTGGCCCAGGGCCTTGGTGTCCCCGGTGACCTCCGCCGCGAGCGCCGGTAGCAGCACAGGCGAACCCGCGCGTCCGTCCAGGTACTCCAGCACCCGGACCGCGAGTGTCAGCCGTGCCTGCTCGCCCTGGTTAACCAGCTTGGTCAGGCTGCCGTCCGCCGAGAGCTCCGCTAGCCAGTCCCGGTACCAGCCGCACGAGTCGTGCAGCGGGCTGTCCTGTGCAGCGCTGGCAGCGGCGTCCCGTGCGATGGCGAGCGCGGCGCGGTCAGCCGGTCGATTGCGCAGTGGGCCGCTCAGCTCAGCCAGCAGCTCGGGCAGGCTGAGCCCGGTGGCCTCACTGACCGCGGAGTCCAGGTCGGCCAGGCGGACGCTGACGCGCGCGGTCCGCGCGTCGCGGTACTGGCCCGTGATCCCGATGATCGCCTTCCGTTCGGCGTCCGAGGGATGGCTAACGCTAACTGTGCCGGCCAGGTTGCCTCCGGTCCGCTCCAGGGACCGGCGTGCCGCCGCGAGCAACCGCCGGTACTCGGCCGCCGCGTAGGGCGAGGGGGCACTCACCGGGCGTCGTCCTCGTCATCGTCCTCGTCATCTTCGTCGTCCCCGCGGGGGTCAGCTGCGTCCGCTGAGTACAGCGTCCCCCCGCCGGGCAGCGGGGCGTGCCGGGTCGGCCGATAACCGAGCAGCTCCGCCACTAGTGCCTCGTTGTCGGGGTAGCCAGCTGAAGCGTCGAGGAGCTGCCCGCCGTCCCACAGCAACAGCATTGCGGACACGGTGCGCGTGGTCTTGTCGTGGTACATGTCATAGTGCGCGATCATCGGCACCGTGGCGGTGGTCACCCACAGGTCGTGCCCCGTCATGAACAAGTCGAGGTCGAACTTCACCGCCAGGCCGAACAGGTCCGGCTTATACCGTTCATCGATGCCTACGAACGCCTCGTCAAGCGCGATCATTCGTGGGCAGTGGCACTTGGCAGAGGAGTACAGCGCGTTGGCGGCGGCGAAGAGCGGCAAGTGGATCGCGGCCGACTTCTCGCCGCCCGACATCACAGAGTGCTTGGCCCGGGTCAGCCGCGTTTCCGGCTCGCCGGGCTGGATTAGGAGCAACTCGAACCCGTGCCAGGATCTGTAGTCGAGAACGCTGGCGAGGGCCTCCCGGTAGGTGGCCCGCGGGTGCCCAGCCCGGTATTCGCGAATCATCTCCCGCAGCACGCTCCGCAGCTCGGCCAGTCGCTCCGGACCCGCAGCGTCCCGCTCCAGCAGCCGGGACGCGGCCCGCTGCAGATCGGTGATCTTGTCGGACTGGGCCCAGCGGATGCCCACTGCGATCCCTGACGACATCGGCTTAGACCGGGTGTCGGCGTTCATGTCGCGGGTGAGGTCGCGTGCGGCGATGACCCGGTCGTGGATCTGCTGAGCTAGGGCGGCGAGCAGTTCGTCTTCGAGTACCTTGCGCTCGCGTTCCTCGAGCAGCACGCCCTGGTCCGCGGCGCGCTCGGCAATCCTGGTCGCGAACGCGGCGGCCGGCTTGCGGCCCTCGTCGTCGATGACGTGCACGGTGACGACCACGCCGGGCTCCCAGTCGACCCGGTAGTCCTCGTCGCAGGCGGCCAGGGCCTCGGTGAACTCCTTGAGCGCGACCGACATCCGCTCGACTGTGTTCTTCAGCGTTCCCTCGGTGACCTGACGTCCGCCCTGGGTAGCGGCGGCGAAGGCGTCTAGCAGGTCGCTGACGCCGACCGGAAGCGTCGACCGGACCTCGATGCAAAGGTGTTCTTCTCCAGGCTCGCCCCCGGTCCCCGCCAACCGGTCGGCGAGCTCGTCGCTCGCGTCCGCCGGGTCCGGCCAGCGCTCCCGCTCAGGCCACGGCATGCTGGCGGCGACTCCGAGCAGCGGGCGCAGGTCTGGCCGCGCGTACTCGCCGAACCGCGCCGCCTGCTCGTGCATCTGGGCTATCGCGTCGCGGAGCGCTAGGCGCTCGCTACGCAGTCCGGCGTCAGCCACAGTGGCCTTGTCGTGCTCCGCGCGGGCCTGATCGTCCAGCTCCCGGTAGGCGCCCTCGGCCGCCTGGATCTGCCGTTCGGTCTGGCTGATCTGGTGCAGCACGTGCTGGACGTCCTCCTGCAGCGCCTCCTCCAACGCGCGAAACTCCTCCGCGAGCGCCTGCTGCAGCCGCTCCCGCCCGGATAGCGACTCCTCCGCGTGCGCGCACTCCTGCCTGCGCAGCTCGATCGTCGCTTCTTGCGCGGCGAGGTCTTCGTTTGCCTGAGCCAGCTTCACCCGTTCGCTATGAAGGTGGGTGGCCGCGTTCTCGAACTCCGCCGCCGCCCGGGCGATCGCGTCCACCTGTTCGGCGGCCGTGGGCATTCGTCGCTCGGCGGCGGCCTGCCGCAACTGCCGCGCCTTTGCGTCCGCCTCCGCGATCGCCGCGGCCACCGCCTTCCTGGCCGCCGCCGTGTCCGCCCGCGCCCGGGCCAACAGCGCGGCATGCCGGCCGGTGGCCTCGGCCGCCTGGGCGAGCGGCCTGGTGTCCGGCAGTTCCCGCCGAGCCAGCTGCAGGTCCGCGAGCAGCGCAACTGCCTGGTCCCGCTCAGCCGTCAGGCGCTGCTCATCCGCTGACGTCTGCGCGATGCGATCGTCGCGCTCGGCCAACCGGGCGCGGCGGCGGTTGGCGCGGTAGGTGGCGCCGATGTACTCCGGAGCTGCCTTCGGATGGGCACCGACATGCGCGCCGTAGCTGAACTGCGCTCTGGTGCTGACAGTTGTCGCCACTTCGCGGGTGACGGCCATGCCGGCGGCAACGGCGATCTCATCGGTGACGGCGACACGGCGCAGCACGCCCGAAACAACCTCCCGGGCGACGCGGTCAGTATCCTCGGGGACCAGGACGTCGGCGAGCGTCTGGCCGTCCGCCGGGCAATCGCCGATAGCCACCAGGTAGCCGTCCGCCTCCGCGGCGGCAAGGGCCGTGCCAGTCAGCCCGGCGTCGGGGTGGACCCAGGCGGTGAGCAGCCCCGCCCCGTAGAGCGCGCCTTCAAGCGCGGCAGCCTGCGCTTCATTGACGGTGTCGGCGAACCGCACGAGCCGCCACAGCGGAGCCCCAGGCCGCCCGTCCCGGTCCGCTGGGCGCAGGTCGCTGGCGGGCGGAGCGTCGTCCTGCTCGGCGGCGATCGCGTCACGTTCGGCCTGCAGGCCGGTCAGCCGCTCGCGGACCTCGCGCAGCTGGGTCTCCAGGTTCGCCCGTGCGGCGGCGGCCTCCTCCCGGCGTGGCGCGGCGCCGCGGTCGAACACCTCGGCAAGGCTCGGGGCGCCTGCCTCGCCGGCGTGGTCCAGCGCCTCCGCCAGCCCGCGGCTGTCGGCAGGGGCGATGATGCCACCGTCACGCGGCACTGTGCCAGCTGGGCCGGACCAGCGGCGCGACCACGCCGCAAACTCGTCGGCTGCCATCTGGCGGATCTGCTCCAGGCGGGCTTCCGCGGCCGCGGCCGCTTGTTCCTGCTCCTGCTCAGCGGCCTCCGTCTGGCCGAGGTCCTGCTCGGCGAACGTCCGTCGGATCCCGGCGTCGCGGATGGCCTCGAGCAGCTTGCGGATCTGACCGATATCGTCGCGGCGGGCCGCCACCCGCGCCCGCGCCACGGCCAGCAGATCGTCTCCGGCATCGACAGGACCGAAACCGTCGTCGGCGATCCCGGACCGCGCCGCGGCGTCCGTCAGTTCCCGTGCAAGCCTGGCTTCTGCCGCTCTGGCGTCGAGTGCGCGGCGGCTGAGCCTGCGGGCCGTCTGCTCGGCCTCGCCGAGTTGGCGGCGGTCGCGCTCAAGGCGGTTCCGCTGGACATCGACCTCCCGTGCCCCGGCCAGCACTTCGCGCCGCTTGTCCTCGATCCGGCCCTGCGCCTTGTACTCATCGGAGTTCTTCAGCCCGGCCAGGCGGCCTTGCAGCTGCTCGCCCTCGTTGCGCTGCGCGTTGCGCTGCGCAAGCGCATCGTTCTCGGAAGCCGCGGCCCGCCGGAACTCCGTCGCCGCTTCGCTGATCAGCTGTGCGTGCAATGCCGCCGCATCGGTCCGCGACTGCACCCGGTCGAGCTGGAACTTCACGTGCGCGCGCAGGTAGGCCTCGTAGTGGACCAGGAAGCCCCCCACGGCGGCGTTAGCGGCAGTCAGGTCGTCAAATAGCTTCTGCACCGCCGCCAGGTTCTCGAAGTCGCGGGCTGCCTGCTGAACCAGTTCCTCGTCTACCGGGCTCAGCCCCGAGCTGAGCGTGTCCGACACTTTCGCCGGGTCGAGGTCCTTGGCCAGCATTGGGCGGCGCAGCGCCAGCAGCAGGTCCAGAAGCTGCGCGTACCGCTCCCGCCCGAGGCCGAAGAGCCGGGAATCGACAAGATCCCGGTATTCGGTAGCGCTCCGGCGCCAGGCATCCGGCTCCAGTACCGCCCGCAGCTGCCGCTCGGTAAGAGGCCGGGAGTCGGCCGACAGCAAGCCGAAGTCAGCGCCCAGCCGCTTGCCGGTGACGTAGAACGACGTCCGGACGCCGTCGGTGTTACGGTGCGCGCGCATGCCCACGACGAGCGTGACAGTCTGCGGCCGCCCCGCGCCGTCACCGGCGACTGCGCCGGTGGCCGCTCCGTCGGAGCGGGCGAACTCCATCCACACGTAGCCGTACTCGGACTCCTGGCCCCGGTACAGCAGATTGGACTTCATCGTCCGGTTCTCGCCGCTGAACGGGTCCAGCCGCCGGGAGTCGGCCACCCCGTCGAGCACGAACGGAAACAGCACCTCCAGGGCCTTCGTCTTGCCCGACCCGTTGTGCCCGCGCAGGGCCAGCCGACCGTCGGCGAAGGCCCACTCCTCGTCGACGTAGTCCCAGACGTTGATCACGCCCGCGCGGGTGGGCTTGAACCGGTCACTCATCGGGCTCCCCGGTGCTGAAGTCCATGGCTTGCTGGCCGGTGGCGGAGCGGACTGGCAGCGCCAGCTTGATGTTCCGGTACCGCGCGGCCGCCGGGAGCACCAGGACGCCGCCGGGTACCGGACGCAGCAACCGAAGGTCGGCAAGGAACGTCACCGCCGCGGCCAGCAGGCCGCGCGGGTCGTGTTGCCAGACGACCGTGAATGACGCCGGACCGAGCTCGTCGTACAGGTTGCTGATCATGCCGCGCAGGCTGGCCTCCGCCACGAACGGCACGATCAGCGGCGGCACCCAGGCGAGGTGGTCTGCCTCGTCGTGCTCCTCCCCGGGGGCGGACCAGGCCAGCTCCTGTACCACGCCGGCCACCGGCAGTGCTGAGTCGATCCGGTCAAGCAGCTCGCGCTGGTCGTCGGCTTCCGGTGGCGCGGGGATCACGTCCAGCGCCTCGTCGGGATCCTCGATCAGGTCGGCAATCTTGGCCAGCAGCAGGCCCGCCGCGCGGTTGATGGCTCCGCCGCGGCCGGGGAACGGCCTGTCGGTGAAGCGGCCGCCGGCGTCGGCCAGCAGGACTCCCTCGGCGCGCCGCTCGACGGCCAGGCCGGTGAACCGCGCCAAGCTCTCGGCGACGCCAGGCTGGCGAAGTACCTCAGCGATCTCCGGGTCGGCCTGGGCGTAGTACACGACCGGGCATTCCACTAGCGCGCGGGCGGCGCGCTGGGCCGCAGCCTCCCGCTTCGCCCCCCGCTTGCTACTGACGAACGTGCTGTCGAGCAGCCCGGCGGCGCTGGTCAGGTGCTGCACCGGACGAGCAGGGCGGAACAGAGTCGCGCAGATGTCGTGGTCGATGTCGTAGAGCGCGTCACCGTGATCGGTGTCACTGGCCCAGGCCTCCACCGACCCATCGGACAGCCGCAGCGCGCCGCGGTCTACCAGCCAGTCGAGCACGTCCACGACAGCGGCCTTGTGCGCAGTCACTGTCGGGTCGAAGCCGAGGCCGTCAATCGCGTTTGCTCCAGGGGTGAAGGCGCGCACCAGGTCGGCGAGGCTGATCTCGACCCGAGACCGCTGGAACGAGGCGAGTACCAAGCACAGGTAGGCAAGCCGGCGGCGGTCGAACGGCCGGCCGGAGCGCGACGAGAACACTGCCGACTGGGTGAGATCGAGCGCGTCAAGACGGCGGCTGAGCCGCACCTGGCGGGTCGTCGCGATGAGCGTGTAGCCGAGCAGGTCCCGGAAGTCGGCTGCCATCTGGTCGGCCCAGCGCAGGACTTGCTCGAGGGTCCCCGGACGAGGCCGGGTCGCAGTGATGACGTCGTGGGTGAGCACCAGCCGGACCGCGTGCTGGTACGAGCCCAGGTCGCTGAGCGGCACAGCCCTGGCTGCAGCAGCAGGCGGCGAAGTCACTCCCGTGTCACCTGCCGCCCTGCCCGGCGGGCTCAAGCTTGAGCTCGAAGCCGGGAAGGTGCAGCACGCCGTTCTTGGTCTGGACAGCACTGCCAGTCTTGCTCGGGACCAGGCGCAGAGTCATGACGTCATTGCCCCCTGCCGCCGACCTGACCCGGCCGGCGACCACCGTGCGCGCCTCGGTTGCCAGAGTAAGCAGCCGCAGCACTACCTTGATCTCGGCCTCGTCGAGGGTCCTGTGGTGCGCCCCAGACTGCAGGAGACTCCTGGCGGCCTCGCGCTCCGACCGGCGTTCCCCTGCCTGCCGGCGGCGAAGCTCGGCGAGAATCGCAGGATTGGCGCGGACGGGACTAGGCACGCCCGGCGTAGGTGCCTTGCCCCGGCGGAACAGCGTGACCGAGACCTCTACACCCGGCGCGTCCTGCCAGGATGCGCGGGCGGAGATCTGCTCCCCGTCGTCATGCGCGCCGCCTAGGTGGCGCGCGGACCGGATGTTGAACGCCGCCGACGCCAGGGCGTAGGCGGCGCCCTCGTCGGGCGCGTTGAATATCCATTCGGCCAGGTGGCGCAGCTGTGAGGAGCGGTTCACCCCGCCCCGCTGCGCTTCAGTGACCTGGCGGAGCAGTGCGATCACACCGGAAACGGCGGCGCGGGTCGCGGTACGCAGACCCTCCGCACGGGAGTCCGTTGCGACCTGCGCGGCCTCGCCGACCTCGTCGGCCGGATCTGCGAACCAAATGCGCAGGCCGGTCCAGCGGCGGCGCCAGTCGTCCAGCAGTTCGCCGGGGCCGAGGAACGGGCGCTCGTCGGCCTGCGCGGCGAGCCTCACCATCGCATCCGGAGTGTCGTCGGCCGCCGCTGCCTGGGCCTGCGCGACTGCCGCAGCAAGCCGCGGCAGGTAGCGGTCAAGCTCGGCCATGAAGTCAGTCATGTGGGTGAGAAGGGCGTTCTTGTACTTCAGAAACGTCCCCGGCGAGGTGTCTGTCGACCTCATAATCTCGCCAAGCGTGAGGTGGAACTGCGCCGCGCGTCGAGACATGTCCTCGAGCACCGTGTCGAGCCGGGATAGCCGTCGGTACACCTGCTCCGGGTCGTGCGCTCGCGCTGCTGCAGCCAGTCCCCGCAGATCTTCGAGAATGTCGGAGAACACTAGCCGCGACAGGTTCGCGTCCCGAATCCGCGCGCTCAGCACGTCCTCGACCGCCGTGAATGCGCGGTAGCCAAGCTCGCTGAACTGGTATACCGACTGTCGGTTCCGGTACCGCGCCAGGCTGCCTGCCCTGGAGGCGTCCTCAAGCCGGTGAACCATGCCATCCTCGGCGAGCGCGTCAAGCTTCTCCCGCAGGCTGGCGCCGTCCAGCCCTGGCGCCTCGTCGTGGAGCGTAGCCAGTTCGGCGAGCGCCGCGGCGACGTCGTCGGTGTGCGCCTGGACCTGGTGCACGCTTCGGAGGCGATCCAGCGCACGCAACACCCACAGGTAGGCCACATGGTCGTCGCGCCGAGTGAAGTTGAACAGCCGGAACCGGTCGCTGACCGCGAGTGCGTCGAGATCTAGCGAGTTCCGCTCACCCGGAATCGCGCCCTGCCCGCCCTCTTGCACCACTTACTGGTCCTGTGTCCCGGAGTCCGTCCGCAAGTGCCGCTCGCGGTTGCTCCCAATGTTATTCCGCGGCCGTCAATATTGCGGGTTTGCCAGCGCCGCCATAGGCGGCTCCAGACGCCGGGCGTTGGCACCGGCTGCCTGCTCGATCAGGCTGGTGCGGCGCGCTGCTCGGCGATGGAGTTGCCGCCGTCGACGATCAGATATTGCCCGGTTATATAGGAGGCGCCTGGGCTCGCCAGCCAGGCGATAGCGGCAGCGACTTCGCCGGGCGAGCCGCTGCGGCCCATGGGGGTCGCCCGACCCTCGTCACTCTCTTCGGCGGTCTGGGAGCCGGTAGCTATCCAGCCAGGGGCAACGGCATTGACGGTAATCCCGTGCCTGGCGGCATCAACAGCCGTCGCTCGGGTGAGGCCAATCATGCCCGCCTTGGCAGCCGCATAGCCGACGTCCGCGCGGATCGCCATCACAGGCCCGGTCACGCTGGACACCATGATGATCCGCCCCCAGCCGCGGCTGATCATGGCCGGCAGCACCGCCTTGGTGACCAGGAATGCGCTCGTCAGGTTGCGGGCTAGTGCCGCCTGCCAGGTAGCAAGGTCCATTGAGTCCACGCCGCCGGATTCGAACTCCGGAACAGCCGCGGAGATCATGCCGGCGTTGTTCACCACGATGTCCAGCCGCCCCCATCGATCCAGCGCCGCCGACACGATGCCGGACGCAGCGCCGGCGTCGGTGAGATCACCCGCGAGACCGGCTGCTTCGAAGCCAGCGCTGCGCAGTTCGCTGACCCGGTCGTCGATCCGCGCCGTGGTCGATGTGATCATCACGGCGGCACCCAGGCCGGCAAGCAGCCTGGCGGCAGCGAAACCTATCCCGTCTTGGCTACCCGCCCCCGTGACCAACGCGACTCGGCCGGACAGGTCGAACTCTGGGATCGGCATCCGCATTTGCCCACCTTAACCGGCATGCCCGGAACCGGAGCCGCAGGGATCCGCTGCCCGGAACACAAGATAGCCTTCGGCTCTATGACGCAGCGCCTTGATCCGCTTGACACCACCCCGCCTGCGCTAGACCTGGAGGTTGCCAGCCAAGTCCTGCTAAAGAACTTTGGTCTGGAAGGGTCCCTGGCTCCGCTGGATGGTGAACGGGATCAGAACTTCCGCGTGGATGCGGGCGACGGCCAGCGCTTCCTGCTCAAGATCTCGAATCCGGCGGATGACCGGCCTGTCTTGGAGATGCAGTCCGCCGCGTTGCGCCACATCGAACTGGTGGATCCGCGCCTGCCGGTGATGCGTGCCCTGCCGGCCGCCGATGGCGCTCTGTGGGCTGAGGTTCCTGGAGCCGATGGCGGGGTTTACCTCGCGCGGCTGTTCACATTCCTGCCCGGCCGCCTGGCATCGGCGGCGGCGCTCCCTACCCGGGCAATCTGGTCGGTCGGTCAGGTCACGGCGCGCCTGGGGCGTGCGCTTCGCGGCTTTTTCCACCCGGCGGCTGACTACGAGATCATGTGGGACATCAGCCAGATGCCAAGGCTCCGCCCGCTACTGACCCATGTGGCCGATGGCCCGCGGCGGGCTCAGGCGGAACGAGTGATGGACCGGTTCGACGCACGGGCTGCCCGGGTTCTGCCCAGTCTGCGCGCACAGGTGATCCACGGCGACGTGAGCATGTACAACCTCCTGTTCGGCGACGACCTTCAAGTCAGCGGGATCGTGGACTTTGGTGACATGACACATGCGCCCCTGGTCTGCGACCTCGCCGTCGCCATCGCCGACGTGCTGCACGGCCGAGAAGACGCCATCGAAGCGGCGGACGCGATGATTGGCGGCTACGTCTCGGTAACTCCGCTGGAAGAGGAAGAGGCCGGCCTGCTCGCGGACCTCGTAGCGGCCAGGCTTGCCACTGAGGTAGTGGTCACCGCCTGGCGGAGCGAGCGCTATCCCGACAACGCCGCGTACGCCGAGAGCAGCGAGCCCGCAGCTCGGGCGTTCCTTGATGCTATTGAGGCGACAGGAATAGAGACCGTGGCGCGGCGTTTCCGCGAGGCCTCGCGCGGGCTTCCCTACCGGTCGTCAGGCACCCGCGAGCTGCTGGAGCGGCGCCAGCGCGTGCTGCCCCGTTCCCCGCTGTTCTACCAGGACCCGGTGCACCTGGTCCGCGGCGAGGGCGTCTGGCTCTCCGACCCCGACGGCCGGCGCTACCTCGACTGTTACAACAACGTGCCAGTGGTCGGTCACAGCCACCCGCGCGTCGCGCGGGCGGTGGCGCAGCAGCAGCGCCTGCTGGCGACTCACAGCCGGTATCTGCACGAGGCGGTCGTCGAGCTCGCCGAACGGCTCCAGGCCACCATGCCGCCAGGGCTCGACGCCGTTCTGATGGTGAACTCAGGCAGCGAGGCCAACGACCTCGCCTGGCGGATCGCTCGCGCCGCCACTGGCCGGGGCGGCGCGGTCGTGAGTTCCCATGCCTACCACGGGCTGACTGAGGCCACCCACGCTCTGTCCCCCGAGGAGTGGGCCGGGGGCGAGCGGCCTGCCCATGTGGCCACCGTTCCCGGGCCGGACGGATATCGCGGTGCGTACCGGCGCGAAGAGGACCGGTGGGCCGAGCGGTACGCCGCGCAAATCGACGGTGCCGCCGAGGCTCTCGGCGATCAGGGGCTGGCTGCAATGTACGTCGATCCGGCTTTCACAGCCGACGGCATCCTGGCACCTCCGCCCGCCTACCTGCGGGAAGCGGCCCGGCGGGTCCGGGCGCTTGGCGGTCTGCTGGTGGCCGACGAAGTGCAGTCAGGCTACGGCCGGTCCGGCAGCCACATGTGGAGCTTCCAGGCGTCAGGGATCGAGCCGGACATGGTGGTGATGGGCAAGCCGATGGGCAACGGCTTCCCGGTTGCCGCCCTGGTCGCCCGTTCCGACCTGCTTGCTGCCGTTCCTCAGGAGACTGAGCTATTCAGCACCTTCGGCGGGAACCCGGTAGCCTGCGCGGCCGCGCTCGCCGTACTCGATGTCATCGCGGACGAGGGCCTGCTGGAGAACGCCGCGCTGACCGGCGCCTACCTGCGGCAAGGCCTCGCCGGACTCGCGCAGCGTCATCCAGTCATCGGGGACGTCCGGGGTGAGGGCCTTCTAGTGGGCGTCGAACTGGCCGACGAGGCACGGACGCCGGCAGCCGGGCTCGCCCGCAAGGCGACAGAAGCACTGCGCGAACGAGGAATACTGATCAGCGCGACGGGCCCGGCCGGCAACGTGCTGAAGATCCGGCCGCCGCTTGTGTTCCAGCGCGAGCACGCCGACATCCTTCTCGAAGCCCTGGACGAAGTACTCGCCGACGACTAAGCACTAACCACCAGGCAGCCCGCTTCTGCGGCCGGCCTATCACGCCGCGAGCAGGCAGACGAGGTCGCCGCCACCCAGCGAGGCGGGCTGCCGGGTCGGGCTGCTCGGCTGCCGGGCGATACCGAGCCTGACAACCGTGGCGGGCTGCCCGAGCGCGTCGGCCATTCCGCGGCCCACGTCGGCCAGCACGTCAGGCAGGTCGGTTTCAAGTGCGTCGCAGATCGCAGCCAGTACCTCGGAAGAGGCTTCCTTGCGGCCGCGCTCGATCTCGGACAGGTACTGCATCGACACCTTCGCTGCCTGTGCCACGTCGGCCAGCGTCCGGCCCTGGTCAAGGCGGGCCCGGCGCAGTACTTCGCCGAGGGTGGTCCGCAGCAGCGGCCTGGATCGCCGACTGTCGTGGTACGGGCTGGCATCGTGCTGGCTCGTCATGAGGGCACGCTAGCCATTGGCGTCCAGGGTAGGAAGGGATTTCGCATTGGGCGTACTAACCCGCCGGGCGAGGCACCTCATATCACGCTCCGCCTGGCATCCATAAGTACTTGCTCGCATAGCAACCGCCTGTCAGGGTTTTGCTGGATCACCTGGAGTTCCTGGTTGCCGAGCGCAGTGACCTCGACGCCTGGGCTTCCCGGCTAGACGAGCTTGGAGTACGCCACTCTGGCGTCAAAGACCCGTCCTATACCGAGAATGCAATGCTCACGTTTCGCGGTCCAGACAACATCCAGTTGGAGTACTTTTGGGCCGCTTCCAGGGTCTGACTCGTCGTGGCGAGTACCGGCGGCGCCTCCAGAGCGAGCTGACCTACCTCAGGTCGGCAGCATCGCTACTTCGTACTCGGCGAAACGCTTGTCGCGAGTGACAATTGTCAATCCTTCCGCGAATGCCTGTGCGATCAGCATTCGGTCGAATGGATCGTCGTGGCGTCTAGGCAGCTGACCTGCCGCGATCCCGTGCGCGAGGCCGATGGGCAAGGCGATGAAGCCGCTCTCCTGTACCTGCC
>Ga0335072_10007031_pt1 | contig 16422 bp, 11 predicted proteins | sample Lox_Sample_21_FD_206725 | JGI IMG/M metagenome (GOLD analysis project Ga0335072, IMG submission 206725) | Soil microbial communities from Loxahatchee National Wildlife Refuge, Florida, United States - Lox_Sample_2.1 | ecosystem: Environmental > Terrestrial > Soil > Wetlands | place: USA...
CCTTGGGGAGGGCGACGGCGTTATTGCGAAGTGTTGCGGACATGCGGGGGAAGCTAGGGGGGCTGGGGGAGGTGGGTCAATTACGGGGTGCGTGGCTGGAACGGGCTGGGCGCTTCGCTGGCGCGGCCCGGCTGAAGGGCGCGCCGCGGGACTCCCCCGCCGTGCCGCGGCACTCCCCCCCTCTATGTCATTGCGAGGAGCGCAGCGACGAAGCAACCTCGTTCGAAGAAGCCTCCGACCGCCCCAGCGCCTGCACGACCGGGGTTGCTTCGTCGCTTCGCTCCTCGCAATGACATATCGGAGTTGTGTCGCGCTTCTCTGATTCCGGATGCTAGGCGGCGAGGCATTGCGGAAGCGTGAACTGGATGGTCGCTCCAGGACCGGCATTGCGTGAGGCCCACATGCGCCCGCTATGGGCTTCGATGATGGAGCGGCAGATGGACAGCCCCATTCCCATGCCCTCGGCCTTGGTTGTGTAGAACGCATCGAAAATTCTGCTCACACTGTCCGGGTCTATCCCCACGCCCGCGTCCTGCACCGCAATAAGCACGTGCTCGCCATTGTGGCGGCCGGACCGGATCACCATCTCGCGCCCCCGGCCGGTAATTTCCGTCATGGCGTCGATCCCATTCATCACGAGGTTTATGATGACCTGCTGTAGCTGAACTCTGTCGCCGAGCACATCGGGGAGTCCGGATGCAAGTTCCAACTGCAATCTTACCCGATGGTTGCTAGCCTGGTGCTGCACCAGAGCCACGGTATCATTGATGACATCGTTGATATCGAGGCGCGTGAATTCGGAGGCAGCTTTCCTGGAGAGGCTGCGAATGTGAGAAATCACATCGCTGGCCCGGGTGGCGTTTCTGATGATGGACTCGAGCGTTACGCGGACTTCATCGATTTCGGGAGAAGTACGATTGAGGAACCGAAGACCGGCTTGCCCCCTCATGGCGATGGCCGCCAGCGGTTGATTCACCTCGTGTGCAATGGAAGCGGTCAACTCGCCCAGAGTCGTCATCCGCGTCATGTGGGCGAGTTCCGTCTGCATTTCGTTGAGCGCCTGCTGCGCCTGCCTGGCTTCGGTGAGGTCCATGACCGCGCCAACAACCTCATCTGCTTCAAATTTCATGCGGCGGGCACGAATATGGAGAAATCTCGTTTGCCCGTTTCGTGTCAACAAACGAAACTCGCAGTCGTAGTCCAGGGCACCTTGCGCCGAACGGTCGAGCTGCGACTGGATAAGCTGACGGTCATCCGGGTGCACGCATTCGAGGATCAGGTCGAGGTTCGGCTTGACGGCCCTGTCAATATCGAAAATCCGATAGGTTTCGTCCGACCATGTGATTTCCCCGCTTGCTATCTCCCAGGCGAAACTTCCGGTGCGGCTGAGGCTCTGGGCTTCCGCCAAATAGGCCTCGTTGCGCCGCAGCGCGTCTCTCGCGCGTTTTTGCTCCTCGATATCGACGGCTACGATGTACCATTTGGCAATCTTCCCCTCGCTGTTGCGAAATGGAACCCGGCGCAACAGGTGCCATCGATAAACGCCATCTGCGCGGCGCATGCGCCGTTCGGCCTGAAACGCTTCCGGGTTTGCCAGCCAGTCCTGCCACTCATCTTTTCCCACGCCGGTATCGTCGTGAGAAACGACGGCTTTCAAGAGGTCCATGCCGACCTCGGCGGTGGAGAGACCCGTGTAGTCCTGCCACGTCCGGTTTGCGAAGTCGCACTCACCTTCGGGAGTATAGCTTGCCACCAGTGCCGGTATCGTATCGATGATTGCCTGGAGGTTTTGTTCGGCCTGCTGCCGCCGGGCGCTCTCCGCATGCAATGCCTGGTTCACCTCCTGAAGGTCGCGCACCGATGCGCGAAGATCGTCGCGCGCCCGCCGCAGCGACTCTGTGGTGTTTCGCTGCATCGCACTTAATAGAATGACGAATCCGGCGGCCAGGGCAAACAATGCGACGCGCGGTATGCCACTGGCATAGATGAAAAATGTATTCCCCGGAGGGATGAACCAGTAGTCGATGGCCAGGATCGAAAGCGCACCCGCAAGCAGCGCGGGCCCAAGCCCGCCAAACCACGCGACGAACATGATCGCGCAAAGGGACAACGACACGACAGGGGTATCGAGCCCGGTCGCCAACGGGCGCGCCGCCGCAAGCGATGCGGTGATCACCAGAATCGCGATCACGTAGCGTGCTGATCTGGACGACCTGAGCAATCCCAGGAAGCCGAACGTCGGCATATTTGGCGCCTCCCACATGTCAGCGCATGACGTGAGCCTTGCTCCGCCGCCCGTACGTCAGGATTCGACATATGCTCTGCCGGTTTCAAGATGGCGCGCAAGTGTGTGCCGGGCGTGGGCTGATCCGTCTGCCGGTCATGGCCGGGTCGGCGCGGCGCCGGCTTGCCATGCGCCACCGCTCGATCACCAGCCGTCCCGATCGCACGATTGCGAGACGCACCACAACGAAGCAATCTGCCTCCGCTTCGTCGCTGCGCCCTCGCGTTGACACGCTGGGGCCATTCCGCCTGCGATACTCCATGCCACGTTGAACCAGAGGGGATGCGTCAATGCCGAACCCGAAGCCCTGCGAAACCGTGACCACTCGTGCCGGCGGGCTGCCCCGGCGCGACATGCTGGCCGCCGCGGGCGCCGTCGCCACACTGCCGCTGCTGGGCCGGCGTGCGCGCGCTGCCGATCCGATCCGCATTGGCTGGGTCGGTCCGCTGTCGCCGCCCGGCGGCTATGCCGAAGGCACCAACATGAAGAACGCCGCCGCGTTGGCCGCCGAGGAGGTGAACGCGCATGGCGGCGTGCTGGGCCGGACCGTGGAAATCACCTACGCCGACACCCGCGGCATGCCCGCCGAGGGCCGCACCGCCGCGGAACGCCTGGTGCAGCAGGACAAGGCTGTGGCGGTGTTCGGCGAGTTCCACAGCCCGGTGGCACTGGCAGAGATGGAGGTGTTCCACAAATACGGCACGCCGTTCATGGCCTGCGACGTGTGGTCCGACCAGATCACCGCCAAGGGCTATCCGGAGGTGTTCCGCAACGCCCCCGCCGTGTCGCTGATCGACGTGGCGATCGGGCAATGGATGGTGGCGGCCGGGTTCAAGAACGTGGCGATCATTGCGGAGAAGGACGATGTGGGCCTGTCGGCCCGCACCATCGTTCAGCAGGAGCTGGCGAAGGCGGGGGTAAAATTCACCGCCGTCGATGCCGACCCGAACCTGACCGATTTCACCGCGCAGATCCTGCGCTTCAAGAGCGCCTCGCCGGCCTACGACTTCTTCATCAGCATCTACGCCGAGGCCGGCGCCTATCCGATGATTCGCCAGGCACACGACCTGGGCTTCGCACCCACCGCCAATTGCGGCATCTACAATTCCGGCGGCGAGTCGGTGGACCCGACCTTCTGGCAGAATGTCGGCGAGGCCGGCAAATACCTGGTGACGGAAAATGTCGGCCTGCCGAAGGCCGCCTGGGGCGACAAGACCAAGGCGTTCGTGGCCGAATACCACAAACGCTACAACGCCGATCCATCCGGCGCGGTGATGGAAAGCTACGACGGCGCCTGGCTACTGTTCGATGCGATCAAGCGCGCGGGCAACACCGACGGCACGGCGATCATCCATGCGCTGGAGACGACGAATTACGTCGGCGTTCGCGGCCAGTACAGCTTCTCCACCAGCCACGAACCGGCCTGGCACTACCATCAGTTCCTGAATGCGCCGCTGACGCTGCTGCAATATGCCGAGACGAACCAGGGCCAGGCCGACGCCCCCGTCGTCTGGCCACGCAAGTTCGCGACGGTGCCATACGTTTACAAGAAGCCGGGGGGCGCGTGATGGCTTCGGCTCTCTCCGTCATGGCCGGGCTTGTCCCGGTCATCTACCCGAGTGGATCGGGTGCATCCGCGCGTGATGCAGCCCGATCAGTCGTGCGTAGATGGCCGGGTCAAGCCCGGCCATGACGTGAGGGTCCCAACCCCTGATGACCGATTACCTTCTGATCCAGGCCCTCAACGGGCTTACCATCGGCATCATTTACGCCGTGATCGCCGCGGGCCTGACGGTGATCTTCTCCATCCTCAGGATCGTCAATTTCGCCCACGGCGAAATTTACATGATGGGTGGCTATTTCTCATACTTCGCCATCGCCTTGTTCGGCATCCCGCCGTTGCTGGCAGTGATCGCCGCCATGCTGACGTCCTTCGCGCTTTCCATCCTGGCCGAGCGCACGCTGCTGACCCCGCTCTACAGCCCGACCACCGAGCGCAAGGGCGATTACGGCATCCTGGTCACGTTCGGGATCTCGATCTTCCTGCGCAACCTCGCGCTGATCATCTACGGTCCCTACCCGTTGCGCCCGCCGTCATTCTTCGCTGGCGCGCTGATCGCCGGCCCGCTGATCATGACCTGGGATCGCGTGTTCGCCGGCGGCGCTGGCATCGTGATGCTGGCGGCGCTGATATGGTTCATGCAGCGCACACCCTGGGGCGAGGCGTTGAACGCCGTCAGCCAATCACGCGAATCCGCGGCGATCGTCGGCATCGACGACCAGCGTTTCTACATGCTCGCCTTTGGGTTGGGTGGCGCGCTGGCGGGCGGGGCAGGGGCGCTGGTTGGCCCGATCTATTCGCTGTCGCCGTCGATGGGGTTGATCCCGGACACGCAGGCCTTCGCCATCGTCATCCTGGGCGGCATGGGGTCGGTAGCCGGGTCAATCCTCGCCGGGCTGCTGATCGGCATTTCGGAATCGATGTTCATCGCCTTGTTCCCCGATCCCAGCCGCAGCCTGACCTATGCCCAGGCATTCAGCCTGGTCATTCTCATGATCGTGCTGCTGGTTCGCCCCACCGGTCTGTTCGGCCGCGTCCACACGGCCATGGAGTAATCCGTGCGGGCACTGTCCTGGTGCGGCGGACTGGCGCTGGCTGCTTCCGTGCTGGCGTTCCCGTTTTTGGTAAACGCCTATTGGCTCAGCGTCGGCGTGCTGGCGATGTTCTATGCCATTGTCACCGCGAGCTGGGCTTTGCTCGCCGGCTATGCGGGGCAGTTTTCCTTCGGCCACATGGCTTTCGTGTCGCTGGGCGCCTACACGTCCGGCCTGCTGGTGAAGTGGTTCGATATACCCGTGCCGCTTGGGATGGCCGCAGGCGTGGTGGTGTGCGCCGTGGTGGGCAGCGGTGTGGGCTTCGTCGGACTGCGCATGCGGGGACCGTACCTGGCCTTGTTCACCGTCGCGTTTTCCGAAGTGCTGCGCATCATCTTCGTTTCCGAGGTGGAAATCACCGGCGGTTCCGGTGGCCTCGAAGTGACGCCGTTGTTCCACACCCGCTCCGACATGCCGTCCTACTATCTGGGCGTGGTTTTGCTGGCGGCATCGCTCGCCGTCATGCTGGCGCTGGTGGCATCGCGCTGGGGGCTGTTCTTCCGTGCCATTCGCGAGAATGAGGATGCCGCGGCAGCGGGCGGCGTGAAGGTGATGCGTTTCCGCGTGCTGGCCTTCGCGATCGCCAGTGCGTTCGCCGGGTTGGGGGGTGGATATTTCGGCCACTATATCGGCATCCTGACGCCCGATATCGGTTCGGTGGATCAGATGGGCCTGGTCGTCGCCATGGCGGTGATCGGCGGCGCCGAAAGCATCATCGCCGCGACGATCGGCGCGCTGGGTCTCGAATTCCTGGTGGAGGCGCTGCGGAGCTACGGCCAATGGCGGCTGGTGTTGTTCGGCGCGCTTTTGCTGCTGACCATGCGGTTCGCGCGCAACGGTCTGCTGGCGCTGGCGTGGGAGCAGGTGCGGCGGGTCGATCGAATGCGGACGAGCCGGCGGGCGCGGGAGGTTGGGGAGTGATGCCCGGTCCATCGGCACCCCTCCTGGTCGAAGCGCGGGGCCTGACCAAACGTTTTGGCGGTATCGTCGCCGTGCATGCTCTCGAATTTGCGGTGCGGCCGGGTGAACTGGTCGGGCTGATCGGCCCGAACGGCTCCGGCAAGACCACCACGATCAACATGCTGACCGGCCATTTGAAGCCGGCCGGGGGCGAAATCTACGTGCGCGGACGGCGCGCCGACGGGCTGGCGGCCAGCGCCTTCGCCGCGTTGCGCGTCGGGCGCACCTTTCAGATCACGCAATTGTTCAGCCGCATGTCGGTGCTGGAGAACATGCTGGTGCCGGGTCTCGCGCGTCCACATTCCACGCGGCCGGCCGTCACGCGCGCCGCGCGGCAGCATCTGGAATTCCTCGGCCTCGCCGCATTGGAGAAACTGCAGGCAAAGAACCTGTCGGGCGGGCAGCAGAAGCTGCTGGAACTCGGCCGCGCGCTGATGCTGGACCCTGACATCCTTTTTCTCGACGAACCGTTCGCGGGTGTGAACCCGTTCCTGCGCGATGAAATCATCGCGCTGGTGCGGAAGCTGCACGCGCAGGGGCGCACCTTTGTCATCGTCGATCACGACATCCAGGCGCTGCAACGGCTGGTGCTGCGGCTGGTCGTGATGTCGCGTGGGCAAAAGATCGCCGACGGTCCGGTGGCCGAGGTGCGCGAAAACCAGGAGGTGCTGCGCGCCTATGCCGGCATTTGATACCAAGCCCGTGCTGACCGCGCGCAACCTGGTCGCCGGGTACACGCCGGGCATCCATATCCTGAACGGCATGTCGGTGGACGTGGTCGCCGGCGAGGCGCGCTGCGTGCTTGGCCCCAACGGCACCGGCAAATCGACACTGCTAAAAGTGTTGTTCGGATTTCTGCCGGCGTTGTCGGGCGATATGCGGATCGGGGAAACCTCGTTGGCCGGCATCGCTGCGCATCGCATGGGAAGCCTCGGCATCACCTATCTGCCGCAGCGGCCGAGCCTGTTTCCGTTCCTGTCTGTAGAGGTGAATCTGCGGCTGGGCACCTGGTTGTTCCGCCGGGACCGCGTGCGGGCACGCCAGTGCATCGACCGGGCCTATGCGCAATTCCCGATCCTGAGCGAGCGGCGGCGTCAGCCGGCGGGCACGCTGTCCGGCGGTCAGCAGCGGCAGTTGGAGATTGCGCGCGCGCTGCTATCGGACCCGAAAGTGATGCTGATCGACGAACCCACGGCCAGCATCGAGCCGCGCATCGCCGCACAGATCTACGCGCTGATTGCCGGCCTGGCACGCGAGGGGAAGGCGATCCTGCTGGTGGATCAGAATGTCAGCGGCGCATTGGGCATTGCCGATTATGTCTATGTGATGCGGACGGGGAGTTTGCTGGAGGAGGGGCCGCGCGGCGATTTCACCGATGACGTGGAGACGCTGGTGAGCCGCTGGCTTTATACGCGATAGCGCGCACTACGCGGTCGCGCGCACTGTGTCGCGGCGCCGCGGACGCAATGGCCGCAACAGCCCTGGGGAAGGCTTCCCCCGGGCGGCCGCGGGTTCGGAAATCGGCGATTCAACCGACCTGGTTGTTGCCGAACAAGGCATCCGCCCAGATCTTCAGTTGGCCGAGGCTCGCCGCGGGGAGAGGTTGCGGCACGCTTTCCGCCCCGTGTTTGCCCTCGATCTCCATGTGCAGGCCGTCGGCGGCAATGTCGCCCATATAGGGCTGGGTGCGCGCGTAGGTGCCATTGGGCTGTTGCGGCATCCGCTCGGCCTGATCGATGAACAGCTGGACGTTGTAGCCGCGGTTTTCGTTCCACTGCTGGTTCAACTCCGACAGCAGATGTGCTGGCGCGACATGGTTCGCGGCGGCGTATTGCTGCAGCGCGGCGGACACGTTGTCCGGCGACGATGACAGTGCCTGTGCCAGGCCGGGCGCGAGCCCGAGGCCCGACTGCAGGTAGGCGGACGTGTCGGCCTGATAGGTCTCATTGGCGCGGTAGTCGTCGTAGGCCTTCCAGCCGAGGACGCCGACGGTCGCAGCCAGGCTGACGACATTGCTGGCGAGGCCGATATCTTCGGCCAGACTTTCGCCGGCCAGTTCCGCGATAATCGGCTTGGCGGCGTTGCCGGCATTGCCCAATGCCTCTGCCGAGTCCAACGCGGTGGGCACCCAATCATTGCTGGATTCGTCAAACGCATCCGCGCCGGCGTCAAACGCGCCGGCGCCGTAGTAGAAGAACCCAAGTCCCTTGAAGGCCGGCGAACTGGTCAGGCTCTGGCTGTCGTCGCCGAAGAAGAATTTGAGCACTTTCCCCGCGGTGCTGGTATTGCCCGAGTTCGAGTAGCTCGCCCAGCTCGGCAGCCACTTGGCCTTCGCCAATGCGTTATACGTCTCGCCTCCGTATTTGAAAAATCCGAGGCCAGAGTAGGTGCTGTACACCGCCTGGGTGGGCGAGGACCACGGGAAGCCGCCATTGGCGTAGACGTTCACGCCGGTGAGGGCGAGGCCGGCGATCGACAGGCCGACGGCGCCGGCGTTGTGCACCTCATCGCTGAACTTCTGGGGCACGATCGTACCCTTGGCCATGTTCTTCTGCGTGGCGGAGGCAAGGCTTCGGGTTGACCGCAGCGAGCCCCAGCCGGGCCAGTTCTCCCAGCCGCCACTGGCGCTCGCTTTCGTGGCTATCAGCGGGACAAGCTGGTCCGAGATCGCCGTGTTCAGGCGGGTGCTTTGCGAGACCGCAAACGCCACGTTGTTATCGCCGCCTCCGGTCAGGTTGTTGGCGGCGGTGGCAAGATCCTTCGGTGCGTTGATGGTGAGCTGGTTGCTGATGCCGTTGAACTGCCCTTGATAGGTGTTAAAGGCTGCTCTCGCTTCTACCACCGCATCGCCGTCTTGCGAGATCGTCGCCAGTTCGGTGTCCGCCTGTTGGCGTATATTCTTGTTGTTGGCGAAAAACTGGTTGCTGGCGTGACTCATCTGGTCCTGGTTCATGAACGCCGCCCAGGTGGTCTGCATCTTGGATGGCGTGGCGGTGGTCGAGGCGAAGGCCTGGATGTCGGAGTCCGTCTTCGCGCGCAGTCCTTCCATGCCGCCTGCCGCGCCCTCCACCAGGTAAGACGCGGCGGTGTCGTTGCCTTGCTGCTTCAATTGCGCCGCGGTCGCATAGGTGAGCGCGGAGCCATGGGCATTGGTGACCGCGCCCTCGGCCGCATCCTGGTAGTAATTCTGCAGGGCAGGCACCAGCAGGTTCTTCGGCACGCCGGCAGCGACCGCTTTGCCGACCATATCGGCGGCGGTCGTGCCGACCGAGAACGATGTCTGCCCATCCTTCTGAATCGACATGTTGATCGGCGTGGCCGAATTGACGGATTGCGACAGGTTTCCGTAGATCTGGCCGAATTCCGTTGACGGACCGAAATCCTTGACCAGGCCGTTCATGTCGGTGGCGATCTTGTCCACGGTAGGCTTGCTCGCCTGGATGATCTGCAGCGCGATGGCGGGGTCGCCGGCCTTCCCGGTCGCGGATTGCAGCGCTGCCGCCGCCGCTTGCGCCCCGCCATGCGCGTAGGCGTTCGCGACCTGTTGGGCCGGCTGCGTCACCTGGAGATCGTGCGCCGCGTTATCGACCACCGTCCTGAAAGCGGAATGGTTGGGCCCGAATGCTTTGATAGTCGTGACCCGGTTGGCAATCGCCTCGGCGCTGGCCTGGGCGCGCGCGACCGGATTGCTTCCCCCCTGCGGGGCAGCGGCGGCCGCGGCGTTTTTCAGTGAAGTTTCGATTGCGGCAGTCAGGCCGGCGTTCGCCTGTTGCTTCGCTGCGACAAGCCTGTGGTCGGTCGCCGGATCGTGACGCACTTTAGGGTTGCTCAAGGACCGGTTGACCGTGCTGGTGACCTGTGTGGCGTGGTCATAGGCATTGATGATCGGGCCGAGCTGGGACTTGGTGACGCCCATCTGGGTCCATTGCTGCTTCGCCGTCGCGAGGGCAGCGTTGGTCGCCGCGGCAAATTTGCTGTTGCCGGGTTCCAGCGCATTGAGCTGCTTCACCTCGGCGGTAGCGGCAACTTCCGGATACGCCGTACTGTTGCTGCCGACCAGCATGTTGTACGTGGCCTGTTTGACCGAGTTCCAGCTCTGGGTTGTTTGCGCCGCGTTGGCGTGGGCCATGGCCGTAATGACCGGCTTGACCTGCGAATTGTCGATACCGGTCACCACCTGGGCCGGAGTCTTCTTGGGCAGGGTGATCGTCTGGCCGATATTCAGCAGACCCGGGGGTTGAATTTGCGGATTGACAGCTTCGACGCCGGGCAGGGTGTCGCCGTGGTTGGCGGCGATGCCGGCCATGGTATCGCCCAACTGGACCGTCACGTGCGGCTGCGGGGCGTTGGCCTTGGCCTGAGCCACAGCCTCGTTCCAGGCTTTTTGCGGCGATGTTTCAGGCTTGGGCGTGACGGGCTTGGGCTTGGATGGTGCCGTTGGTGATTGAATGGCGCCTTCTGCTAACATCATGGTTCCCCCCTTGCGTCGTCACCAACGAAACAGCGGCACTCGGCCTGCGGTCTCTCAGTTCAGAGAGTGATCCAGGCACACCGTGCACAACACCTGCGGCGGTCTATCGCAGTACGCGGGTCGTTCAAAGATGCCGGTCGTTCAAAATAACGAAGACGATCACTGCCTGACTGCAATTTCCAAACAGCAATTCCTGCATCAGTGGCAGTATTTATCAGCCGGTTGTGCCGTTACTTGTGGAAGGCGGTGGCAAGACGCATTTGGTGAAATATACGTTTCAGTGGCATGACGGGCGGTGACGGCAATATCTCTGTCCGGTTAGCGCAGGCGTGCCTTCCCATGTCATTGCAAGGAGGGGAGAGACGAAGCAACCCGGGTGATGTGAGCGCACGTACGGTCCAACACTCACTCGAACGGGGTTGCTTCGTCGCTACGCTCCTCGCAATGACATGGGTGGGGTGGGAGTGGCCTGAGACTTTCGTTCGCCTCGCCGCGTGCTGTACTCGGCCGATGCGCCATCACCCGGCGGCCCGGCCCCACAACCGGCGCGACGCAATGCGCGCACCCTCGGCCGCGGCGCCGAGCTTCACCCAGACGACATCCTCTGCCACGTATTCGCGGCCGGCAAACGTGCCAAAACCGCAATCTGTTCCCGCGATCACCCGCTCGCGGTCGCCGACCGCAGCCACCGCTTGCTCGAGCCGCCGGGCGACGATTTCCGGGTGCTCTACGATATTCGTTGTGGTGTCGAGAACACCGGGCATCAGCAGCATGTGCGCCGGCAGCTGGTTATTGCGCAGTGCCTCGTATTCATGCTGATGCCGTGGATTGGCGAACTCGATCGAGAGTGCGCCGACATTGGCGCGGTACAGCTCCGGCAGGATGGTTGCCATCGCGATGTCGTAGATATGTGGTCCGTCATTGTTGCCCCAGCAGACATGCAGCCGGACCCGGTCGCGGGGGATGCCGTCGATGCCTGCGTTGATGGCGGCCACATGCAGTTCCAGCTGGCGGAGGAAGTCAGCCTCGGTCAGGCCGTCGAAGAATCGATGGCGCTCCATCGCCAGGTCCGGCGCGTCGATCTGCAAGATCAGGCCGGCGTCGTGGACGGCGCGATATTCGTTGGCGAGCGCCTTCGCCAGGGCCATCAGATAGGCCTCGTGGGTATCGTAGTGCTGGTTCAGCATCGTGGTGGCGACGATGCCCGGCGACGGCGCCGTCATGAAACATTCAGCGAAGCGGCCCCCCATGCGCTTGAGCCTGGCGGCATCTTCCTTGATCGGCGCGCTGTTGACATAGCGGACCTCCGACAGCGCGGCCGGCGCATTCATTGCGCGCGCCGTGTGCGGAAAGCGTTGCGCCGACTGCCGGACATAGCTGGGGAATTCGAGCTGGTCCCGCGCCGGGGGACGTTTGGACTCGCCGCCGAAGCCGCACAGGCACCGCGGAACATAGGTCTGAAACCCGACGCGGGATTGTTCTCCGTCGTTGCCCACATCGACGCCGGCTTCGGCCTGTTTGTCGATCACATGCGCGGTCGCGCTCTCCACCTGGCGGCCCAGCTCGGCGGTATCGATTGCCTCACCGGCTTCCTGGCGGATCAGCAGGCCGGACAATGTTTCCGGGCGCGGCAGACTGCCGACATGGCTGACCAGGATGCGGTCATCGCTCTTCAACATGGGCGTCTCCCTGCTTCTTTGGGCGTAGAATCATCATGCAACAGGCCGCAGCGCGCGGGCAAATGCGCCTAAACTTGAGGAGTGCCGCCATCCCGGCTTATGATGGCGAAAGAACGAGCGATATCCGCCATCCTGCAGGAAGGCGGCCCACGAACGATCGCCCCAGGGGAGGGATGGCCATGACGTTCCGACAGTTCGGATTGCGTACGCTTGCCGCCGCTGTTGGCTGGCTCGGCATGCAGGTTCTACTGACCGCGCCGCCGGGCCTGGCACAGGCACCAGCACCCACGCAGGCACCGGCGCCTGCACCCACGCAGCCTCCGGCCGCCGCGCCCGTGGCTCAGGCACCGACGCTCGGCGCACACGCGCCGCAGGCGACCGGTGCGCCGTCGTGGATGGAGGGCATGACCCCGGAGCAAAAGAACTCGGCGCTGCATCCGAACATTGCGAACATGCTCGGCCATCCGGGCAAGGAGATCCCGCTCGACAAGGTGAAGCTGCCGCCCGGATTCAAAATCGAATTGTGGGCTGGCGACCTGCAAGAGGCGCGCTCGATGACGCTGGGTGCGAGGGGCACCGTGTTCGTCGGTCAGCGGACGCATGACGGTGTGTTTGCGATCATCGACAAGGGGGATCATCGCGAGGTCAAGCAGATCGCGAAGGGACTGAACGCGCCCAATGGCGTGGCGTTTTCCCACGGCACGCTGTTTGTTGCCGAACGCGAGCGCATTATTCGCTTTGACGATATCGAGGACCATCTCGACAACCCTCCCGCGCCGAAGGTGGTGATCGAGGGACTGCCGCACCAGGACGGGCATTTCTGGAAGTTCATGGTCATGGGCCCGGACGGCTGGCTGTATTTCAATCAGGGCGCGCCAACCAACATCACGATGCCGGAATACGTGCAGGCGGCCATACTCCGCGTGCAGCCCGACCAGCATCTGTTGCAGATCTATGAGCAGGGCGTGAGGAACAGTGTCGGGATGGCGTTCAGTCCGGTCACACGGGCGCTGTGGTTCACCGATAACGGGCGTGACTGGCTGGGCGAGGACGCGCCCTCGGACAAGCTGAACCATGCGGTCCGGCAGGGGGAGAATTTCGGCTACCCGTTCTGCCACCAGGGCGACATCCTGGACCCGGTCTATGGCAAATATGCGCGCTGTGCCGATTTCGTGCCGCCCGACGTCAAGCTGGGGCCGCACGTCGCCTCGCTGGGCATGCGCTTCTATACCGGCAAGATGTTCCCGGCGGATTATAAGAACAACATTATCATCGCCGAGCATGGGTCGTGGAATCGCACCCAGAAATCCGGTTATAACCTGACGCGGGTAGTGCTGAATGCGGCGGGCACCAAGGTTGTGAAGACAGAAGTGTTCATGAGCGGCATTTTGAACGGCCAGGATTTCTGGGGCCGCATGGTCGATGTGCAGGTGATGCCGGACGGCGCCTTGCTCGTGTCAGACGATTGGAACGGTGCGATCTACCGCATCAGCTACAAGAAGCCATGAGCATGGCGGCCCGCCTTGGGTTCGCGGCGTTATTGGCGATGGTGTCCGGTTGTCCGGCGCTGGCATACGATGCCGGGGCTGGACAGGCGAAGGCCGAGGCGCTGTGCGCAGCCTGTCACGGGAAGGACGGGCGGTCGCAACAGGCGGCCGTGCCGTCGCTGGCGGGGCAGCACAACGATTACATCGTGCTGGCGCTGTACCAGTTCCGCGCCGGCCATCGTCCGTCGGCGCTGATGGCGCCGATCGCGGCGACGCTGACCGACACCGACCTGGGCAATCTTGCTGCCTATTACAGTGCTTTGAAGCCTTGGGGGCCGGAGCGCAGCCCTGGGGCTTCGGCTGGCGCCGACGGCCCCGCTCTGACGCAGCAGCGGAATTGCGTGCAATGTCACGGGCCGGGGCTTGCAGGGCAGGATTCAGTGCCGCGGATCGCGGGGCAGAAGATCGACTACCTTACGGCGCAATTGCGTGCCTTTCGGGCGGGGAATCGTGGCGATATTGACGGGAACATGACCTCGGCGGCGTCACAGTTGACGGATCGGGAGATCGACACGCTCGCGGATTACGTTTCGGGTCTGGCGACGCCGTAGGGCGCTGCTCTCATTCCTTAAACGGAATGAGAAGATATGTCATTCCGGGGAGTGAAGCGATGAAGGAACCCCGGTCGTGTGGGTGCGGGGACGTCCAAACGAGTCCTTTCGGGTTCGCCCCCTCCCCCTAGCCCCCTCCCACAAGGGGAGGGGGAAATCTCCGCTACGGGACGTGCTGCGCTTCTCTAATTCCGGCTGCGAGTCGCGAATTCCGGCTGTTATTCCCGCACTTCCCCCGCCAGCCAATCGATTGCGGCTTGCACGCCACCCCGCCTGTGCGGAACGCCCAGCGCCACCAGCGCCATCTCGATCACGCTGAGTGTGCCCAGGATCATTGGTGCATTCACATGCCCCATATGCGCGATGCGGAATGCCTTTCCGGACAGTTCGCCAATGCCGTGTCCCAGCACCACGCCGCACTGCCGGTTGCAATAATCGCGGATCGCTTCGGGGTCGCATCCCGGTGTCAGCACCGCGGTGACCGTATCGCAGCGCTCGCGGGGGTTGGTGATGTTGAAGCCGATCGCGCCGTCTTCTGCCCACACCGACACGGCGCGGCGCACCGCCTCGGCCAGCAGGCGGTGCCGGTGGAACGCGTTCTCCAGCCCTTCCTGGAACAGCAGATCGAGTGCTGCGCGCAAACCGAACAGCAGATGTTCCGGTGGCGTACCGGCGTATTTCTGGTAGTGCGCGTCGCCGTCGCGGTCGGTCCAGTCCCAGTAGGGCGTGCGCAGGCCGGCGGTCTTGTGGATTTCGCGCGCCCGGTCGTTGGCGGCGACGAAGCCGAGACCTGGCGGAGTCATCATGCCTTTCTGCGAGCCGGACATTGCCACATCGACGCCCCAGGCATCCATCTGGAACGGCATGCAGCCGAGTGAGGCCACCGCATCGACCATCAGCAGCGCCGGATGATCTGCGGTTCGTATCGCCTGGCCGATCGCCGCGATGTCGTTCACCACGCCCGAGGCGGTATCGATCTGCGCCACCAGCACGGCCTTGATGCTGCCGTGGCGGTCGGCGCGAAGCCGCGCCTGGACTTCCTCCGGCCGCACCGCGCGCCGCATGTCGCCCTTCAGTACTTCGACGTCCACGCCCAAGCGCGTGGCATTGTTGCCCCAGCCGACGGCGAAGCGGCCGCTCTCCAGCACCAGCACCTTGTCGCCGCGGGACAGCACGTTGGTCAGTGCGGCTTCCCAGGCGCCGTGGCCGTTGGCGATGTAGATGTAGGCGCGGCCTTTGGTCTGGAACACGCGCGCGATGTCGCGCAGCAGGCTGTCGGTGAGCGCCAGCAGCGGACCGGCATAGATATCCACTGCTGGACGGTGCATTGCGTTCAGGACTTCGTCCGGTACTGTTGTCGGCCCTGGAATTGCCAGGAACTCGCGGCCCGCCCGTACAGTCATTCGTAGTTACCTCGATTCCGTCGTTATGCAGTGCATCTACACCATTTTGAGGCGTTGCGCCTCGGCGATGATTTCCTGCGCCAGGGGCAGCATGGCGTAGTCCACCATGGCGCCCTGATAGCTGACCGCCCCGAGTCCCGCTTTCTCCGCGGCTTCGAAGGCGTTGAGCAAGCCAGCGAAATACGCGACCTCCTCTTCGGTTGGGCGGTAAACGGCGTTGGCGACAGCGACATGCGATGGGTGCATGACGGCGACTCCGGTGTAGCCGATGTCGCGGGCGCGGCGGATCAGGCGTTCGACCGCGGGCAGGTCGTTCATCGGCGTGCCGAAGATGCCGGCGATGGGGTACGGGGCGCCGCCGGCGCGGCTGTCCAGCACCAGTTTGGAGGCGAGGTACAATTGCTCGATCCCGTCGCTGGTGGCGCGGAAGCCGAACGCGCGGGCGAAGTCGCCGGACACTGGGCCGCTGAGCGCGCCGTGGATGCCCTTGACCCGGGGGCTGGCCTTGGCGAGGGCACAGGCGTCGTGCATGCCCTCGGGCGTTTCGGGCAGAGGGAGAATCCCGACAGTGCCGTGTGGCAGACCGGCGCGGCCCTCGTGGTAGGACAGCAGGTCGTGCAGGCGGCGAATTTCGTCGGGGCTGGCTGTCTTGGGGAGGACGATGGCGGTCAGGCCATCGGTGGTGGCAGCGGCGATCTCTTCGCCGGTGCGTTCCGACAGCGGATTGATGCGGACGAAGGCGCCGACGCCGGCTTCGCGGAGTTCGGTTATTTCCTCGTGCAGGTTGGTCATCGCCTGCGGCTTGGCGTCGGGGGGGACGGAGTCCTCGATGTCCAGCACGGCCGCGCCGGGCGAGACGCGGATGGCCTTGC
>Ga0335072_10007032_pt1 | contig 16422 bp, 9 predicted proteins | sample Lox_Sample_21_FD_206725 | JGI IMG/M metagenome (GOLD analysis project Ga0335072, IMG submission 206725) | Soil microbial communities from Loxahatchee National Wildlife Refuge, Florida, United States - Lox_Sample_2.1 | ecosystem: Environmental > Terrestrial > Soil > Wetlands | place: USA: Florida...
GGCCGCAGCCGATTTCGCCGCCGCAGTTGCGGAGAACACCGAGGCCTACACCGCCTACCGCGGGAGCGCCGGGTTGCGGTCTGTCGTGGCTCCGCGGCTGGCCCTGCTGCTCGGCCGGCCGGTGGACGGCGGCAGCCAGGTCATCGTGACGCCGGGTACTCAGGGCGGCCTGTTCACTGCGCTGTCGGCGCTGATCTCACCCGGCGACACGGTCGCCTTGCCCGACCCTGAGTACTTCATGAGCGAGCGGATCATCGCCTACCTCGGCGGCAAGGCACTCCGGCTGCCGCTGCACCAGGACAGTCGCGGCCTGCTGTCGATCAGCCCGGACGCGCTGGCCGCGGCCGCGTGTGCTGACCTGCTCGTGCTCTCGCACCCCAACAACCCGACCGGAGGCGTCTACACGACGCAGACGGCGCACGCGCTCGCCGAGATGGTGACCTCCGGCGGGATGCTGGCTGTGGTGGATCAGCTGTACTGCCGGCTGATCTTCGCGGGCACGGAGTACGTCCACCTCAGCTCGCTGCCGGGCATGGCCGAGCGCACGGTGACGTTGCTGGGACCGTCGAAGACCGAGTCCATGAGCGGCTACCGGGTCGGCGTGGCTGTCGGGCCAGCACCGATCATCGACGTAATGGAGCGGGTGCTCTCGCTCACCGCACTGCGGACCGGCGGCTACTCGCAGCAGGTACTGCGCCACTGGATGGCGGAAGATGACGTCTGGCTTGCCGACCGCGCTGCCGCGCACGAGGCGATTCGCGACGACCTGGTCGGGCGGCTCCGGGCAATTCCCGGTGTGTCTGTGGCGCCGTCGGCCGGCAGCTCGTATGTGTTTCCGGACGCTTCGGCGACTGCGCTGGGCAGCAACGATCACGACCTGGCACTGGCGCTGAAGGCTGCAGGAGTCCTGGTGTGCCCTGGCTATCAGTTCGGTCCGTCCGGGCGGGGCCGGTTCAGGATCAACTTCTCCCAGGATGCCGGCCGCCTGGCGCTGGCGGTGGACCGGATCGAGGCTGTCCTCCGGGGCTGAGCGCGGGCGGGCGCGCGAGCTCGCGCTGATTCGCCCGCTTTCTCCGGACCCGGCTGGCGTCAGGCTCGAGTCGGCCACACGAAACGGCCGACTCGACCTCACGCCACCCGCGTCCCCGGCGTCACCACCCTCCAGCGGGTTCCATGGCGGGCTATTGTGACAGCCCGTGGGGGCCACCTGGTCGGCGTGCGCCGGTTATGTCGCTTTCGCGCATCCGGCGGCTCCACATATCACGGATTCCTGCCGCGCGAACCCGAACAAAATGACGCATACCAGGGACGGAATCCATGATAAGTCGCGGTAACTGCGTGGATCGTGCCTGATTTGCGTGCTAACGCCGGTTGCCGGGTGATCGGTCGACGGTGCCTCTCGGGACTGGGCCGGTGAGCGCCGCATCCTCGTCACGAAAAGGTCCGCTGCCGCTCGCCCGGGCTAGCGCAGGGCGGCGATCAGGTCGATCTCGACGTCGACGCCTGGCCGGAAGTCAATGCCGGGGATCGTGGTGCGGGCGGGCCTTGCCGCGCCGAAGACCTCCGCGAACGCGGCGTCCATCTCGCTGAACATGCCAGCGTCCCGTGTGTAAACGGTCGCCTTGACGACGTGATCGAAGTCGCTGCCGACTGTGGCGAGCACCGCGGCCAGGTTGCTCAGCGCCTGTCTTGTCTGGGGAGCGACGCCGTCCGGCACTACGCCCGTGGACGGGTCGATGCCGACCTGGCCCGCGCAGTAGACGATTCCGTCGTGGACGACCGCGTGGACGTAGGCTCCCGCCGGCGGCCGCAGATCTGGCACGATAAACCGGCCCAGCTCGGCTGCCACTCAATCGCCTCCTGTATCGCACGGCATCATGCCGCCTGACTGGCACGACCTGATGCCGCGCGGCACCACCGTAACGCACCGCGGTCGCGGCGCGGCGATCAGGCAAGGCCTGGGACAGAGCGGGAGCCGCGCCGCGACCTCGTTCATCTCCATCACCACCGGAATCTTCACCACGTTCGGTGGGCAGGTTCGAATTCCCGGTGATCGCCGGCGCACTGATCTGGCTGACCCACGAGCTGATCGTGCTGATGGGCCCGAGCGAGTTCCGTGATGCTCAGTACTACGTGCTCGGCGCTCGATGCCGCGGCCGGGCCGGTAATGGTTACCGCAAGCCAGTGGTGGCTAGCCAGTCGGAGGCCAGTCGGCCCGGTTGAGCCAGCGCCGCAGCCGGCTGAACGCCCATACGGGAGGATCGCACGCCGGCCGGCCGGTCAGGCGGCGTTAGCGGGCGGGCTGTGGCTGGTGTAGGTGCGGTAGGGATTGCTGGCCGTGAGAGTGCCGTCGGGGTTGGGGCGCAGTTGCCATCCCCAGGTATGCACGGCGATGAGGTGATGGAACGTACACAGCAGGTAGCAGTTGTGCAGGCTGGTCGTCCCGCCCTCCGAGCGGGGAACGATGTGGTGAACCTGGCAGCCGGCCGGCGGTTGGTCGCATCCCGGGAAAGCACAGTGCCGGTCGCGTGTGATGATGGCGCGGCGCAGATGCGGCGGTATTACCTCCGTCGGCCGGCCGACATCGAGCGGCAGGCTAATGCTGGCGGCAGGCTGCGGCAGTAGCTGGGTGCGGAGGTAAGCGGCCAGCCCAGCCGGCCCGCACAACAGCCTGGTGGCGCGGTCGATGATGAGCTGGCGTACTGCGGTCTTGGCGCGCTCGCGGCACGACCCGACTCGGCAGCCGTCTCGGTCACGAGCGGCGGCCTCACCGGACACGAGCTCGCTTGGTCCGCTGTCGTCGGGCGCGGTGTTGCTGGGTTCGCTGTCGTCCGGCGCGGTGTCGTCGGGCGCGGTGTTGCTGGGCGCGGTGTTGCTGGGCGCGGTGTCGTCGGGCGCGCTGTCGCTGAGCGCGGTGTCGTCCGGCGGGCTGTCGCTGAGCGCGGTGTCGTCCGGCGGGCTGTCGCTGGGCCGGCTGTCATCGGGCTCGCGCGCGCCGGGCCAGCAGTTGTCTTGGTCGGTAGAGATGTCGTCTTGGCTGGTGCCCGCCTGGCTGGTGGCCGTGTCGTCTTGGCTGGTGCCCGCCCGACTGTGGTCAGTGCTGCCTTTCGCGCCGGTGCGGATTTCGTCGAGCAGCTGGCTGGCGAGTTGGTCGAGCAGGTCCGCGTCGAGGGTGCCAGTAACGATCGGGCTGATGGAGGCGTCGCAGTCCCAGCCCGGTCCGGCGGCGGGCCACCCGGCGATTGCCTCAGCAGCGCCGTCAAGGCCGAGAAGTTGCTCGAGAGTCATGTGCAGCTGGATCTGAGTCGGCTGCCCGGCGCGGTCAGGCAAGCCCCCGGCAGCGATGAGGCGACGGCACATTTCCTGCAGCGCGTCGTGGCGTAGCTGGTCCGGACTGCGGAGGTCTTCGGGGCCGGCGCGCTTGCCGAGGGCGTCCAGGACTGCCTGCAGCGCGGCGCTGCATTCGGGGGTCAGGTCGCCGTCGAGCTTGCCGTGGCCGCGAAAGTGCCGGGTTAGGCGAACATTGCGGGCGGTGAAGTTCTCGTCCTCGGGGCCGCTATCAGGTGGCGCGCATCTGCGGTACATCTCCTCGGCCAGCTTGCCGATGTCGGATAGCTCGCAGCCGTCCCCGGCGGCAGCCAGCAGGATCTGGTCGGCGTCGGCCCGGTTGTGCTCGGGCAGGGTGTCGCTCCAGTCGCACAGCTGCCGGGCCCAGGACGCTGAAAGGTCGCCCTGCGCCAGCACGCGGGCAACCGCCGGGTGGGCGCGCAACCGGCGCATCCAGCCGACGGCGGTGGTGGCCGCGCTGCCGGTGACGCGGGTCTGCCAGCGCAGCCAACTCCGGGATCCGCGGGCCGCGTCTGCCTCGTAGCCGCTGGCAGTGTCGAACGCCGACAGGAGCGCGGCGCGTGCTGCGGTCAGCCGCGACTCGGCGCGCTCTAGCTCCCGTAGGCAGTCTGCTTGCTCGTCGGTGGTGAGGGCGACCATGTCGGCAGCGGCGAGCCAGGAGAGGCCGGCGTCCAGCGCCAGCAGCGCGCGGCCGGAACTCGTGACCGGCTCACTCCCGTACATAGCCACCTCCCGATGCCATCGGGTCGACCTTTTCTTCGATGCTAGCGGGAGGTACTGACAATCTATCGAAATCGCTAGCGATACATGGCGAGCATCGCGCCCCGATTCGCGCTCACCCGCTCGCGTGACCGGTAGCCGCTCCATTGCCCGGGCCGGCGTTCGCGACCTTCCTGTTCGGCGTGATCATCATCGTCGGCGGCCTGATCTATTTCCTTATGTTGATACTCGGCCCGATCGGCGAGCGCTTCGTCGGCTGACGAGCCGCGGAGATCAATACGGTTTGCGTCAGGTGGCCTGCGACGGCCGAAGTTAGAGCAACGTATCGATCGGGAGGGTCCCGGGTGTCTGACGCAAAGCGATTCCGTGACGGCTCATTCGCCCCTGTGGCGGAGTAAATCTCTGCATTCGATCTGCCCGTCGTCGGTCAGATACCGGCTGAGCCGCGCATTCAGCTTCCAGCTAAGGTCCCGCTCGGCTTCCACGGGAGCTGGACACCAGAGCGCTGACGGTCGCCCGCCCGGCTGGCTGCCAACCCGGCCCTCTAGCGCCGCCAGGACGGGCGCCGGTCGATTGCCGCCACGATGATCGCCGCGAAGATCACCGCCAGGATGAAGCCCGTCAGCAGCGAGTAGCGGTAGTGCAGCCCGATGGCGTAACGGGCGACCAGCCCGCCCAGGAACGACCCGGCGAGGCCGACGAGCGCGGTCCGGATCAGGCCAATCGGGTTCGGGCCTGGGACGAGGAGGCGCCCCAGTCCGCCGATGATCAGTCCGCCGATCGCCAGCCATATCAGCAACAGGAGCATTCCTCAATGTTATGGCTCAGCCGAGCGTGCTCATTTCCACAGAGCGCTCGCCAACTCGGGCATTCTTGGTGGGGGCTGCGGTCGGCGGTTGGTGTGTCGCGGTTGTCGTGGTATCCCATAGTTATGGACGACTCGTTAGGTTCAGTCACGATTCCGCCGGTGGCACGTGTGGATGTGGTGCAGGAGGAGCGCTTTGGTATCGCTCTGGCCGACCCTTACCGGTGGATGGAGGACGCCGACAGCGAGGAAATGCGCGAATGGCTGTCCGGACAGGCCGCCTACGCCGCCTCAGTGCTGGCCCGGCTGCCCGGTCGGGACGGCCTGCTGGCACGGGTGACCGAGCTGACCGCCGGGGCCACCCGGCGGCCGTCGGTCAAGCTGGCCGGAGACCGGATGTTCTTCCTGCAGGAAGTCGGCGGGGGCTCGGCAGCGCTGGTGGTCGATGACGGCCGGGCCAGGCGAGTCCTGCTCGACCCCGCAGTACTGCCGGGCCCGGAGTACAGCAGCCTGGACTGGTTCGTTCCCTCGCCCGACGGTCGCCTCGTCGCCTGCGGCGTCTCGCAGGGCGGATCGGAGCAGAGCACGCTGCGGGTCGTCGATGCCGACACCGGCCAACTGCGGGAGGACGCCGTGCCGGGCACGTTCCACGGCGCGGTCAGCTGGGTGCCAGACCAGGATGCACTCGTCTGTCACCGCTACCTCGTTCCGCCGCCGGGGACGCCTCCGCAGCAGCGGCGGCTGGGCAGCCGAGCCTGCCTGCACCAGCTGGGCACGCCGGCTGCCGACGACCTGGTGGTGCTGGCCCGCGGGGTCAGCGCCACGGTGCCGATGGCCCCGCTCGACCGCCCGTTCGTACTTACCCCGTCCGGGTCGGACTGGATGATCGCGATCGTCTCCCACAGCTCGCTGGCCGGACCGATCGGCGAGGAGATGTCAGATAGCTCGCTTTATGTTGCGCCGCGCGCCGGCCTCGCCGATCCGCCGGCCTGCCCGTGGGAGCGAGTGGCCGGCCCGGCCGACGGAGTGACCGCCATCGCCGTGCGCGGCGGTGACCTTTACCTGGTAACCCACCGTGACTCGCCTCGCTCCAGGGTGCTGAAACTTCCGCTCGCCGAGCCCGATCTGGCCGCCGCGACCGTGGTGCTGCCGGGCGGTGAGCGGGCCGTGGCCGGGGTTCGGGTCGTAGGTGATCAGCTGCTGGTGCACGAGCGCGACGCCGGGATGAGCCGGATTCGCCGCGTGCCGGTAGCCGGGAGCGCCCCGCAGGAAGTGCCGCTTCCGGTCGACGGCGCCATCGAGCGGTGGACGGCTCACCCGGACCGGCCCGAGGCGTTCATCACGCTCGGCTCCTGGACCCAGTGTCCGCGCGTGTACCGGTACGACGGGCTAGCCGGCACGGTCTCCGACACAGGCTGGCTGCCGCCCGCTACGGCTGACTTCAGCGATATCGTGACGTCCGACCTGCGGGTACCGGCCAGGGACGGCACGCCCATCCCGCTGCGTGTCGTCCACCGCAAAGGGCTGATGCTCGACGGCGCCAGCCCCGCGATCCTGAGCGGATACGGTTCCTACGGTTACGTGCGAACCCGGCTGTTCGAGCCGGAGATGTTGGCCTGGTATGAGCGCGGCGGCGTCTACGCCTACGCCGGCCTGCGCGGCGGCGGCGAGTATGGCCGCGAATGGCACCAGGCAGGGCTCGGGCCGCACAAGGAGAACACGATCACTGACTTCATCGACTCCGCCGAGTACCTGATCACGCGCGGCTACACCAGCCCGGAGCGGTTGGCCGGAGAGGGCAGCAGCGCTGGCGGCATTCCCGTCGGCGGCGCCCTGGTCCGGCGCCCTGACCTGTGGGCCGCGATGATCATGCAGGTCCCGGCGACCAACTCGACCCGGTTCGAGTTCAGCGAGAATGGCCCGATCAACGTGCCCGAAATGGGCAGCGTCAGCACCGAGTCCGGCATGCGCGACCTGCTGATTACCGACTGCTACCTGCGGGTGGAAGACGGTGTCCGCTACCCGGCCGTGCTGATCACCGCCGGCCTGAACGACCCGCGCCTGGCCGTCTGGCAGCCAGCCAAGATGGCCGCCCGGCTGCAGGCGGCGACCGCGTCGGGTCGCCCGGTGCTGCTCCGCGTCGACCCGCATGCCGGGCACGGTCAGGGCTCAACTCAGACCCAGCGCAACGAGCTCACTGCTGACATCCTCGCCTTCCTGATGCATGAACTTACGCAGCATCGACGCCCGGATACGACTGCCTGATTTCAGTGCCGGCTTCGACGTGATGGCAGTCCGCTCGCGGAAATAGATCAGCTAACGATCTGCGTGGCTGTGGGGCGGACCTGCACTCGTTGTGTCCCGAATAGCCCCGGTTAGGTAACGCAGTCGGCCGGGCTGTCAGGCATCGCAACCGGGGGGCTCAGTGGCGAACGAAGACGACATCTTCGATGTGATCGTGATAGGCGCTGGTCCGGTAGGGACGACAGCCGCTATGCGCGCTATCCGCGGCGGCCTGTCGGTGGCCGTCGTCGAGCGTCGCCTGGCTGGCGGCGAGTGCGAGTACTACGGCTGCATTCCCAGCAAGGCGATGCTACTGCCGATGGAACTGGCTGACGAAGTGGACCGCATGCCGGGAGTGGACCGAGAAGCCCCGATCGACGCACAAGCGGTGTTTGCCCGGCGGGACGACTTTGTCTCTCACCGAGACGACACGACGATGGTGAGCAGCATCAGGAACTACCCGGCAACGTTTGTCCGGGGTCAGGGACGCCTAGCAGGGGAGCTGCGGACCGAGGTATCGGCTCCCGACGGTAGCGTCCGCAGTTTGCAGGCACGCCATGCCGTGGTCCTCGCCACCGGCAGCGACCCGTACGTCCCCGACGTGCCGGGCATGCGGGACGCTCATCCGTGGACGAACCGGGAGGTGACCAGCACCGAGCAGGCGCCCAAGCGCCTGGTCGTCATCGGCGGCGGGCCGGTGGCCTGCGAGATGGCCCAGGCCATGCACTCCCTGGGCGCCGAGGAAACGACCATGCTGGTGGCGGGCGAGCGCCTGCTTCGCAAGACAGAACCGTTCGCTGGTGACCTCGTGGCGAAGTCCTTCCGGAACACCGGCATCGACGTACGCCTTGGCCGCTCCGTCACGTACGTCGAGCGGCCCGTGCCGGCAGGTCCGGTCACCGTTCACACCGATGACGGCGCCAAGGTCGAAGCCGACGAAATCCTCGTCGGCACCGGCCGCGAGCCGGTGGTGCGCGGCATAGGCCTGGAAACGATCGATATCGAGGTGGACGGCCCGATCCAGGTGGACTCGAGCATGCGCGCTACAGCGGTGCCCGACGGCTGGCTCTATGCGATCGGAGACGTCAACGGCATCAACCAGCTGACCCACATGGGCAAATATCAGGGCAGGATCTGCGGCGATGTGATCTCAGCTCGTGCCAAAGGGCTTCCCGACGACGGGCCGAGGCTGCACGACATCGCTGACGGCAAAGGCGCGCCGCAGGCCATCTTCACCGACCCCCAGGTCCTCGCCGTGGGGCGCACTGAGGCGAAAGCCCAGGCGGACGGCTTCAACGTACGGACCGTGGAGTACGACGTCGGCGACGTCATCGGTGCTCAGCTGCAGGGCGACGGCTACACCGGGCACGCGAAGGCTGTCGTCGACCAGGACAGCCACGCGCTGATCGGCTTCACGCTCGTCGGCCCGGCGGTCGTCGACCACCTTCATGCCGCCACGATCGCTGTGACAGCCGGAGTTCCGATCGACAGCCTGTGGCACGCCGTTCCGGCGTTCCCCACTGCGAGCGAGTTCTGGCTCAGTCTCATGGAGGCTTACGGCCTCTGAATCCGGCCGGCTGGCGTCGCCGGGATCGCGTTGCTATGCAACAGGAAACGGGGGATTTGTTATGACAGCGCCCGCACGCCAGCCGAAGATCCTTGACATTCCGATCGGGTTGCACGCCACCGGGACGCGGCGCGAGCACGACAGCCTCGGCGACGTCGAGGTGCCAGCCGACCGCTACTGGGGCGCGCAGACTCAGCGCAGCCTGGAGCACTTCAACATCGGGAACGACCGGATGCCTGCGGAGGTGTATCACGCCTACGGTTACGTAAAGAAGGCTGCGGCCATCGTGAACACCAGAGCCGGGCGGCTGCCGGACTGGATGGGCAAGCTGATCCGGCGGGTCTGCGACGAGGTCATTAGCGGGGCACTGGACGAGCATTTCCCGCTGTATGTGTTCCAGACCGGGTCGGGGACGCAGTCGAACATGAACGTGAATGAAGTCATCGCGAACCGGTGCATCCAGCTGACCGGCGGAACTCTCGGCTCTCAGCGGCCGGTTCACCCGAACGATCACGTGAACATGGGCCAGTCGAGCAATGACACGTTCCCGACAGCCATGCACATCGCAGCGCACAAGATGACTGCGGAGCGGACAATCCCGGCGATGCGGCAGCTGAGGGACGCGGTCGAGGGCAAGTCAAAGGACTGGGCGAACGTAGTCAAGATCGGCCGGACGCACCTGGAGGACGCAACACCGCTGACCGTCGGCCAGGAGTGGTCCGGCTACGCCGGAGCCCTGGACGACGCCATCGCAGAGGTCGAGCACGCCAGCCACGGCTTGCTGAAGCTGGCGATGGGCGGCACCGCCGTCGGCACGGGGCTGAACGCTCCGGAAGGATTCGGCGAGCAGGTCGCCGCTGAGATCGCCAGCATGACCGGTGCGCCCTTCCAGAGCGCGGCGAACAAGTTCGCCGCCCAGGGAACGCTGGACCGGATGGTTCGCGCGCACGCAAGCCTGAAGGCAGCCGCCGTCACTCTCTTTAAGATCGCCAACGACCTGCGCTGGCTAGGCTCCGGTCCGCGCACCGGCATCCACGAACTCATCTTGCCGTCGAACGAGCCTGGATCCTCGATCATGCCGGGAAAGGTCAACCCGACTCAGGCCGAGGCGATGCTGATGGTCGCCATCCAGGTCATCGCCTCCGACGTGGCAGTCACCATGGGCGGCGCCGAGGGCAACTTCGAGCTCAACGCCTTCCGCCCGATCCTGATCAGCAACTACCTGCACTCGGCGCTGATCCTGGCCGACATGTGCGATCACTTCCGCAGGTTCATGGTGGACGGCGCGAAGCTGAACGAACGCAAGCTGGACGAGAACATCGACCGGTCAGTCATGATGGTGACCGCCCTGTCCCCGGTCATCGGCTACGACCAGGCCTCGGTGATCTCCCACTACGCCATCGATCACGACCTGACGCTCAAGCAGGCCGCACTGGCGAAGGGGGTCAGCGAGGAACTGTTCGACCGCGTCGTCAACCCGCTGGCGCTGACCCGTGGTGGCTCTGCTGACCTGTGAGGTTAATCAGGCGCTTTGCGGCGGAACTGAAGCTATAGCGCCGTCCGGGTAAACCGGCTGCCACATCGCGTCCTGCACAGTCTGTACCTCATTGTCGATTTTCTTTCTGGCGACCCCGTCGGCCATCGCCGCCTTGGCTACAGCGATCGCCGACGTCGCGGACGAGGCCCGCAGGTTCTCCACGGCCGGCAACAGCGCGGCACCCGGCTGACTGACGTCGACCTGGCCTGCGACCGCCTCGGCCGCCGCATGGAGCATGCCGTCGGTGACCTTGGACGCTCCGGAAACGATCGTGCCGAGGCCCATTCCCGGATAGACCAGGGCGTTGTTCGCCTGCCCGAAATGGTAGGTAACGCCGCCGTACTCGAACGGCCCGATCGGCAGGCCGGTGGCAATCAGTGCCCGCCCCTTGGACCAGGTGATGATGTCGGCGGGCATGGCCTCGATCTTGGATGTCGGATTCGACAACGGGAAGATGACCGGCCGGTCGGCGCCCGCGCTCATAGCTTCCACGACCTGCCTGGTGAAGGCGCCGTGGGCGGTTGAGGTGCCGATCAGGATCGTCGGCTTCACCTTCTCGATGACGGTCTGCAGGCTGATGATGCCCGACTCGGCCCGCGCCTGCTGCAAGGCGGCCATTTCCGGCCAGCGCACCGAAGCCGCCGGGTCGATCTGGGCTGGTGACTTCGGCCAGCCCTCGGCCTCAGCGGCAGGCCGGACGTACGGACGCTGGTAGTCCAGCATGCCGTCAAGCATGTCGTCGGTGAGCAAACCGGGCAGGTCGACGATCCAGATCTGGCGGGTTGCCTGGGTCGAATCCAGCCCGTCGCGGACCATCTGGAAGCGGATCTGGTCGGCAATGCCGATCCCGGCTGTGCCGCCACCAAAGACAATGACTCGCTGGTCCCGCCACCTCGTGCCGGCGACCTTCAGCGCGCTGAACAGGCCAGCCATGGCGATCACGCCGGTGCCCTGCATGTCGTCATTGAAGATCCGGTACTTGTCCCGGTAGGTAACCAGGATCCGCCGGGCGTTGTCCGCGCCGAAGTCCTCGAAGTGCAGCAATGCGTTCGGGAACCGCGTGGACGCCGTCTGCAGGTACTTCTTGATAAAAGCGTCGTACTTCGGGCCGCGGATGCGCGCATGCCGGTTCCCCAGGTACAGCGGGTCGTTCAGCAGCCCCTCATTGTTGGTGCCGACATCCAGCGACACCGGGATCACCCGTCGCGGGTCGATACCAGCCGCCGCGGTGTAGACGGCAAGCTTCCCGACGGAGATCATGCTGCCGGCTACTCCCCAGTCGCCGATGCCCAGGATCTCCTCGGCGTCACTGCAGACGATCAGATCCACGTCGTCGGGTCCAAGGCCCAGGCTGTCGAAGGCTTTAGCCATGTCGTCTGGCTTGTCGATCGACAGGTACAGGCCCCTCGGGCGGCGGTACTCGTGCGAGTACTTCTCGATGGCGTCGCCGATGACCGGGTCATAGACGATCGGCAGCAGCTCGGCTAGGTGATTCCCGAGCACCCGGTAATACAGGACCTCGTTCCGGTCGTGCAGCTGCTCCATATAGATGTTCTTGGCGAGGTCGTCACCTTGTCGCTGCATCTGCTGGTAAGCGCGCTGGGCCTGCTGGTCAAGCGTCAGCACCGCCGACGGCAAACGTCCGGTAAGTCCCAGAGCCTCACGTTCTGCCTCTGTAAAGGCCGTGCCCTTGTCCCGGATCGGGTCCTCGAGTACGTCCGGAATGGCGGGAACGGGCTCTGTGCGCATGCTCATGATCTTGATCCCCCCGGTTTCGTCAGCAACCCCGCGCCAGACGGTCCAGATCGTGCCCGCCCGGCCGCAGATCAAGCCTGGGCGGGCGGCGAACCAGGCACGGGCGAAGCCGCCCGGCCGAGCGCGGCCGTGATCCTCACTGGCGCGCGGCCTATGCTGGGTGTTTCGGGGGAACCTGCCGGGCTATCGCTCTGGCCACTAACCATGAGCTTGACCAGCACTTATGCGACGACGCGCTTGCGCGGACGGCACCGCGAGCTGACGGTGCTGGATGATCTGCTGAGGAAAGCCAAGGCGGGCACCAGCGGCGTGATCGTTCTGCGCGGCGAACCGGGGATCGGCAAGACAGCGCTATTGGACTACGTTGCCAGGCGCGCCGAGGGCTTCAGGGTTGACCGGGTCTGCGGTGTGCAGTCGGAAATGGAGCTTCCGTTCGCAGGTTTGCACCTGCTGTTCGGCCCGTTGCTCGACCGGTTCGACCGCCTGCCTGGTCCGCAGCGCGAGGCGCTGGAGGTCGCGCTCGGTGTCCGCGAGGGGCGTGCGCCGGACCGGCTGCTTGTCGGACTAGCGGTCCTGAGCATGGCGGCCAACCGGGCAGAAGAGCAGCCGCTGGCTTGCCTGATCGATGACGCGCAGTGGCTGGATCAGTCCTCGCTGCAGGCACTCGCGTTCGCCGCCAGGCGGCTGGTGGCCGACCGCGTCGCTGTCATCTTCTGCCTGCGGGAGGGCAGCGACGTTCCTGAGCTAGCTGGGCTGCCCGAGCTGGCAGTGACGAGGCTGCGCGATCCAGATGCCCGCGCGCTCCTGGCGTCGGCTGTGCACGGGCGGCTCGACCCATCGGTGGAGGACCGCGTTGTCGCCGAGACACGCGGCAACCCGCTGGCAATCCTGCAGTATCCGCGCAGGGTGAGCCCGGCCGACCTGGCGGGCGGCTTCGTCCTTCCCAGTGCCGTCGGGCTGCTTCCGCACAGCATCGAGGACGGCTTCAAGCGCCAGGTTCAGTCGCTTCCGCCCGGCACCCGCCAGCTTCTGCTTACCGCCGCGGCCGACCCGACAGGCGACGTGACATTGCTATGGCGCGCGGCGGCATCCCAGGGGATCGGCACGGACGCGGCCGCGCCTGCCGAGGCCGCGGAGCTTGTCGAGTTCGGCGCCCAGGTGCAGTTCCGGCACCCGCTGGTCCGCTCCGCGACCTACCAGCACGGCACGCCGGATGAGCGCCGAGCTGTGCACCGGGCGCTGGCCGCGGCGACCGACCCGCGAACCGATCCCGACCGCAGGGCATGGCATCGCGCGCAGGCAGCCACTGGCCCCGACGACGAGGTAGCCGCCGAACTGGAGCGCAGCGCTGGCCGCGCGCAAGCCCGCGGCGGTCTTGCGGCTGCAGCCGAGTTCCAGCGCCTGGCAACCGAACTGACAGCCGAACCGGCCCTCCGTAGCGTCCGCGCCCTGGCGGCAGCGAAAGCTAAGTTCAGCGCCGGCTCCGCTGACGCGGCTTACGCGCTGCTGGGGACCGCGGCGGCTGGCCCGTTCAATGAACTGCAGCAGGCACGCCTCGAGCGGCTCCGCGCCCGGCTTGCCTTCTCCTGGACCAGGGGCAGCGACGCGGCAGCGCTTCTGCTCGACGCCGCAGGCCGGCTCGCCCCCTTCGACGGCAGGCAAGCCCGTGACACTTACCTTGAGGCGATTGAAGCGGCGATCTTCGCCGGCCGGCTCGGTAGCAGCAACGAACTGTCGGAGGTCGCCGCTGCGGCGCAGAATGCGCCGCCGGCGCCGCACCCGTCCCGCGCGATAGACATCCTTCTCGACGGCCTGACAGCGAGATTGACCGGCGGCTACTCGGCAGGCCTCGCCCCGCTCAGACGCGCAGTGCGGGCATTGACACGACTTCAAGCCCGGCCGGCCGAGGATGACATGCTCTGGTACCTCCTCTGGATTGAATGCTCGCTGACACCAGAGCCCATTGCGCCCGAGGTGTGGGACGACAGGGCATGGGGTGAGCTCGCAACCCGCGCAGTTGAAGCTGCCCGCGACGCCGGTGCCGTCACCGCTCTCCCGGTGGCGCTGAGCGCGAAGGCGTGCTCCGATCTGCACGCCGGGGATTTCGGCGATGCCGAGGCCTTGAACGACGAGGGCCGGGCGATCTCTGAGGCAATGGGCAGCGCCGTGATCACTTATACCGATTTGGTTCTCGCTGCCTGGCATGGCGAGGAGGCCCCGGCGCTCGACCTGATCGAGGCCGGCACCAAGGATGCCATCGCACGCGGCGAGGGACGATGCATCGGCGCAGCCGAGTACGCGACGGCGCTGTTGTACAACGGCCTGGGTCGCTACGAACCGGCCCTGGCAGCCGCCCAGCGCGCCTGCCAGTACGACGACCTGGGCTTCTTCAGCTGGGCGCTCACAGAGCTCATTGAGGCAGCCGCTCGTAGCGGCGATCACGAGGCCGCCGCCCAAGCGCTCGGGACGCTGGCCGAGCGGACACAGGCCGCCGGCACCGACTGGGCGCTAGGAGTCGAGGCGTTCTCCCGAGCGCTGCTCAGCGAGGGCGAGGCCGCTGACGATCTGTACCGAGAGGCGACTCAGCGACTGGCGCGCACACGCGTTGTCATTCAGCTGGCCCGGGCTTACCTACTGCACGGCGAGTGGCTGCGCCGCGAGAACCGCCGTCAGGAAGCCCGCGATGCGCTGCACCAGGCGTACGAGATTTTCGGCCGGACAGGAGCTCTCGGGTTTGGCGGCCGCGCCCGCCGCGAGCTCCTGGCCACCGGTGAGACCGTCCGCAAGCGCACCGTCGACACACTCGTCGACCTGACCGCGCAGGAGGCCCAGGTATCCGATCTAGCCAAGGAAGGACTAACAAATCCCGAGATAGCAGCTCAGATGTTCATCAGCCCGCGCACCGTCGAATGGCACCTGGGCCACGTCTTCGGCAAACTGGGCATCACCTCGCGCAAAGACCTGCGCTGAGCAGGCGCTCGTCCCCCTGGTTTCAGCCCCGGGGGCGGGGCAGGGGTAATCCCCGGGGCCGACGCATCACGCCCGGCGCGAGAGTAGGAATGCAAGGAATGCGCGCACGTGAATGTCGGGGGGAGAACGCCTTCATGAGCGCCACTAGTAAGGCTTGGCAGTCGGCAGATGCATCGCAGCTGCCGCCCGGATCAGAGGATTGCGAGTGGGTATCAGACCTTTTGCGCAACGCTGCCGACACCGAAAAGATGCGGCACGCCATCATGGGCACGCTGAGCGTTGCTGATCTCTGGTGCATCTGGCGCGGGACTAAGCACGGTGCCACGGACCGCGACAGGCGCTCGCACCGGTCCGCCAGGCTGGAGTTGCAGCGGCGGGGCCTGCTTGACGCGGCGGGCCAGCCCGTGACGTGTGAGTAGAGGGGGAATGACCGGATTAAACCGAACTGGCGACATGCCGGATTCCGGCACGGATGAAGGTAGATCAGTCACCAGACAGGGAAACCGCCAGCGCACGGCGGTCGCCGTCCCCTTTGGCCGTGCGGGGAAGCCGGTCCAGGAAATAGATCTTCGCGGGGATCTCGAATGCACTCAGCAGACCCCGGCAGTGCTGCTGCAGTTCGGCCTGGGTTGCGCGGTGGCCGGGTTGGAGGATGACAGCCGCGTTGACTTCCTCGCCATATTTCGCGTCGGATGCCGGAAATGCCAGAGCGTCCTCGACGGCCGGGTGGGACAGCAACGCGGCTTCGACAGACTGCGGAGCGATCTTCTCGCCACCGCGGTTGATCATGTCCTTGGTGCGCCCGCTGAGGAAGAGATAGCCGTCCGAATCGACGTGCCCTAGGTCGCCCGTGCGGAACCACCCGCCGCTGAACGCCTCGGCTGTGGCCTGCGGGTCGCCCAGGTAGCCGCTGGTGAGTGCGGGGCCGCGGACGCAGACCTCGCCGGTCTCGCCCGCGGCGGCGGGGGTGCCGCGGGCTGCGGCGATGCGGATATCCAGTCCGGTCGCCATGCCCACGGAGGCTGCTTTGCAAATGCCGTCGCCGGGAAGCGGATTGGAAGCTGCCTGATGCGCGGTCTCGGTCATTCCGTAGGCGGGGATCACCGGGGCGCCGAAGCGCTCCTGCGTCCTGGTCAGCACTGCGGGGGCGAGCGGCGCGCTGGAGCTGCGGATGAAGCGGAGTGCCGGAGGCCTGTCGGCCGGGTACTCCGTGTCCGCGCGGGCCAGCAGGATCTGGTGAACCGTAGGCACAGCCGTGTACCAGGTCGCGTGCGCGCTCGCTATCTCGGTCCAGAACAGATGCGCCGAAAACCGCCCGGTAATCGGCAGATAGGCGGCGCCTGCGCTAGCTAGCGTGGCGAGCAAGCCGGCGACCAGGCCGTGGCCATGGAAGAGGGGCATGATCAGCAGGGTGGCGTCGTCGGGCCCGAGGTGGTA
>Ga0335072_10007033_pt1 | contig 16421 bp, 13 predicted proteins | sample Lox_Sample_21_FD_206725 | JGI IMG/M metagenome (GOLD analysis project Ga0335072, IMG submission 206725) | Soil microbial communities from Loxahatchee National Wildlife Refuge, Florida, United States - Lox_Sample_2.1 | ecosystem: Environmental > Terrestrial > Soil > Wetlands | place: USA...
AATGGCCGCGCTTTCCGCGGCCATTGCAGCCCCGAGAGTTTCCAGCCTGCCCGCCGCGTAAAGCAACGCTTCTGGGTGTGTGGTTACGAAGGACATCGATGCCTCCCTATTCGCTTTGTCAGGGTTGTATGAATGGCCCGACTTTTTGACGGCTATAAGTCGCCAACTTGTGTTTTGACCGCTGAGTGTTCCGCGAAACCGCGGCACGAAGCGCAATTTGAGTAAACGCCCGTTTTCACCTAATTGCTACGGAGCAGACCGATTTCGGTGCGTCGCTCGGGCTTTGAATTGCAGGGACTCGTTAGACTCTGGCGGCATGGCCGATGTTTCTTTGGACACGCAAGAGCGCCTTGCGCTGTGCGATCTTTTCGACGCGCTCGGGCCCTCGGCTGACACGCTGATCGACGGTTGGACCACCCACGATCTCGCCGCACACCTGGTTTTGCGAGAGCACGATCTCGTTGCCGGGCCTTGCCTCGTGCTACCGGGCCCCTTCCAACGGTTCGCCGAGGAGCGTAGAGCCAGATTGGCCCAGCGCCATGACTTCTCGTGGCTCGTCGCACGGATCCGGTCCGGCCCGCCCATCGGGTTCTTCCGCATCGGATGGGTCCGCGCCATGGCGAATCTCAACGAGTTCTTTGTTCACCACGAAGACGTTCGCAGAGCCAATAAGCAGGGGCCCCGAAGGCTCACGCCTGCGATGGATGCCGCCATTTGGCGAAACGTTCGCCGCGGCAGCCGCTATCTGAGTAGGCGGCATCGCGGTTGCGGGCTAGAGATCGAGTGGGCTGGAACCAACGAGCGGGTGACGGTTCACCCGGGCGAACCGATGGCTCGGCTCACTGGTCTGCCGGGCGAACTGCTCCTGTACGTCTTCGGGCGCCAAGCCGCAGCGCGTGTCGAAATGAGCGGACCGCCGGAAGCCGTTGCGGCGTTGCGCCGCACACACTTTGGCATGTGACTCTCTCATGTCCCGCCGAGAGTGTCCCGTAGGCGTCCCCGCGCCCGGTCGAGCCGGACGGTAGCCTCGGCCGCGTCGATGCACGCGAGCAGCGCGACGATCGCGGTCTTGGCGTGACCGCCCGCGGCGGCGAGCGCGGCGGTCGCGGCCTCCTCATCGACGCCGGCCGCATCGCGGACAATCCGCACCGCGCGGCGGCGCAGCTTCGCACTGGTCGCGCGCACATCGACCATCCGCGGTCCGTAGGCCTTGCCGAGCGCGATCATCACGCTCGTGGAGAGTGTGTTGAGCACGATCTTCTGGGACGTCCCGGCGGTTAGCCGCGTGGAGCCGGCGAGCACCTCGGGTCCGGTCAGCAGCTCGATCACCACGTCAGCAGAGGTCTCGCTGCTCGGGTTGTTGACGATCGCGACGGTCAGCGCGCCCGCCGCGCGCGCGTGCTCGAGCGCCCGGAGCACGTACGGCGTGCGGCCCGACGCCGTGATCCCGACTAGGGCGTCGGCAGCGGTCAGGTCGGCGAGATCGGCGGGGTCGAACGCGTCCTCCGCGTCCTCGATCGCCGCGGTCAGCGCCGCCGGTCCGCCGGCGATCACGCCGCGCACGAGGTCGGTGTCGAACGTCGGCCCGCATTCGGCCGCGTCGAGCACGCCGAGCCGCCCGGGCGTCCCGGCGCCGGCGTAGATCAGGCGGCCGCCGCGCTCGAGCCGCGCGGCAATCGCCTCGGCCGCCACCGCGATCCGCGGAACCGCTGCCGTCACAGCGCCGTGCGTCTCGCCCTCAGCGGCGACGAGCAGCGCGACGACCTCGCCGATAGGCCGCGCGTCGAGGTCGTCCAAGTCTGGCCGCACGGCTTCGGTGGCGAGCAAGTCGAGCGTGTTTGCAGCGGCGGGCGCCTGCATGCGGATCACGTGCGGCTCGTGGATAGCCCCCAGCCGCAGCGCGCCGTCGAGCGCGTCGCCGGCTGCCGGGATGAGGTCGAGCTGTTCACGCAGCGCCTCGACTCCCGACAATCCGCCGACCATCGCCACCGGGCCATCCCCGGCCGCGCGGGCGGTCGCGGCGAGCGCTTTGGCGGCGGCGCTGACGATCTCCAGCGCCGCGGCGTCGCCGTCGGCAGCCAGGACGTCGGGCGCGAAGGACGCGACCGCGGCGGCACCGGTGAGCTGCGCGGGCCAGGTCTGCGGCGCGCCGAAGCGGGCGCGGGCGGCGTCGAGCAGCGTGGTGGACGGGCCGCGGCCGTCGTGGGCGCGCAGCGCCGCGCGCAGCCCGGCGGCGCCGATCCACGCGCCGCCGCCCTCATCGCCCAGCCGGGGGCCCCAGCCGTCGGCGGTCCGCCATGCGCCGTCTGCGGCGATCGCGAGCGCCACGACGCCGGTGCCCGCGATCAGCACGACGCCCGGCCGCCCTTCCAGCGCGCCGGCGTGTGCGATCACGGCGTCGCTGGTGACCGCGATGCGCTCCGCCCGCAGCGAGGCCAACAGCGCCTCGCCCAACGCACGCGCCGCGTCCGGGGCCGCCTCCGCTCCAGCCGCGCCCACGATCACTTCGTCGACTGGGCCGAGCTGGCGGACGACAGCCAGGATCGCCGCCTCCGCGGCCCGCACGCCGCCAGGTGCCGCAAGCCCCGGTGCCCCCGCCCCCTGGGCCCTTAGGCCGCCTGCCGCGGCCCGGCAGTACGTCTTGCCAAGATCGACGGCCAGGATCACCCCACGCATCCTTTCACGAGAGGCGGCAAGGACTAGTCCAGCGCACGTGCAGCTTCGGTGGTTTGCGGAACACCAGGCCTTGCGGCGCGTTGGGCGAGTCGGGGTCGAGCTGCAGCCCGGGCAAGAGGTCCAGCAGCCGACCGACCGCGATCGTCGTTTCGGTCCTAGCGAGCTGTGCGCCGAGGCAAAAATGTGGACCCTGCGCGAAGGCAAGGTTGAGTCTGGCGTTGGCACGTCGGACGTCGAACCGGTCAGGGTCGCTGAACACCAACGGATCTCGGTTGGCGCCGGCGATCGATACGCTGACCAGGTCACCGCGCCGGATCCGAACGCGGCCCAACTCGACATCGCGGGTGGCGTAGCGGTCGACGACCGCGGCTGCCGGTTCCAACCGGATCGACTCCTCGATCGCGTTCGACAAGACGTCGGTGTGGTCACGCACAAGCGCGAGCGTTCCGGGGTCGCCTAGCAGATGCCGGACAGCATTGAGAATCATGCCCTCCGCCGTGTCGATACCGCCGAACATCACAACTGCCGCGTTTGACGCGATCTCGTCCTGGCTCAGCCCTTCCGGCGCCCGGCCGAGAGTCCGTGTCACGGTGGCCCGCAGCCGGGCGAACGCATCTGCGCCCGCCGCGGTGACCGGCCCCCCAACGGTCACCTCGGACACCGCCGCCACGATCGCGGCGTACCAGGACAACACCGTGTCGACGTTGACATCGCGCAGCCCGAGTGCCTCGCTAACCACGGCCACCACGAGCGGACCGGCGAACTCACGCCGTAGCTCGGCGGTGCCGGCGGGTCGAATCGCCGAGATCAACCGACCGGCCTCCGCATGGACAAACCCGGCTAAACGGTCCTGTACCACTGCTGGGCGGAACAGGTGGGCGAACGGCTCCCGGTGACGCGTGTGATCCACGCCGTCGAGTGAGAGCATGCTCGGGCCGACCACGCGCGAAGTGGAGAATCGGGGATCGTCAACGGTGAAGGTAGCGGGGTCCCGCATCACCTCCACGGCGAGGTCGTATCGAGTGACCAACCACCCGCCCCGGACGGCGAGCCACGAAACCGGCTCGGCCGTCCGCAGCCGAGCTAGCAGCGGGTGTGGGTCGTCCTGCAACTCACGCTGGGTCGCGCCGCGCCCGATGGGGAACTTTTCGTTAGCCACGTCGTAGTCATGATCGCGCGACTTCACGTTTGCGGGCTAGGGATTACGTGAGTCCATCGCCGGCTAAGTCACATCCACCACAGGAGCTCTCGGAGAGGGGAAACATCGGGATACCCCGAACCTCTTGTGACGCATGCGATTTCTATAGGACGGTTTGCAAGAGTCTGACTCGGACGAAGAGCGCGCTAACAGGTCTTGAATTCTGCGCCAGCCAGACTCGCTGGGCGGGCAACTTATGGCATGGGTGGATCAACCGGCATTGAGCGTCGGACAATCCGCGTACCGAGCTGCATCGATCATTGCGTCGGCGCTTACCCCAGCCTCATCGCCATCCCGACCCGGTCAGATCGGGATTGTTGACCTTTTCTAGAGCGTTGACACGCGAACCTAGCCGCGCTCGTGCTGTTTGAACGTCTGCACCACCGTTTCGACGAACGATCGCACCGTGGCGTTCGGCACCGACACTTTCCAGGCGACGACGACCTTGCTCGTTGGACGGTCGCGGACGGGGATAACGACAAGGCCCGACGGAAGCGGCTGGGTAATCGGTGCCAACGCCGAGGCGCCGCTCCACAGAACAGACTGCTCGCACTCTTGAATAGTTCTCATCACTGGGCGGTCACCGCCAGCACCACCGACGGTATCGGGGCCGGTCCAGTACGCCGCCCACAACGCATCGGTGCCCTCCGGCAGGCGAACCCATCGGCGATCGGTCAGATCGCTGACCCGAACGGAACGCTCGCCGACCAAGGGATCGTCGTCACGTACGACGATCCCGACGGGATCCTCTCGCAATATCTGCGTGGCGATGGCAGAGTCGTCGAACGGTGTGCGGGTCAAGGCGACATCGACGAGGTCGGTGCGCAGACCGGCGGTCGGATCACTGAGGTCGCTTTCGTGAATTCGCACCTTAACGTGTGGGTTTCGACGACGGAAAGCCTCGATGAGTGCACCGCCAACCAGCTCAGCGGTATCGGCGAGCGTGCCGACAATCAGGTTCGAGCCATCGCTGTCGGCCAGAACCCGTTCGCGAAGCGCGTCTGCTCGCTCGAGCAGCGCGAGCGATTCGCGGTACAGTGTCGAGCCGGCGCGTGTGGGCCGCACGCCCTTCGGTGTTCGCTCTAGCAAGGTGATACCGAGGTCTTCTTCGAGCTGACGCATGGCTCGGCTCAACGGCGGCTGGGTCATGTGCAGACGGGTCGCAGCCCTGCCAATGTGACGCTCTTCGGCTACCGCCACGAAATAACGCAGCAGGCGTAACTCCACCCTGTAACACGATACCCGTTGGGTATGGAAGCCACCAAGAATGACTTGGACAAGGCGAGCCCGCTGGGCCAACCATGGCAGCAGAGGTAATCAACGCCAGAAAGGGCCATCACCATGACGATGCCGACCGTGAAAATAGCCTGCGGCCAATACGACACGACCCGTGCACTCTTCGACGGCACCGCCGCAGTTGCGGGCGCGACGGTCCAGATGCACACCGCGCACACCCTGCCTGAGATCTTTGCGGGGATGATGCGGGGCCACCAGTTCGATGTCTCCGAACTTGGATTGACGTTCTACCTCCGCGCATTTGAACTCAGCCCGGACCAGCCGCCCTATGTCGCCATCCCCGCGTTTCCCAATCGTGTGTTCCGGCACTCGTGTGTTTTCGTCAATGCCGATAGTGGCATAACCGAGCCGGCCGACCTCGTCGGCAAGACGATCGGTGAGTTCGGCATCTACGGTCAAGACTCCGGCGTGTGGGCCAAGGGCGCGTTGATGGACGACTACGGCTTCAAGCCGTCGGAGAACCGGTGGGTGATCGGGGGCCTCGACGCGCCGGCTGCTCCGTTGGACTTTGTTGCTCACCCGCATCCAGCCGATCTCGACATCACAGCGGCGCCCGCGGGCAAGTCTTTGGGTTCGATGCTTGAGACGGGCGAGATCGACGCGTTGTTCACCGCGAACGTCCCGCAATGCGTGCTGGATGGATCACCACACGTGCGCCGCTTGTTCCCCGACTACGAGGTGGTGGAACGTGCCTATTTCGAGCGGACGGGCATCTTCCCGATGATGCACGCTGTGGTCATCGCACGTGACCTGCTGAACACGCACCCCGCGATGGGACGCGCTGTATATGAGGCGTTCCTGGCGGCGAAAGATATTGCTGCCGAACGCTACCGGCAGAGTCGCCGACTCTATGAGGTCCACACCATGGTGCCCTGGATGAACGCACTGGTCGAGCGAAACGCCGCGCAGTTCGCCGACGACTGGTGGCCGTACGGCATGTCGGTAAACCGTCAGGCCATCGACACTTACCTGCGTTACCACTTCGAACAGGGGCTGTCCTCCCGTCGGTGGACCGCCGACGAGATATTCCTTCCTGAACTTCTCGATACGTAACCGGACCCGATCGAGAAAGGCCACACCAAATGCTGAGGATCACCGCCCTCGAGGAGCACTTTGTCACCCGCGCCGTGGTCGACGCATGGCGCTCCGTGGACGCACGTTGGCAAGACCTCGCGCTGGGGCTTTCGTCTCAGGGACCAACAGCGCGGCGTCTATTGGAAATCGGCGCCGACCGTATCACGGAGATGGACGACGCCGGAATCACAGTGCAGGTCTTGTCCCTGAGCACTCCGGGCCTGGCCATGCTTGCCCCCGCCGACGCAATCGCGCTCCAGAGCACGACCAACGACCAACTCGCCGAAGCGATTCGAACTCAGCCCGACCGGCTCCAAGGCTTTGCGACACTGGCGACACCGGTCCCCGAAAAAGCTGCGCAGGAACTAGAACGTGCCGTGTGCAGCCTCGGGCTCAACGGCGCGATGCTATTTGCGCACTCGCGCAGTAAGAACCTCGACGACCGGAGCTGCTGGCCCATTTTCGAAGCGGCCGCGGCACTTCGGGCACCGCTGTACCTGCACCCGCAGTCACCACCACCGGCGGTGCGCCAGTCCTACTACACCGGATTCGACGCCGACCTCAACACCGCCCTGGCAACGCACGGCATCGGCTGGCACTACGACACCGGCATCCAGGCGTTGCGGCTGATCCTCGCTGGTGTGTTCGACCACTTCCCCGAGTTGCAGCTCATTATCGGCCACTGGGGCGAAATGATCCTGTTCTACCTCGACAGGATCGATGACCTCCTTGGGCCGGCGAAGCTTGCCCGACGACCCTCCGAATACTTCCGCACGAACATCATGATCACCCCAAGTGGCGTACTGAGTGACCGATACCTGCGCTGGGCAGCCGAAGTGGTCGGAATCGACCGGATCATGTTCGCCACCGACTATCCATTCGTGTCGGCAGAACGGGGCGGTGCCCAGCGATTCCTGGAGAGAGCCCGCCTCACTGACGCGCAGCGCGAGGCCGTCGCGTTCCGAAACTGGGAGGCAATGTGCGCCCGGATCCGTCGATAACCACGGAGCTTTTTAGCGGCTCACTGTGCCGCGAAGAGAACGTCGGGGTTGAGGATGCCCGCCGGATCGAAGCTCTGCTTGATGCGGCGCATCAGGTCGACCTTGACCGGGTCTTCGAGCTTGAGGAAGTACGGGGTCTTGGCGCGACCAAGGCCGTGTTCACCGGAGATCGCGCCGCCCAATTCCATTGCCAGCGCAAGGATATCGGTCATCAGCTTCTTCTTTTTCTCCGGATCCTTGCAGATGATCGCCAGGTGCACGTTGCCGTCGCCGGCGTGCCCGCAGCCGGCCGCGGCGCCGCCAGCGGATGTTGCCAGATCGCGTGCGGCGGAAAGGAATTTCGGCATCGCGGAGCGTGGCACGACGGTGTCGATGATGTCGTCGGCGCCGATCGCCTTTGCCGTCCAAAACGCCTTCTCGCGCGCCTCGATCAGCTTGCGTGCCGAGACTCCTTCCAGTACGTAGGCGTCGACGGCACCCAGCTCGGCAACCAGCTCACCGGCCCGCTCGACATCCTCGTCCAGCCGCTCGGCAGTGCGGTTCTCAAGCGCCACAACGAGATACGCTTGGCAGCTGTCGCGGACCTTATCGGGAATACCCAGCTCCAGGTTCTGGGTATGGACGAGTGCGGCCATCGTCATGTTGTCGATGTACTCGAGGATGTAGGGCACCAGCCCGCTGGCCAGGATCTGGGGCACCGCCTCCATGACCTGGTCGAAGTCGGCGAACGGGGCGAGCACGGTGGCGCTGTGGTCGAGCCGCGGATGAAGCTTGACGATCACCTCGGTGGCCAGGGCCAGGGTGCCTTCGGAGCCGACGATGAGCTGGGTCAGGTCGTAGCCGGTGGAGACCTTGGCGATCTTGCCGCCGGTTCGGATGATTTCGCCGGTCGCCAGCACGGCCTGCAACCCGAGCACGTTGTGGCGGGCTATCCCGTACTTGACCGCGCGCATGCCGCCGGCGTTGGTGCCGACGTTTCCGCCGACGCTGGAGGACAGCTCGCCCGGCTGGACCATGTAGCTGAGCCCGGCGCCGACGGTCGCGGCGTCCAGTTCGGTCAGCGTCACTCCCGGTTGGACGACGGCGACCTGGTTGGTGGTATCGACCTCCAGGACCGCGTTCATCCGCTCGAAGGAGATAACCAGCCCGTCCTCGCGTGGCGTCGCGGCGCCCGACAGGCCGGTCCCGGACCCACGGGCCGTCACCGGAACCTTGTGCTCCGTGGCGGTTTTCAGCAGCTGCGCGACCTCGTCGGCGGTTACCGGTTTGGCGACGTATGCCGGCTGCTGCGGCGCCGTCGTCAGCACTTCGTCGTGGAAATAGTCGTCGGGGATCGCGTCGCCCGTCAGTAGGTTGTTGGTCCCGACGATTTCTGAAAATCGCGCCGCCATGTCGCTCATCGAGTCACCTTCTAATGTCTGCTCAGCGATTCACTTTATCGTTGCCGGGAAGAGTCTCAGTTGCTTCTCAGGTGCGCAGAGGATGCTAAGCCCCGTGTACCGATCCGATGGGATCCAGATGCTCGAAGGTCGCGCTTACGCTCGAGCAAACCCGCCGCGCCGGGAATCGCGTCGGGCCTTGGTGGCGGCGATGGTGATTCTGCACGGGATCGAACTTGTCGGGCTCTTCGGCGCCGCGGGGTTCGCGGCGCGTCTGGCGCGTGCGCATCCGGGTCACGGCGCGGGGCTCCCGACGCTGTTGTTGCTTGCGGCGCTGGTGATGCTCGGATGGCAGGCCTGGCGGCTGCTCCGCGGGCGGCGGTCTGTGACCCCGTCTGGGCTCGCCGTGCAATCGGGGATATTGATGACCTCGATCGCGGTGGCCATCGAGAACCTCACTGCCGGGTTGATCGGGATCGTGCTGGCGTGCGCGGTGTTGGCCGGATGGGGTCGTCTCGCCCAAACTCGCCGCAGCAACGGAACCTTCGTGACCGTCCCGGCTACCGAGAATGTGGCGTCACCACAAACCATCGAGATCCGGCGAGCGTCGCAGGTCGGGGTCGGCGGCGTCGTGTTGGTGGTCCTGACGGCGCTGGTGATACTGGCCGCGCTCAGCGTACGCAGCCAGATCATTTTCGGCTTGGCGATTTTGGCCGTTATCTTCGTCCCCCTCGAGCGACTGTTCGCTTTGCATCCACGTCGGGTGCTGCGGCGAGGGTGGCGCACCGACGTGGTGCACTATCTGGTCAACGGTGCCGCTTTGAGGATCGGGCTGCTCGCCTCGGTGGTCGTGTTCGGCGGAGTGTTACGACTTTTCGTGCCCGCGCCGCTGCGCTACGCCGTCGCCGCGAGCCCGGGCTGGGTGCAGATCGTGGCGGGATTGGCGATCGCGACGATCGGCGCCTACGCGGGACACCGCGCGGCGCACGAGGTACCGCTCCTGTGGCGCTTTCACCGGGTGCATCACAGCGTCCGGGAAATGGACTGGCTGGCCGCCAATCACCTTCACCCCCTTGACGAAACCTTCATTCGGTCGGTCGCGGTCTTACCGCTCTACGCGCTGGGCTTCGGCCGGGTCAGCTTGGGTGCGTTCGTTATCGTCATCACGCTGCAAGCCATCTTCATCCACGCCAACGTGAGGACGCAGTTTGGCCCGCTGCGATGGGTGATCGGCACCCCGGAGTTCCATCACTGGCATCATGCGCGTGAACCGCAGGCCTACAACAGCAATTACGCCGGTGAATTCCCGCTCCTGGACGCGCTATTCGGGACGTTGTATTTTCCGGCCAACCGCTGGCCCGCGCAGTACGGCGTCGATGACACCGAACCTGCCGGCTATCTGAATCAACTCGCGTGGCCTTTTCGCCGTCGCTGTTCAAGCGACGCGGCCTCGTAACGCGCGACTTAGCCCACGCGACAGTGTCCCGACGAAAGCCGTTCGTGTCGTTGTAAGCGCGGTTACTTTTTCGTGCCGAATGCTGGGCGTGTACCCGATGGGGGAGGAGAGCGGTGAGCGTCGCGACGGTCGCGCCCAGTGCCATCACCGAGCAGCGCGAGGGCGACACGATCCGCATAGCGTTTTCTGGGCGCTTTGGGCCTGGGATCGACCAGTGGGCTTACCTGCCATTCGAGGTTCCGGCGGGTGTGCAGCGAATCCGAGTCAGCACCTCGCATGATCGCTTCGCCGTCGGCGGACCGATCCGAAATGTGTTGGATCTAGGCATCTTTGGCCCGGAAGGCCACGACCTAGGTAATGCGGCGGGGTTCAGAGGCTGGTCCGGCGGCGCCCGCGACGGCTTTGTGATCTCCGCCAGCCACGCCACCCCGGGCTACCTTGCCGGGCCCATCGAGCCGGGTGTGTGGGCCGTGGCCCTCGGTCCGGTGGTCCTGTGCCCATGGGGGATGACGTGGCAGGCGCACGTCATCCTGGAACGCGGGCAATCGGCGCCCGAAGAACTCGCAAGCGGCCCCGCCGTCGCACATTCGTTCCCGCCGGTCCGGGGCGCGGGCTGGTACCGGGGGGACCTGCATCTGCACACGGTTCACTCCGACGGGCAACGCTATCCCAATGAAATGGTGACGGCCGCCCACGCCGGCGGGCTGGACTTCATCGTCTCCACCGACCACAACACCAACTCCGCCAACCGGGTGTGGCCCGCCTGCCACACCAGAGCGCTATTGGTCATCCCCGGCGAAGAGGTCACGACCAGGCACGGCCACTGGCTCGCCGTCGGACTGCCACCGCAGGCGTGGGTCGACTGGCGATACGCGCCGCGCGACGGGGTGTTTCCACGATTTGCCGCCGACGTCCGCGAAGCCGGCGGCTTGGTGGTCGCCGCCCACCCCGCCGTGCCGGTGCCGGGATCGTTCTGGGAGTTCGGTTTTGACGACGTCGATGCGCTCGAGGTGTGGAACGGCCGGTGGAACCTCGACGATGAAGCTTCGCTTCGGATTTGGCAGCGACTACTGCGCGAGGGCCGACGCGTCGTCGCGGTCGCTGGCAGTGATTCCCATGCTCATCAGCAGCCGGTCGGCACGCCACAGACGGTCGTGCATGCGCGTGAACTGTCGATACCTGCGATCGTCGACGGGCTGCGCTGCGGCCTTTCATACATCGCCGGGTCACGTTCCGTCACAGTCGAATTCATCGTGTCCTCCCGGCGCGCCGCTGAGCTGGCCGGCCCCGGGCAGACGCTGCGGGTGCCGCCCGAGGCGACAGTCACGGTCACTGCCATGGTCAGCGGAGCTCCCGGCACGAGTGCCGCGCTGATCACCGCAGCCGGCTGCGCCGGCCGGGCGACCGTGAGTGGGTCAGCGCGAACCATGTTGCGATGGGAACTCGACGGTGCGTCCGCGCGCTTCGCGCGGCTGGAGATCCGGGAGGCGCAGCTGCGCCCGCTCGGCGCGATGGTCGCGTTGACCAATCCCGTCTGGCTCGCCTGAGCAACCCCGAATGAGGCTGCGGTGTTCGCGGCGAACCGAAAACGAATGCCGCATTGTTTACGGCAACATCGACATACCCGCGTTTTCATCGGAAGATCGAGGCCAGCATGTGTGAAACAGGCGAATGGAAAGGTCGACGAGATGAGTGATGACACGGCCTATTACCGTGCTGACGTGCAGGGTCTCAATCCCGGAGACGCGACGACCCGCACGCTGGACACGATGGATGAGAAGGAATACACATACGCGACAACCCGGCTCGACATTGCGCGTGGGATCGCGGCCAGGCATTCCGATTTCGCGGTCTACCGCGTCACGCTGAACGAGCCTATTGAGGCAGACCCCGACGCTGTCCAGGACAACCTCGGTGAATTGTTCGTCAGGTCTCCGTGGGGCGCGGTCGTGGATATCGTGGCTGATGAATGAAACATAGGCCAGACGGGGTTTCCCACTAGCCCTCCGACGCTGAGATTGCGTCGGAAAGATACGTCTCGTCGTACGAATGGCATGCTTTGTGCATGGCGGCCATTCCGCAAACCGTCTACGCGCAAGATGGTGAAGCTCATCATCTCGCGTATCAGATCGTCGGCGACGACGGGTCAGATCTCCTCTTCGTCCCTACCGCTACGTTCCCGATCGATTTGCTGTGGGACGAGCCCACCGTCGCCCGCCAGCTCCGTCGGCTGGCGTCCTTCAGTCGCCTGATCATGACCGATCTGCTCGGGATGGGCAGCTCAGACGCGGTGCCGATTCAGGACCGTCCGGCGATGCAGACTTGGACCGACGGGCTCGTCGCGGTCCTCGACGCCGCCGGGAGCGAGTGTGCGTCCGTCTTTGCGATGTCGGAGTCGGTGCTTCCCGCCATGCTCCTGGCCGCAACCCATCCTCAGCGCGTGCGCTCGCTGGTGCTCTGGAGCCCATACGCACGTTTTCTCCGAGCCGACGACTATCCGTCCGGGATGCCCGAGCCCGCCTTCTCCCGGTATGTCGACGTGTTCGGCGACACCGTCGGAACCGGTGCTGTCGTGGACGAATTAGCGCCGAGTTGGGCCGGCGATGCCGGCAAGCGGCGCTGGTGGGCCCGCGGCGAGCGCCTGGCCGGCGGCCCCGGGTACTTCAAAGCCATCTTTGACCTCTACCTGCGCACCGACGTCCGGCCCGCGCTCGACAGCATCCAGGCGCCGACGCTGCTGCTGCACCGCCGCGGCGACCGCCACGTGAACGTCGGCCACGCCCGTTATCTCGCCGAACGTATTTCCCGTGCGCGATTGGTGGAGCTCGACGGGGACGACAATGTGTGGTTTGCCGGCGATTCCGGCCGGGGGCTCGACGAGATCGAATCATTCGTCACTGGTTCACGCGCCGCGTCACCTACGAACCGCGTGCTTTCAACCGTGTTGTTCACCGACATCGTCGGATCGACCGAACGCGCCGAGGCCCTCGGCGATGAGGCCTGGACAGCGGCCCTCGACGTGCACAACGAGGTCGTCGAGAGACACGTGGCCAGCGCGCGTGGCGAAGTCATCAAGTTCACCGGCGACGGTGCACTCGCAACTTTCGACGGTCCGGCGCGCGCGATCAACTGCGCGTGCGCGATCCGCGACGCGGTGCAAGACCTCGGGCTCAACATCCGCGCCGGTCTGCACACGGGCGAGGTGGAGATGATCGACCATGACGTGCACGGAATCGCGGTCCACATCGCCGCACGTATTATGGCGCTCGCCGGGCCCGGAGAAGTGCTCGTGTCAGGTGTAGTTCCGCCGCTGGTCCTCGGCTCGAGGATCGCGTTCGACGACCGCGGCAGCCACGAACTCAAGGGTGTGCGCGACCCGTGGCCGGTCCTGGCGGTGCGCGAAGCGCGCAATTAAAGGTGGTCACCGCGGCGACGCCGCCGGAGGAACATCGCCGGTTTATGCGAACGCCCGATTCGGGAACCCTCGTGTCGCGCGCAGGCCAGGCTGAAAGGATTCTCAATGTCGTCTACGCACCGCGACTCCCGTCTCGGTACCCGGTTCGGGCCCTACGAGCTGCGATCACTGATCGGCTCCGGCGCAACGGGCGAGGTCTATCGGGCCTACGACACGGTTAAGGATCGAACCGTCGCGGTCAAGCTGTTACGTGCGGAGATGTCGGCGGATCCCGGCTTCCAGCAACGCTTTTACCGAGCCTGCCGGGCGGCGGCGCGATTGCAGGCGCCCCATGTCATCCCGGTGCATGACTTCGGTGAGATCGACGGGGTGCTTTTCATCGACATGCACCTGGTCAACGGCGACAGCCTCAAGGACCTGCTGCGCGAGCGGGGCGCGCTGGAAGCCCCGCGTGCGGCATCGATCACGGCGCAAATGGCGCGTGCCCTGGATGCCGCGCACGCCGGTGGGCTGAATCACCTCGACGTCAAACCGGAAAACGTGCTGCTCACCCACGACCACTTCGCGTACCTCGTCGACTTCGGCATCGCACACGCCGGCGGCGAGGAGAAAATGTCGCGCACCTACATGGCCCCCGAACGATTCACCAGCGGACGACTTGGGCCGCAGACCGACGTGTATTCGCTTGCGTGTGTCCTTTACGAGTGCCTCACGGCTCAACCGCCGTTTTCGGGTGCAGAACCGCAGGATCTGAAGAGCGCGCACCTGTTGTCCCCGGCGCCCCGGCCCAGCATCATGCAGCGCGGCGTCGGCCGGGCCTTCGACGACGTCGTTGCTCGCGGCATGGCCAAACAGCGTGGGGCGAGGTTCGCTTCCGCAGGTGAACTCGCCCGAGCGGCCAGCGAGGCGGTGTCCTCGGCTGACGAGCCGGTGTCTGTTGGGGCCGGCCAAGGCCTGCCCCCGCGCACGCGGCCGTTTCCGACGTTCTATCCGAACCCGGATGACACTGGCTCCAGCCCGTATCCGCCCGCGGAGTCAACGCCTGACCGGCCGGTACGTCCGCCGGCCCGTCCGTTGGTTATCGGCCGCGCGCCCCTGTTGCTGACGGCGGGGGCGGTAGTCGCATTGCTTGTCGGGCTGGTTGTGGCGGTGGCGTCGATTTTCGGTGGCCATCGGGGCGGTTCGCCACCGCCGCTGACGGCGAAGGCGTCCCCTTCGGCGTTGCCATCGACTCCCGCACCGCCCAAGACGCCGTCGCTGTCAGCTTCGGTGAAGGGCGCCGACGGGTTAGGGTTCGTCGGCGAGACGGCACGCTGCGACCCGGGCAATCCGCCGGCGGCCGTGGTGCGAACCGCCCAGTCACTCGCGGTGGTATGTCAAAACCTCAGCGGGAGCTATTACTACCGCGGCGAACGGATCCGCGATGGCGCCAACATCGAACTTTCCAACGCGGAACGGGTGGCGGACGGATTCGATGTGCACAATCCGCTCAACGGCGTCCTCTACGAGGTACGTCCGGAACGGCTGCAGATCATGAGTAGCGGTCACGTCGATTCGTCAGAACCCGTGCTGCAGTACGCCTGCGCGTCGTGATCACCAGGGGCGCTTAGTTTCTCGGCTTCTTCCGGGCGTGAAGGTGACCAGCAGCTTGCCCAGCCCGGTCATGCTCGGGTTACCCATGTATTGGTAGACGTTTTCGACGTCGACCTGGTAGTCGGGCAGGCGGTCGAGTACCGCCTTGACCATGACCTCGGACATCAGCCGCGCCAGGTGCGATCCGATGCATCTGTGGGGTCCGAGCCCAAAGGCGAGGTGGCGGTTGGGCATTCGATCCAGAATGACTTCGTCGGGCCGTTCGAATTCTTGTTCGTCGTGGTTGGCGGCCAGCCAGCTGATGATGACGCGGTCGTTTTTTCTTAGGTGTTGGCCGTTGAGCTCGACGTCGCGCGTCACCGTGCGGCTCAGTGACTTGTTGACCGAGAAGTAGCGCAGGAATTCGTCGGTGGCGGTGCGGTACAGCTCGGGCTGGTCGATGAGTTGCTGGCGCAGCTCGGGGTGGGTGCCCAGGTGTTTTAGCGTGAGCGCGGTTTGGGAGGTCGTGGTGTCGACGCCGCCGGCGATGAGGTTCCAGAGGATGTTGAGGAGTTGGGCGTCGTCGAGGCGCTGGCCGTCGAACTCGAACTGGATGAGGAAGCTGGTCAGATCTTGACGGGCGTCGGCTCGTCGGGCCGCCGCGAACTCGAGGACCTCTTGCATCATGGCGGGCACCTTGGCGATCGCGCTGGTGTACTCGTCGCTGTCCTGGGGGACGGCCATGACGGAGTGGAACATGTCGGCGTAGAGATGCCAGTTGTCGTAGGGCAGGCCCATTAACTTCATGGTGAGGATGGCTGGGACCGGGCTGGCGTAGTCGAGCACGAGGTCCATCTGCCCGTTTGTGATCTTTTGGTCGAGGAACCAGTGCGCCGATTGCTCCATGAACGGCTGCATCTTCTCGACGGCCCCGGGGGAGAAGAACGGCGCCAGCGCGTGGCGTAAGGCCAGGTGATATTCGCCGTCGACCTCACCGATGCCCAGCGCCGGCTGGCCTTCCGGACGGGGGATGCCCATTTCGCCCTGGTAGTCGACGCCATTTGGGGCGTTCGGTTCGTATTTGTGGGAGAAGGTGTCGTCGTCTCGCGCGGTTTGGCTCACAGCGTCGTAGCTGCTGAGGAACCAGAACCCGCCATAGTTCTCGTTCCACGCGACCGGGCATCGTTGCCGGAGCTCGGCGTTGATGGTTTGTTGGTTCGCGTTGAACTCGTCGGAGTGGTGGTCGAAGTCGACGATTGCGTCGTGGTCGACGCCGTGGCGTGTCGTCATCGAAATGCCCTCCATAAAGGAGACCGGGTGCATCTAGCGGTGGTGGCCGCTATTGACGCTATCT
>Ga0335072_10007034_pt1 | contig 16420 bp, 10 predicted proteins | sample Lox_Sample_21_FD_206725 | JGI IMG/M metagenome (GOLD analysis project Ga0335072, IMG submission 206725) | Soil microbial communities from Loxahatchee National Wildlife Refuge, Florida, United States - Lox_Sample_2.1 | ecosystem: Environmental > Terrestrial > Soil > Wetlands | place: USA...
TGGCTCGGGCTGTACCTGTGGTACGTGCTGCCGCATCCCCGCTGGCAGCACGGGGACAAGCAGCGAGGACACAAGGAGGCCCGGCTATGGGCCTACGTGCTCAGGCTGCGGGAGGCGGACGCCATCGCGGGGGCGCTGCTGTACCGCGCGCTGCAGCCGACCCTCGGCCTGCTTTACGCCGAGGCCGCCGGGCACACCAGCTACCGGTCCACCTGGATGAACGTCACCGATGGCGGGCACTACGACAACCTGGGCCTCGTCGAGGCCCTGCAGCGCCGGACCGAGCTTGGCATCACCCACGTCCTCGTGCTTGACGCCAGTGGCGACAAGGCGGACACCTTCTTCACCCTGGGCGGGTCCATCGCGCTGGCCCGATCGGACGCGGCCACCGAGATCGTGCTCGACCCCAGGCAGATGATCGATCCGCTTGAGCCGGGAATGTCGGCCCTGGCCAGCGGGCAGGTGGTGCGCCCGTGGGCCGCCGGGACCCTCACCGCGCCGCCGGGCACGCCGCCAAGCCCGCTCGTCGTGTGCAAGCTCGGCTGGTGGAAGGCCGCGCCCTGGGACGTGTGCGCCTATGCGGCCGGGCACAGCAGCTATCCGACCGAGCCCACCCTTGACCAGCTCTATGACTTCGCGGAGTTCGACGCCTACCGGGAACTGGGCTGGTCCTCGGTCGACCTGGCCATCGCCAGCGGGCCGCTGGCGGTCGGCGCCGCTCGCCAGCCGCAGTCTGCCACCGGCCAGGCCTAGGCGAGCGGGGCTGGCCTAGGCGAGCGGGGCTGGCCTAGGCCGTCTGGGCTGGCTGGTCGGCATGGGCCTTGAGCGCGCGGAGGGTGCGCGCGCTCTCCGTGCGGAAGGCGCGGACCAGCAGCGGCTGCACCAGCCGCAGTGGTCCCGGAATCCCGAGCGTCACGACCCGCCGCACGTGGGTTGAGCCGGCGGTCGGCGTGAGCGTGTAATCCACGGTCACGTCGATCGTCCCGGCGTGCAGCCGCAAGGTCATCGGCTGATGGAAGGTAACCCTGGCCGGCGGCTCGAACCGCGTGACCGTCCCGTTCCTGGTGCCGAACGAGTCGGACTCCCGATAGCGCGTGCCCAGGGCAACCGGACCGGGAGACAGCAGGGTCGTGCCGCGAAACGACGAGGAGTGCGACAGCCAGCGCTCTTGCCCGCCGAAGTCGGTGATCAGGCCGAAGACCGTCTCAGGCGGGCCACTGATGTCGGCCTCAAGCGTGAGCTCGGTCATCGCGGATCGCGGTGATGACGGTAGAGGGCCTCGCCGCGCGCGGCCGAATCCGCGTATTCCGCCGTCGCGATCGCCAGCCAGCGGGCCGCCTGCTCGTCGTCACCGCGTCGGCGGTGCACCTCCCCGAGGGCCTGGGCCAGGTCAGGACGCCCGGTGCGGACGCGGACGGCCGTGTAGGCGGTCGCGGCCTCATCGAGCCGGCCCTGCTGGCTCAGCAGCCGGGCCTCGCGCCACTCGACCAGCCAGTAGCCGGCGAACGCGGCTGACGCCACGCGCAGGTGGGCCCCGGCGGCCTCGTGATCGCCTGCGGCGGCGGCCAGGTCAGCGCGGGCGGCTCGGACCCAGGCGAAGGCGCTCATCTGCTTGGCGGTCAGCTCGTCCTCGGCCCGCACGTACAGGGCGTCCGCCGCCTCCCGGTCACCGAGGGCGGCCCGCACGAGGGCCAGGCTGGCCAGGGCCTGCCAGCTCGGATCGGCCACCAGGGCCCGGGTCAGGCAATCCTCCGCCTGCGAGTGCTGGCCGAGCTGCTCAAGGGCGGCTCCGCGCAGCTCCAGGCCAGCCGGGGACCCAGCCAGCTCCTGGGTGGCCTCCAGCCGGGCCAGGGCCACCTCCGGCTGGTGCATGTCGAGGTCGGCGCTGGCCCGCAGGAAGGACAGGTCGGGCCAGTCAGGGTAGCGCCGCACGGCCGCGTCGACGGCGACGTCGGCCTCCCGTAGCTCGGCCAGGACGCCGGACAACCGGGCCTGCCGCAGCCGGAGGTAGGCGCGCCGGGTCGCCGCGTCAGCCCCGTCCACGCCGGCCAGCGCGGCCGCGGCCTTATCGAGGGCCTGGATTTCGTCCGCGCAGGCGGCGGCGGCCATCGTCACCATGGCTCGGCCAGGTAGGGGAAGTGCGGGAGGAAGTCCTTGTCGTTCTTCAGCGGGTTCGGAGAGGTCTTGGGCACGATCGGCGCGGCGTCCCACAGGGCCTGGTCAGAGAGCGTCTCGACGTGGTACGCCGCGCCGCCGGCGCCGGCCGACTCCATGTCGAGGAACAGGGAGAGGAACCGGTTGGCCACCTGGTCCTCAAGTCGGCGCCCGAACGGCCAGGTCCCGGTGGTATCCATGTCCAGGGCGCAGACATTGGGCACGAATATCTCGAACGGCCGCCGGAGCGGAATGCCGAGCTTGCGGCGGTCCCAGCTGTCGTCGGGCATGTTGAGCCGCTGGAAGATAACCTTGCGCGCCCGTGGAAAGGCCTCGACCGCGGTCCGGTAAACGCGGTGCACGGATACCGGTGCGCCCCCGGTGTCAAAGGAGCAGCGGAGCCCGAGCGCGGTGATCGACGGGCCGAATCCCCAGCCGAGGTGAGCCAGCCGCTTGACGAAGTGCGGTGCCAGCCAGAAGTTGTTCGCGCCGAGCTGGCGGTTGTTTTCCCGCTCGGAAAGCCCGGCGTCAGCGAAGGGCTGGCCGACCGTGTCAACCAGCTTGTAGCCGTCCAGCTGCTTGTCTCGATGGTCAGGGCTGAGGAACGCGAGCGGGTGCTCATGCCAGATCGGATGGTCGGGAATCTCAGGAACCTTGTGCGAGGCCTTGCGCACCCAGCTCTCACCCCAGATGTCGACGATGCGGTCCACCTCAGGCCGGCGGGTAATGAATCGCAGCGGCATTTCGAGGATGATCGCGTTCACGTTCTGGCCGGCCCGGGCGTCCCGGCCGTCATAGACGAACCTGTAGTTACCGGCGGCGTCCTTCTTGAAGCTATTACCGCTCCAGGTGTAGGGACCGGGCGGCAGGTCGAGCTTGACGCCCCAGCCGAGATCGGGGATGGCCGGGTTGTAGTTGAACAGGTCGTTGCCCTCGAGCTCGAGCAGCGTCTTCGGGATCGGCAGCTCCCGCAGGTCCGGCCGGGTGGACGGTACATGGTAAAACTGCGGCGCGTAGTTGATGGACCTGAAGAACCCGGGCAGGTCATTGAAGAAGGCGTCGTCGCGGCCGCCGATGAAGGCGTCGACCGACAGCCCGTCGGCCGCCGGAATCGCGGTGACCTCGCCCACGGGCACGGTGGCTGAGAAGCTGCCGCCCGGAAAGTCGTGGAATGTGACCGTGGCCTGGCCCCGGTCATCGACGGTCATCCTGATTTCCATGGCGCTTTCCGCGCCGAAATAGGTTCCGCGGACTCCGTCAATGTAGCGGCGTAGGGTGTCCAGGTCGCGGGACTCGTCACCCGTGACGGCCGCCCGGGGATGAGAGTACATCCGGAGGCGGTAAAGCATGTCAGTGTCGAAGACGCCGGTGTCGGGCACGGAGGCGAATGTAAGCGCGACTACGACGCGGTCGCCTTGGCTCTCGTCGGGACCGGGGAAGCCGAACATATCGTAAACGTCGGCGGCGCTCGGGTCTATATCGGAGAATATCGAGTTAACGGCGTTCGGATCATTGTGGTCTGCCATTTGACGCCCCTCGTGTGCATCCCACCGATGTTTCCAACACTCAACCAAGATTACGATGAGGTTGTCAACGCCACGAGCCGGGCGATTGTATTCCTTTAAGTGCCAGCCGCCTCAAACGCCACGCAAGTACCGTCGGCCGCCGGTTCCCGCTCACTCGACCTTGACGCCGGCTCCGCCCCATAGCGTGGTGGGGGTGGCGGCTTCTTCCGCCGAGTCGGGGCGCCACTCACTGACCCGCACCACACCCGGCTCAAGCAGTCGCACCGCGTCGAAGAGTCCCGTCACCTCATCACGGGTCCGGGCCACGTGGTGATCGCCGGGAAGGTGCCGGTTGAGGACATCCTCGAACGGGCCGATCTCCTCGGGAAACAGGTCGGCCCCCGCATGGGTGATGACCAGGAAGCTGCCCGGCGGTACGGCGTCAAGCAGCCTCGCCACGATCTTGCGTGCCTGGCCGAGGTCCTCGATGTAGTGCAGGATCGCCATCAGCATGATGCCGACCGGACGGCTGAAGTCCAGGGTGGCCGCGGCCTGGGAGAGGATCTTGTCGGTGTCACGGAGGTCGGCGTCCAGGTAGGCGGTCGAGCCTTCGCTGGTCCCGGTCAGCAGGGCGCGCGCGTGCGTGAGGACGAGCGGGTCGTTGTCGACGTAGACGATCCGGCTGTCCGGCGCGGTGGCCTGCGCCACCTCGTGGGTGTTGTTGGCGGTGGGCAGCCCGGTGCCGATGTCGAGGAACTGGCGGATGCCTTCTGTGCCGGCCAGGTGTCGCACCGTCCGGGCCAGGAATGCCCGGTTGGCCTGCGCGGACAGCCGGATGCCGGGGTAAACCGCCACCGTCGCCTCCCCCGCGGCCCGGTCAGCGGCGAAGTTGTCCTTCCCGCCAAGCCAGTAGTCGTAGACCCTGGCGATGTGGGCCGCGGAGATATCCAGACGTTCCAATGCCTCCGCCACCCTTTCCTCATCCGACTCAGTCGACACTCTCCACCTTCCTCCTCGGCGGTGTCAACGCTGAGACTAATCCCTCCATCGCCCCAATGATCCGCAAACGACCGTCACGCGACGTTGCCACTTCCGGTCATCGCGGCTGACAACGTTTCGACCGTCCAGTGCCATCAGTAAGAGTGTCCCCTTCTGCTCGCGAGATCGGAGATCCCCTTGGGATACCTCGAGATGGCCCTGGGCGGTCGCCGGGCCGGCTTCGCCGTGCTGGCGGCGGTCGCGGCGACGCTGGCGCTGGCGCCCAGCGCGGCCACCCCGGCTTCCGCCAGCCCGCCCGCCCGCGTCGCGCTGCCCGACCCGACACCACTGGAGGCTTACGCTGGCACGCCGGCCACGCTGGCCTCGGCGCCCGCGCTGACCTTGCGGGTCTACCTGTCCGGGCAGCCCGGGCGGGCCGCCGCCGCGCTGGCCGTCTCCACCCCTGGCCGCCCGCGCTACGGCCGTTACCTGACCGCCGCGCAGTTCCAGCGCCGCTACGGGGCCACGGCCGCGCAGATCAAGACCGTCTCTGACTGGCTGACCAGCCAGGGCATGACGATCACCGCGACCACGCCGCACTACATCGCGGTCAATGCCACCGCGCCGGAACTGAATACCGCGTTCGGTACCACGGTCATCCAGTATGACTTTCCGCCGTTCAGCTTCGACGGGCACGAGTTCCCGGTGCCACCGGAGATCGGCACGTCCGGCGGGTTCTCGGTGCCGGCCGCGCTGGGCGGCGACATCGCGGCCGTGACCGGCCTGCAGTTCACGAACCTCCCGGTGGCGGCCTCGGCCTCAGAGAAGCCGGCCACCCCGACCGCCAGGCCAGCCACCCCGACCGCAAGGGAAGCCACCCCGACCACCAGGCAAGCAACTGCGGCCGCCGACAGTTATCACTGCTCGCAGTACTGGGGGCAGCACACCGAGACGATCCCCAGCGCCTACGGCCGGACCAGCGCCCCGACCCAGCTCTGCGGGTACACGCCCGGTCAGCTGCGTACGGCCTACGGGGTGAGCTCAAGCCGCTACACCGGAAAGGGCGTCACGATCGCGATCGTGATGAACGACCGGTCGCCGACCATGCTGACCGACGCCAACCGGTTCTTCCGCGGCCACGGCCTGACCGGCTTCGCCTCCGGCCAGTACACCGAGAACGCCCCGGCCTCGGTCGCGGCCACTTGCGACGACAGTGACGCCACCGACAACAGTGAAGCGAGTCAGATCGTCCAGGACGAGCCGGGCGGTTTCAACGTGAACGCGCTGGAAGAGGCGATCGACGTGGAGAGCGCCCACATCACCGCGCCCGCCGCCCACGTCGTCTACGTCGCGGCCAACTGCGATGAGGACCCCTTCGGCGAGGTACAGGACCTGCTCGACGCGGCCACCCGGGTGGTCGACCAGCACCTGGCGAACGTGGTCAGCGGGTCCTTCAGCGACGACGAGACCCTGTACTCCCCAGCCGACGGGACGGCCTGGGACCTCACGTTCGAGCAGGGCGCGCTCGAGGGCGTCGGGTTCGACCTTGCCTCCGGGGATGGCGGCCCCGACCTCAGCCCGCCCGTCCAGACCACCCCCACGATCTGCTTTCCGTCCTCAAGCCCGTGGGTTACCGCGGTCGGCGGCACCACCCTGGAGATCGGCAAGAACGGCGCGGCCATCGCGGACTATCCGTGGGGTGACGACGCCACCCAGGTCAACGCGGCGGGCACGGGCTACACCGCGCCGCCCCCGGGGGAGTTCCTCGGCGGCTCGACCGGTGGCCTCAGCGCCTTCTTCGCCGAGCCCGCCTACCAGAAGCCGGTGGTGCCGGCCGCACTGGCCACCGGCGGCGGGACCAGCACGGCCCGCCGGGTGGTGCCGGACATCTCGGCCAACGCCGAGCCGTCGGAGCTGATCGGCTACACCGGCGCGATCACCACCGGTGCCTACGGCCAGATCGTCGAGGGCGGCACCAGCGCGGCCGCGCCCCTGTTCGCCGGGCTGGAAGCCGACGCGATCCAGGCCACCGGCCACCCGCTCGGCTTCCTCAACCCGGCGCTCTATCAGCTCAGCGGTACCGCGGCTCTCCAGGCCGTCTCGCCGGTCAACCCGGCTCGGCCTCCGATGGTGATCGGCGCCCAGCCCGGCATCGGCGACGGTAACAACTACCTGACCATTCTGGGCGAGGACCAGGCCCCACTCCAGGCCACCCGGGGATATGACGACGAGACCGGCCTCGGTACCGCCAGTCCCTCGTTCCCCACCGCCTTCACGCGGCTCGGCGGCTGACCCCCGGCCTACCCGAAGACCTGGAATTCCGACAGCTGGGCGGCGCTCCAGCCGGTGTTGGCGGTGAAGCTGAGCTGCACGTACTGGGCACTAGTGCCCGAGGGCAGGCTGATCGTGACGGTGTTGCCGTTGGCGGGGTTGAACGTGTACCCGGCCGAGGCCACGATCTGGGTAAAGGAAGCCCCGTTGGTACTGCCCAGCACGGACAGCGTCTCGGTCCGAGTGGCCCAGGATGACGACGGCGGCAGGTCCAGCGTGATCGACCCGATCGACTGTGCCGACCCCAGGTTCACCGTGATCGTCTGCGGGAAGGCCGCGCCGTCGGTGCTTTCCCAGTACGTGCTGGTGTTGCCGTCGGTGACGTTGGAAGGGACGTAAGTCTGATAGGAACTGCTGGCCGTGACCGAAGCACCGAGGGCGAGGTTGGCGGGGGAGGACCCAGTGCCGGTGGCGAGGGTCATGTCGTGGAAGTTCCAGCCGCCGTTGTCCTGGTCAACCGTCAGCGTCTGCTGCCCGGCGGGCAGCGTGACGGTGGCGGTGGCCGTGCCCCAGTCCTGCCAGCCGCCGGTGTCGGGGACGCTGATGTTCCCGGACAGTCTGGTGCCGGCCGCGTTGGCGATGTGCAGCCCGTCCGACACGCCGCTGGGGGAGGCCACCCGGAGGCTGACCGTGTAGGTCCCGGCCGCCGCCACGTTGACGGTGTACTTGAACCACTGGCCGGCGGAGGTCCAGCCCAGGTCGTAGCCGCAGCCGGTGTCGGAGCAGGTCTCCAGGTCGATGCCGTCGGAGCGGTAGCTGTTGGCGGTGCCGTTGACCGAGGTGACGTTGTAGGCCACCCCTTGCCCGCCGGTGTCGTAGTTGGCCGCCTGCACCGTGCCCGGCACGGCGGCGGGTGTCCCGCTGTAGGGGCCTTCCGGCGTGGTGCCGCCACCGGGGAAGACCTCGAATTCCGACAGCTGGGCGGCGTCCCAGCCGGTGTTGGCGATGAAGCTCAGCTCCACGTACTGGGCGCTGGTCCCCGACGGCAGGCTGATCGTGACCGTGTTACCGGTCGACGGGTTGAACGTGTACCCGGCCGAGGCCACGATCGATGCGAACGACGAGCCATTCGTGCTGCCGAGCACCGACAGGGTCTCAGTTCGGGTCGCCCACGACGACGACGGTGGCAGGTCGAGCGTGACCGACCCGATCGACTCCAGCGACCCCAGGTTCACCGTGATGGTCTGCGGGTAGGCCGCCCCGTCGCTGCTTTCCCAGTAGGTGCTGGTGTTACCGTCGGTCGCGTTGGACGCCGCGTAGCTCTGGTAGGAACTGCTCGCCGTCGCGGGCTTGTTCAGGGCCAGGTTCGTGGTCGAGGTCACCCCGGTGCCGGACAACGCCACGGTCAGCGAGGGGTTGCTCGCGTTGCTGGCCACCGTCAGGCTCCCGGCGGCGGCGCCCCCGGTGGTCGGCGTGAACGTCACGCTGGCTGTGCACGATGCGCCCGCCGCCAGCGTGGATCCGCAGCTGCTCGTCTCGGAGAACGGAGCCGCCGCCGAGATCGACGACAGGCTCGCGGTGGCGGTGCCGGTGTTGGTCACCGTGACCGTCTGGGAACCGCTGGCCGATCCGACCGCCTGGTTGCCGAACGACACCGACGTCGGCGACGCGGTCAGCGTCGGCCCCGAGTTGCCCGTCACCGACATCGTGACGCTCGCCACGATCAGCGGCGCGCTGGCATTGGTGACGTTCAGTCGCAGGTCGGCCCCGCCGTTCTGGGCCTCCTCGAACTGGGCACCGGTTAGTTGCACGGTCGCCGTGGTCCACGTCCCGGTTCCCGGGCTACTGACGGTGGGCCCGTTCTGGTAAGCGTTACCTGGGGTGTCGTACTGCACCACGAAGCCCTGCCCCGCGGTGGCCCAGTACGTGACCTGTACCGTCACGCTGGCCGCCGCCTCGACCGCCGACATCGGGTTGAGCTGCAGGTAGACGTTGGCGTCGCCGCTGCCGCTCTGCGACGTTGTCCAGGTCTCCTCGGCCGTCTCGCCGCCCTGGGCGATCTGGGTGAGGTTGCCGTCGGAGCCGGAGCTCGTCTGGCCGACGCCGAGGAACTGCAGGCCATTAGCGGCCTGGCCGGCCGTGGCCGTCACCGAGGTGGCCCCCGTCTCGGTCACCGGGCAGCTGGACGAGGCCGTCCCGGCCGGCGGCGTGCCCGCCACCACGTTCCACTGCGCGAGCGTGGCCGCGCCGATGTCCGCGGTCGCGCAGAGCAGGCCGCTCGACTGCTGTGCCTGCGGGACGGCCGCCCCGGTCGCCGCGTTGACCAGGTAGTAGTTGCCCGGGTTCAGGCCAAGCCCGGCCGGGCTGAAGGCAATCGGGTCGTTGTAGGTGGTGCCCGAGGTGATGTTGCCGAGGGTGATGGAAGCGCTGTTACCGTTGGTGGCCACCGCCGGAACGGCCTGCAGGACGCCCACCGCGGGCGCGTCGATCTGCGCGTAGGCGGTGCTGTACTGGGTGAGCTGTTCCGGTTCGGTCAGCACGGTGCCGCCCGCCGACTTGTAGGCGGTCAGGTTCGCGTCAACCCCGTTGAGCGGCAGGACCGCCTTGAACCTGGCCAGGCTGACCGCGCCGTTGTTGACCTCCTGGCTGGTCACCACGGTGAAGCCCGCCTGGTAGTTCAGCCACAGGTTGCCGAGCTGGCTCTCGACATTGCTCAGGCTGCCGCCGCTGGTGTTGCCGTACCCCGCAGAGAAGTCGATGTACACGGCGACCGGCTGCTGCGGGTACGTCCCGGACAGGCTCTTGAGGTTGGACAGCCAGCTGGTGTAGATGGGGAAGCCGACCGTGTCCTTCTCGGTGCCGTCGTGGATGAAGAAGTCCTCGCCGCCCCCGTTGGGCAGGCCCATCGCGTAGCTGGAGATCCACTGCACTGCCTCGGCCGCCAGCTGGCTGTTGTCGGGCGGCGCGGTCCACTCCTGGGCCACCTTCACGCCGTAGGCGCGGGCCAGGCTGCCGAACGTCAGGGTCAGCCCCTGTGACGAGGCGTCGTCGTCGATGATCGTGACGTTGTACTGCTTGGCCAGCTGGAAGAACGTGTCCGGGTTGTTGGCGTAGGACGTCGCGTTACCGAAGCCGCCACCGAAGTAGTAGTACAGCGGGGTGCTGGCCGTGACGTTGCGGACGTCGGCGGTCAGCTGCCCGTAGGTCTGCTGCACGCTCCACGCCCGGAACGCCTGGAAGACGCCGAACAGGGCCTGGCCAGGCGCGGCCGCGGGCACCTGGCTGAACGCGCTGTAGGAGGTGCCGTTGTCGGAGTTGAACGTGGCGATGGTCCCGTAGGCCTGGGGCAGGTAGCTGCCGCGGAACTCGCTGATGTCGTCGGCGGCGTACCCGCCACCGGCCCCGCCCAGGTCCCACTGCGCGTCAAGGTAGCCGTAGTCCAAGACCGCGCCGCCGTAGCCGCCGGGCTGGGCGACGGCGTTCTGGATGGTGTCCGTGACGTAGCTGAAGTACTCGGACTGCTCGGTCGGGTCCCACCAGGCCGGCGCCTGACCCTGCGCCCCGCCGCTGCCGGCCTCGAAGTCGGTGATCCACGGGGCCGGGCTGCCGCCCCATCCGGCCTGCCAGAAGATCGGGATGAGCTGGATGCCCGCCGCGCTGGCGTTGGCCAGCTCGGTATCGAACTCGGTGAACGAGAACGTCCCGGCCGAGGGCTCGATCGTGCCCCACGGCATGTTCAGCTCGGCAGTGGTCAGGCCATCGCCCGCCAGTCCGGCAAAGAACGACTCCGACCACGGGGAGCCATTGTTGTCGAAGTCGAGCTGAGTAGACCAGATCGGCGTCGTGGGCGCGGATGCCGCCTGGGCCACGGGAGCGCGGAAGCCCCCAAAGAGCACAGCCACCATAGCCAGAACGAGTAGTGGCACCTGCCGCAACACCCGAAGGCCGTGGTGCCAGGCCACGGTCGCGTATTCCTTCACGCTCATGGAGATGACTGTAGGCTTCGCAACATCCCCCTGCAATATATCGACCGAAACTCGCAAGTAATCAGCTTGTTACAGTAACTAGGCGCCTGGCTCAAGGCCACGCTGGAAGCACCCGGAAACGGCAACTGACCACTGCCGGCTATCGGCAGCGGCCAGTCGACCTGATGAGCTACAGGAGCGAGAGGATCTCGTTCAGCAGGGCGGACAGCTCGCTCAGCGTCCCGCCCCCGTTCAGCAGGTTCGCGACATCGCACAGCAGGTCACCGAGCAGTGAGCCCGGGACGGCCGTGATGTTCAGGTGGACCTGGTTGAGGGTGACGACCAGGCCGAGCAGGTTGAGGTTGAGTGGCCCGAGGACCAGGTTGAGGACGTTGCACGCGGCTGGCGCGGCGGCGGCCCCGGTCGTGTCGACCGGCAGCGTCACGGTCTGGGCGACGCTGCCCAGCGAGGTGCCATTGGCGTCAGTCAGCGTTCCCTTCAGCAGGCCGGTGGCCTCGAGCACGCCGTTGGCCACGCTGAACGCGGTCGGCGTGAACGTGCCCGCGAAGGTGCCCGTCCCGTCGGAGTTGGTGAAGGTGCCAGTGACCGGTGAGGTGATGCTGGCCGGGGCGGCGGCCCGGGCCGCGCCCGGGGCGGCCGACCCCGCCGGGGTGGCCGCCGAGGCGCTGGTCGCTAGGAGCGTGGGCACGCCGGCCCCCATGGCCAGCGCGACCGCTGACGCGGTGAAAGCACGTACGGGGGATAGCCTCATCAATTTGCCTCTCTATGTTTCCTGGATGGGCTGGAACGGCGACCTATCTAGCCCAGTCAGACATCGTTAAACCGAGTCCAGCCAATTTTTCGAGAGATCGCGTTCATTTCGGCCCCCCAGTGCCGTTCGTTTTCGCAGCTTAATGGCCGTTCCTGTCCACACACCGGCAGCCGCCAGCAAACCCCGGCCCGGGCGCGGCCATTGCGCCACTTGAGTATCTTTCATCGCGTCAGTACCAGAATTAACGGTGGATCGAGGGGTGTGGACTCGTCAAGGGCGGGCAGTCCAATGCGGCCAAAGCCATCATCTATTGGCCGCTGCCTCGGGCAGGTGCGGGCCGGATAATGGACGGCGAAATCAGCCACGATCAGCGAAGGCGAGGGCATTCAGAAGATCCAAGCGGAAAGGATGCGGCCGGTGCCACGCCATTATGGAAAGTCGCGACTTGGTGATCGGCCGAGTTGTGCCCTGGACGGCGGATCGGCACCAGTGCCCGGCGGAGACCCCGCCCGGGGTCTCCCGGGGTCGGGACTGGGATACTGAGGCTCGTGCGAAAGATCGCGATCCTCGATGACTACGTCGGCGTGGCCCTGGACTACGGTGATTGGTCGGCGCTGCCCGACAACGCCGAGGTGACCGTCTACCGCGAGTCGATCCCGCCCGAGCGGCTCGCGAGCGAACTGTCCCGCTATGAGGTTGTCGTCATCACCCAGCAGCGGGCGCGCTTCCCGCGGGCCGTGCTCGAGGCCCTGCCCAACCTGAAGCTGCTGGTCTGCAATGGCCGGACGAGCAGCGTCATCGACCACGAGGCCAGGATCGAGCGCGGAATCCTGCTCTGCGGCACCGCCGAGACTGGCCAGGGCGCCCCGTCTCCTCCCGCACCGGCAGGCCATGAGGCGCCGTCCGGCCTGCCCGCGCCCTCGGAGATGGCCTGGGCACTCATCTTCGCTGTCGCCAAGCGGATCGGCATCGAGGACCGGGCCATCCGCGCCGGGGCCTGGCAGACCGGGTTCCCGGTCCCGCTGGCCGGCAAGACGCTCGGGCTCCTGGGCGCCGGCCGCCTCGGCGGCGCGATGGTCCCGGTGGCCAGGGCGCTCGGCATGGACGTCGTCGCGTGGAGCCAGAACCTCACCGAGGAGCGCTGCGCCGAACTGGGCGTGCGACGGGTCACCAAGGACGAGCTCCTGTCGTCGGCGGACGTCCTCGGGGTCTTCCTCGTCTTCTCTGAGCGCACCCGCAACATACTGCGCGCGGGCGAGCTGGCCGCGATGAAGCCGGGCTCGATCCTGGTCAACGTCTCCCGCGGGCCGATCGTTGAAGAGGAGGCCCTCGTCGACGCGCTGCGCGCCGGCCATCTGGCCGGCGCCGGCCTCGATGTCTTCGACCGCGAGCCGCTCCCGGCCGGGCACCCCTTCCGCTCCCTTGACAACGTGGTGGTCACCCCGCATATCGGCTATGTCACCGAGCAGCTCTTCCGCGCGGCCTGGCCGCGCATGGCCGAGGACGTCGTCGCCTACCTCGCCGGATCACCGATCCGGGTCGTCACCGACCCCGCCGACTGCCCCCCGATGGCCGCGCAGTAAGGTTGTCAGCCGTCATTCGTTGACTCCCCCCAGGCAGGTAACCAGGCCAGGCCCCGTGATGAGGAGGAAAGTCAGATGACTTCTGTGGCTGAAGGCGACGCGCTGAGCTTTGCCCGGGACATCAGGCCGCTGTTCAGGGAGAAGGACCGCGACTCGATGCTCTCGGCCTTCGATCTGTTCGATTACTCGAGCGTCGCCAGTCACGCCGACGCCATCGTCGGGGCGGTGCGGAGCGGCAAGATGCCTTGCGACGGCGAGTGGCCCGCCGGGCAGGTGGACATGCTCCAGCGCTGGATCGACCTGGGCAAGCCCGCCTAGGCTCTTGGCGGCCGCGGCGGCGGGTGCTCGTCGGGACTCGTCACCAGGTGGAACGGCATGCTGGTGACGACCACGCCGGGCAGGCCGCGCAGCGTGCGCCGCAGTCGCCGGGCCACCCGGTCATGCAGGATCTGATGCCACCAGCGCCGGGTCACGATCTCCGGCACGATGACCGTCAGTGTCAGGTCGGGCCACTGCCTATGCAGCGTCCAGATGTAGTTGACCAGGGGCGCGATCTTGGCCCGATGGGGAGACACGACGACCTCAAGGGGCAGGTGATCGCCCCAGGTCTGCCAGTAGCCACTGAACCGCTTGGCCTCGTTCGTGGTCGGGCTGACGTGTAGCGCGAAAACCGGCTGGCCGAGCGAGGCGGCGTAGGCGAGCGCCCGCATGGACGACTGGTCAAGAACCGTCAGCGGGACGATGGTGAGATTAGTGATCTGCCCCGGATTCTCGGCCGTCTCGGCATCAAGGCCATCCGTTCTGTCCTGTTGGCCATCATCATCGCCGTGCCGGGCCGGTGACACGCGCGGGCTGGCCAGCGCGGGCGGCGAGGTGCCCGTCCGGCCGTGCTCGGGGCGCAGCGCCAGCTGCGCTCCGGCCCGGTCGTAGTAACGGCGTATGCGCAGCGCCGCCACGATGATCAGCAGTATCAAGACGATCGCGACCCAGGCGCCAGAGAAGAACTTGGTGATGCCCGCGACGATGAACACGATGCCCGACATCACCGCCCCGGTGGCGTTGAATACCAGGCTGCGCCGCCAGTGCGGGTCATCACGATGGCGCCGCCAGTGCACCACCATGCCGGTCTGGGACAAGGTGAAGGCCAGGAACACCCCGACCGCGTACAGCGGCAGCAGGGCGTTGGTGTACCCGGCGAACGCGGCGTAGATGAGTCCGGAGACGATGGACAGCAGCACGATGCCGTTGCGGAAGGTCAGCCGGTCGCCGATCTCAAGGAACGACCGTGGCGCCATCCGGTCGCGGGCCATCAGGTACAGCACGCGCGGGAAGTCGTTATAGGCGGTGTTCGCGGCCAGCAGCAGCACCGCCGCGGTCGACCCCTGGATGAAGATGTAGAGCGGGCCGTTGCCGAAGCTGAGATGGGCTAGCTGAGAAAGGACGGTCTGGCTGGCCTGAGGCACCACCCCGGTGAGCTTCGCGATCGCGAGCACGCCCGCGAACATCACGATCAGCAGCGTGATCATGCAGGTCAGCGTGGTCCGCGCGTTGCGCCACTCGGCGGGCTTGAACGCGGGCACGGCATTGGAGATCGCCTCCATACCGGTCATCGCGGTCGAGCCGGACGCGAACGCGCGCAGCACAAGCAGCACCGACAGCGGCTCCGTGGCGTGCAGGTGCCGGACCGGGGTCGGCTGGAACCCGCGGCCCGCCGAGTGCACCAGGCCGCCCACCACCAGCGCCGCGATGGCCAGGATGAACGCGTAGGTGGGCGCGGCGAACAGGGCGCCCGCCTGCCGCACGCCCCGCAGGTTCCCGGCCAGCAGGACCAGGATCACCCCCACGCCCATCCAGGTGGTCGCGGGCAGCAGGGACGGGAGGGCCGAGGTAATGGCGGCCACCCCCGAGGCGATCGAGACCGCGACCGTCATGACGTAGTCGATCAGCAGGCCAGCCGCCGCCGCCAGGCCGAGCACCCGGCCCAGGTTCTGGCTGGCGACAATGTAGGACCCGCCGCCTTGCGGATAGGCCCGGATCGTCTGCCGGTAGGAGATTCCGACCGCCAGCATGAGGAAGACGACTACCGCGCCGACCGGCACCGAGTACGACAGGCCCGGCAGGCCCGCCAGAACGAGCACGGTGATCAGCGCCTCCGGCCCGTAGGCCACTGAGGACAAGGCGTCGGCCGACAGCACGGGCAGCGCCACCAGCTTGCGCATCCGCTCCATCGCGATCGCGCTCACGTCCAGCGGCGGCCCGAGCAGCACCCGCCGCGCCGCCGAGCTGAACCGGCCGGCCGTCGTGGGTGGTATCTCGGCCGCGCCCGTGGTCTCGATGGCCGGCAACTGCCCGTCGCGGCCAGCCACGGCGACCAGCCGGGTGAATCCCTCCGGCTGGAAGTCGTGGGCGGCCGGGTAGGCCCCGAGCGACGGGTCGACCGGCAGCGCCTGCCGCCAGGCCCGGGGGCCAGCGGAGGTTCGGTCCCACTGCCGCCCGACCTCTCGCAACGCGGTCAGCTGGTCCTGGTCAAGGGCCGGCATGATCGCCTCTGGCTGCGGCCGGCCCGCGTACTCGACGGAATGGTCTTCACCATCGGGCGGTCGTGGGGCCGGGACACCTCCCTGCCCTTTGTCCCCTTTGTCCGCCTCGCCAGGGGTGTGCGCCGGCCGCCGGGGCACGTCGCTAGTCACACCTGGTTACCCCCAGTCGTCAGCAGGGCCGGCGCCGCCTGGGGGTAAGTGACGCGACGCCAGGCATACCCGGCGACCAGCCCGGCGACACGCCGCCGCAGGTAGTTCCGGTCCGGCCTGGCCCGCCGCTAGGGCATCTCGGCCGGCTGGACTGGCTGCTGCCCGGACGCCACCGGCCCGGTCGGCTTCTGGATGTCGCTGCGGGTAATGACCAGGGCGATCACACCGATCACGACGGCGACCGTGACCACCACCGCGGTGGGGCCGTCGCCGAAGCCCAGGCCGCTGAGCGAGGGCGCCTTGCTGACGTAGTCGGCGACCGACGCGCCTAGCGGCCGGGTCAGCACGTACGCCCACCAGAAGGTGGTGATGGAGTTCAGGCCGAAGCGCCAGGCGACCGCCGGGACCATGATCGCCACGAAGAAGAGCACAATCGAGGCGAAGTACCCAAGGCCAAGGGTAGTGGCGGTGAAGTCGCCGAGCGCGGTGCCCAGCGCGAAGG
>Ga0335072_10007035_pt1 | contig 16418 bp, 13 predicted proteins | sample Lox_Sample_21_FD_206725 | JGI IMG/M metagenome (GOLD analysis project Ga0335072, IMG submission 206725) | Soil microbial communities from Loxahatchee National Wildlife Refuge, Florida, United States - Lox_Sample_2.1 | ecosystem: Environmental > Terrestrial > Soil > Wetlands | place: USA...
ACTACATCCAACGACGGCCGCGTTGCTGCCAGTTTCAAAATCGTGTCGGGGAAACATTTTCCTCCTACACCATAGAGCCAGGAAGTACGCGCGATGCAACAGTCCGGTAGAATCTCGAGCAGGCGAATTTCAGCTTCCGCTTTCGAGCGTCCGTAGACGCTTTGCGGATTTCGACGGTCGTCGATTTCGTACGGCGTGCGCTTCGTTCCGTCGAAAACATAATCGGAACTGAGAAAAAGCAGGCTGCTCCCTTCTCGCTTCGCCGCTTCGGCAACGTTTTCGGCGCCATCGCGATTGACCGCGAAAGCGTGCTCCTGGTTGCCTTCGCATCCATCAACATCAGTGTAAGCCGCTGCCAGAACGATCCAATCCGGACGGGTTCGCTCTACTGCGTTCCGCACCTGCGCCGCATCGCGGATATCTGCATCGTTCGAACTCAGGCCGATCACGTTATCGTTACGCCACTCATGCATCAGGGCGCGGCCCAGAAAACCTGAGGCACCGAAGATTGTAATTTTCATTTCAGATTAACTTCGATTACTCGAAGGTTTCGGCATCGCGCAGCCATACTCCCCGCTGATCTTTTGCGGATACAATCGGTGCGCCGTCCAGCTCCCAATTAATTTTCAGCTCTGGATCATTCCACGCGAGAGTGCGTTCTTGTTCAGGAGCATAATAATCGGTCGCTTTATAGAGGACATGTGCCTTTTCTGAAATCACTCGAAAGCCATGAGCAAATCCTGGCGGAATCCATAGCATTCGCTTATTCTCGCCAGAAAGCCGCACGCCCTCCCATTTCGCGAAGCTAGGCGAACTTCGTCGCAAGTCGACCGCCACATCGAGAATTTCTCCCTCGACTACGCGGACCAGCTTTCCTTGTACTTGCTTGACCTGATAATGCAGGCCGCGGAGAACATTGCGTCTAGAACAAGAGTGATTATCCTGAACAAACCGCTCGCGGATGCCTATGCCGGCCATCGCTTGCTCGTTGTAACTCTCGAGAAAAAAACCGCGCTCGTCGGCAAACACTCGCAGCTCGAGAATAAAAAGCCCCGATAAGGATGTAGAAATCTTGCTCAGGGCATTCAATCCTGGAGTCTCCTTGATTGGCGGAATAACACGTGCCGCATTCATTTCAGAATACCCTCTCTCGCAGGAGTTGCAGCAAATAGTCACCATAGCTGCTGTTCTTCATCGATCTGGCAATTTGTTCGACTTGTCCTGCTGTGATGTAACCCGAACGATAAGCGATCTCCTCGGGACACGCCACCATCAAGCCCTGTCGTTTTTCGATAGCCTGAATGTAAAATGCCGCTTCCATCAGCGATTCATGCGTGCCGGTGTCGAGCCAGGCCATCCCGCGACCCATCACGACAACTTCCAATTGGTTCTTCGCCAGATAAGTGCGATTGACATCGGTAATTTCGAGTTCGCCGCGAGCGCTCGGCTTCAAAGACTTTGCGATCGAGACAACCTGGTCATCGTAGAAGTACAGTCCCGTGACAGCGTATCGAGACTTTGGCTGTTTCGGCTTCTCCTCGATGCTCAGGGCGCGTTCTTTCGAATCGAATTCGACGACTCCGTACCGTTCCGGATCATGCACAGGATATGCAAAAACCCGGGCGCCCTGTGTCTTCCCTGCGGCTTCACGTAAATCCTTTACCAGATCGTGGCCGTAAAAAATGTTGTCGCCAAGCACGAGAGCGCATGGACTTCCAGCAATGAAATCTTCTCCGAGGATGAACGCCTGTGCGATCCCTTCCGGTTTTGGTTGCATTCGATAATTCAGCCGAATTCCGTATTGCGTGCCATCTCCCAACAGCGTTTTGAACTTCGGCAAATCCTCGGGAGTGGAAATCACCAAAATTTCGCGAATGCCCGCCAGCATGAGCGTGCAGAGCGGGTAGTAGATCATCGGCTTGTTGTAAACGGGAAGAAGACTCTTGCCCATTGCCTGCGTCACCGGATACAGACGCGTCCCCGTGCCTCCCGCCAGAATGATCCCTTTGTATTTCGTGCTTGATTGCATGATGTTTGGGATGGTGGTGCTCATTTTGAATAGTGCAGCGCGATCCAATCGCGATAGCTCCCGCTGGTTACCTCGCGTACCCATTGTTCGTTATCAAGATACCAGCGCACCGTTTGGCGAATGCCGCTCTCGAATGTTTCTTTTGGCCTCCATCCGAGTTCGCGTTGGATCTTGCGGGCATCCATCGCATAACGGCGATCGTGTCCCGGGCGATCTTTTACGTAAATGATCAACGTTCGACGCGGACGCGAAAGCCCCGGGGCCATTTCGTCCACCAAATCACAGATGGTCTGAACGATTTCAATGTTCTGTTTTTCGTTCCACCCTCCGACGTTGTAAGTCTGCCCAGGTCGCCCGTCTCGCAGAACGGCTGCAATCGCCTCGCAATGGTCTTCGACATAAAGCCAATCGCGCACGTTTTTCCCATCGCCATAGACCGGCAGAGGTTTGCCGTCACGCGCGTTGAGAATCATGAGAGGGATGAGTTTTTCGGGAAACTGAAAGCGTCCGTAGTTGTTCGAGCAATTCGTCGTCAGCGTCTGCAGGCCGTAGGTGTGATGATAGGCTCGAACCAAATGATCGGAAGCCGCTTTCGATGCCGCGTAAGGACTGTTGGGCGCGTAGGGACTAGTCTCCGAAAACGGAGGATCATTCGGTCCCAGCGAACCATAAACCTCGTCCGTGGAGACATGCAAAAAACGAAATTCTTCTCGTGCATCGGTGTCGAGGTTCGACCAATACGACCGCGCTTCTTCAAGCAGCGAAAATGTGCCATCAATATTGGTGCGGATGAAATCATCGGGCCCGTGGATCGAGCGGTCGACGTGACTTTCAGCGGCAAAGTGCACAATCGCGCGTGGTTGGTATTTTTTCAGGAGCCGGCTCACAAGCTCACGATCACCGATATCGCCGTGAACAAACTCGTATCTCGAACCGTCGGCTAGGCTCTCGAGATTGTGCGGGTTGCCAGCATAGGTCAATTTGTCCAGATTCACTATGGAGGCCGACTCGTTCTTCATCTGCTGAAGAATGAAGTTGGAGCCGATGAATCCTGCCCCGCCGGTCACTAAAATCGGGTTTCGCATGTGAGTGTTCGTTCGTGCGCCGCTGGGCTAACGCAATCCTCAATTGTAATAACCGAGCCTTGATTGTAATAAAAAAGACGGGCTGTACGCCCGTCTGCCTTTGAATTTCGGTCGCGTTCGCGATCCTCTCGCCGCTGGTTTACCTTGCTGGTATCGTCCTTGCCTTCGCGGCTTTAGCTCGCGCGATCCTGAATCTGCGGTTGGCTCGCTGTGGAAGCCTGCTTGCTTGGCTTCTTAAGCATAGCTTCTGCGGATTGCCATCCCATCATTTCGCGGTACGCCGCATCAATTTCGACCGCGATTTGCCCCCACTGATATTGGTTCTCAATTCGTTGTCTCGCCAGCTTCCCGGCCGCTTCGCGAACGGAGGGATTTGCGATTAAGAATCGGAGCCGTTCGGCCAGATCGCCGGCATTCCCTCTTTCGAAAGTGAAGCCGGCGCCGTCCACCACTTCCCGATTTTCAGGCACGTCGCTCGTCACCACGCAGATGCCCGCTCCCATCGCGTCTAACAGCGCCAGGGATAATCCCTCCAGATCCGACGGCAGTACGAAGATCATGGCATTGGTCAGCAATTCATCCAAGGTTTGCCCCGACACCCAGTCGAGCATGAGTATGCGGTCGCTGGCATGGGTTCTAAGTTTTTTGCTGTAATCGTCGCAATAGCTGGATGCTCCCGCCATGACCAGTTTTACGCCGGTATCGATCTGCTCAAACGCTTCCACCAAGAGGTGACAGCCCTTCTCCGGAGAAAATCGCCCGAGGAACAGAATGTAATTTCCAGGTTCCAGACCCCACTCGAGTATCTTCCGCGGCTCGGTCCACGGACGCAGAACGCCTCCGTTTGGCACATACCGCGATTCGAGTTCGTGCTTTTGGCGGTAGCGCTTCTGCAGCTCTCGCGAAACTACCATAGTTGCATTCGGAAGATGTACCGACGCCTTTTCGCCAAGCCGCAGCACGGCTGACGCAGTTCGTCCCCATTTTCGCCGTTGCCAATCCAGACCCTGCACGGTGACCGCGGTTTTCATGCGTGCCAGCCTTGGGAGAAATGAAAACAATGCCGGACCCAGTGCGTGATAATGCACGATGTCATATTTTCCCGTGAGCGCATGTGCCGTGCTAAGAATTGTGTGAATCACCGTCTCGAGGTGCTTCGAACGGATTGTGGGCAATCGCACCAGTCGCATCCCATGATGTTCGTCCTGAGGAGGAGTGAAGTAAGTACGACAGTAGACGGTTACCTCGTTTCCCATTTCAACCAGACGCTTGCCGACCTCCTCGTAATAGGCCTCGATACCGCTATATTTCGAGACCACGCCTCGCCCTCCGATAAACGCAATTCGTAGTTTTCTTGGGGCGGTTTCTTGCGGGTTGGTGATTTTAACGGCCGATCGCTTCCACGGCGGAGGAAAGTTACTTCGCACGAGTACAGAGCTGCTGCTCTTTTTCGCGATGAGCCGCTCGTACATGTGCATCAGCTTTCGATAGTGCTCTTCTGGACTGTGCCTTTCACGCACAAGTTTCCATCCTGCGCGTCCCATTTTTTCAGCCAGCTGCGGAGCAGAACTAAGAGCGCCGATTGCTTGCGCCAGATGATCGATATCGCCAGTGGGGTAGAGGAGCCCGGTCCCACCATCCCGCACCAGCTCTCGTCGCGATCCCATATCGGACGCGATGACGGCGCGGCCATGCGCATAAGATTCCAGGATCGTTTTTCCGAGCGTCTCATAGGCACGCGAGGGCAGTACGGTGAATCGTGATTGTTGGATCAGCGTATCTCGGCGCGCTTCCCCTACATGCCCCACAAATTCCACATTAGTGAGCTGAAGAGAGGTCACTAGCGACTGGAGTTCGGCACGCTCCGGTCCGTCGCCCGCGATCACAAGCCTTATGTCTGGCAGCTTCTGCATCGCGCGAATGAGATCATCCACTCCCTTTTCGGCAGACAATCGGCCGAAATAGAGGACTGGTGCTTCACTACAGGGCGTAGATGTTTCCAGTGAATGAATTTTTTGGAAGTGCGGAAGCACCTCGAATTTGTGTCGGTCCCAGCCATGCTCAATGAATTTGTCGCGCACGAACTGGCTTGGCGCAAGGAACTTGTCTACGCATTTGTCAAACGTTCGCAAGCACCGGTGAAAATAACCCTCAACAACCAGCGTGGCGCGAGCTCCCAATCCCGGATAGCATCTCGAACCAAGCGCGTGCCAGAAGGATCCAGCCTTGCACGCCTCGCATGGCTTGCCACGTGAAACCAGGTTGTAGCTTGGGCATAGCAGTTTGAAGTCGTTCACGTGATATACGACGGGGATGCCCTCTGCCTTCAACTCCCACAAGATCGAAGGCGATAAATGGTGATAGATATTTCGCACATGCGCTATGTCAGGGCGAAATTCCTGAATCATGGCTCGAATCCGCCTTCGCGACTCGATCGAATAGATCGCGTGCCAGGCCTTACGCGCTTTCTGCCAAATGCTGCTTTCGGAGTTGAAATCAATATGTGGAACGAAGTGATGGTCATATGCGGTCGGCTCGCCGTGTGGATCAGACATCGAGAACAGCGCGACTTCGTGTCCCTGCGACTTCATCAATTTCATCAGTTCGAAGAGGTAAACCTCGGTTCCGCTGAATGGGTAGTTGTATTTGTTGCAGAACAGTATCCTCATGAAGGGCGCTCTCGGTCCGCGGAGTGATCCGCCGTATAAATAAGTCAGCAAATGTTGCGAGGTTTTTGGCGCGGTTGTGGTTGTGGAGGATCTGGACTCTTGCTGCATGCCGCATCCAGTCCAGTTGTTTGCTTAGGGAAAACAACAGTGAGAATTCTTGATCCCGTTTGCCTTCCGCTTGCAATAGGGATTGAATTAATAGCACTTGAGCCAGGAAGTCCCCCATGGAGCCGGGTTGATAAAGAAATCCGTTTTTTCCCGGAAATATCAGCTCCGGAATGCCGGTCATCGCTGGGGCGAGCACGATTTTTTCCCTCGCCATCGCCTCCATCAACACAAGCGGGATGCCCTCGCTTCGGCTTGTCAGCACGACGATATCAGCCCGTCCGTAGAGCGAATCCATCTGCTTATGCTCCACGTGTCCCAGAAGCGTGACGTGCCGCTCGAGACCAAGCCTGCGGATCAATGAATCTAGCCGGCTGCGCTCGGGTCCATTCCCGGCTATCAAGCATTCGAAATCTAATCCGCGAGTGCGAAGCTGTGCACACGACCGAATCAGGAACGCATGATCTTTGACTGCGTGCAAGCGTCCAACCGACAGCAACGAGAGCGCCCTTGTCGCACTGTTCGGAACTGCAGCGCGGCAGCTTGGCGGGATTTCGACCCCAAGCCGAGAGACGACTATCTTCTTGCCATCGATTTGGGGATATTGCTCGACGATATAGCGACGGTTGTACTCAGAGATCGTCAGACAAAAGCTGCAGTTCTCGAGTTTGCTGTCGAGATATGAAGCATGAACCAGCAGGTCGGACCCGTGCAATGTCATGCTGAAACCAACGTTCAGAAGTCGAGCCGCAGTCATTGCGATCCATGAGCCGAAGTAACCGTGATGCGCGTGGATGTGATCGACCTCGTGTTCCGCGAGCAGCACGGCGTAACACGCGCCCAGAGACGTGTGAAGCAGAGCTTTGATGCGGACGATTGGACCTTCATAGCCACGACAGATCACCCGAACGATCAAACCGGAGAGCTTCCTCCAGCGACGCAAACACAGCCACGCTGCTCTGAGAAAAATGCCGAAGGTCAGGGATTGCAGCACTACATCTGGTTCGTTCTCGGGGAAGAGGCCTTCGCCGCGCGGACCCGGAGTACGAACGCTTCCGCTGATGACCTGAACTCCTCGGCTGCGCAGTTCCGCGATTTCATCCCCCACGTACGGCTCCACAGGGGAAGGGAACTCATTCGCGAGATACGCAACCTTCAGCACGCGTAATACCTCTCGCGTCTTTGTTGAGCGGCTAGCATGCCGGCCAGCGAGAACAGCAGTCCATTGACGAATTGATAACTCATCACCACCATCGCAGCGTTTGCCCAATAAACTCCGAGGAAGATCGGCCAGATCCGGTGCAATCGCTGGTCTAGGAATCCGCCCTTCTCGTTGTCAGGGACTCCGCCTTTTCCGAGCCGCCATATCTCCCACATCAACCAGAAATACAGGCCCAGACCGACGATCCCGTGTTCTGCAAGCAATTCCAAGTATGTGTTGTGCGGATACAAGACTTTCTCGTCGTATCCACTCACGTATCGCGGCAACTCGGCGGGCATTTGATGAAAGCCCCAACCAAAGATCGGCCGTTCGAGAAACATCTGCCATCCGCCTGCGTAGACTGCAGCGCGATAGTCCACAGGCCCACGTTCTTCCAGACGGTCGGTAAGCGAATCCCCTACCTGCGTGCAGGTCAGCATGATCGCAAGCCCAATTGCCATGAGAAAGACGGCGGTAATGCAACCTCGCTTCAGAAAGCGGCTACGACTGAGGAAGATCAGGGCGAATACGCTAACGATAAACGACAGCCAGACGGCTCTGGTCATCGTTGCAAGGATTGCGACGGGTATCGATGCCAGCAGCACCAGCATCTTGAATCCTCGCAGGCTGTTCCTTGCATAGGCGTGCAGCGCAAGCAATGCCAGCAGGTTTAGGGAAACACCGTTGGCGACGGCCTGCAGCAAGGGGCCGCGTGCCCGGTCGGCATGAAATCCTAAACTCTCGTCGAGAATGTAACGAGGAAAGATCAATTCACGTGCGCCCACAAGGAAGGCGATGGCCGTAAAGCTGAGGTAGGCCAGGACGAGGACAGCAAACAACTCAAATTGCCGGAACCGCTTTTCTGTTGTGTAAACAACTCCTGCGAGATGAAAGAGCGAGAACGGCACAATGAACTTTGAAGCTAGCAAGCTCCAGGTTTCGTGATCGAATGGCTGACCAATAACACTGAGCAGCGCCATCAACGTCAGTGCCAGCATTGGCCAGGTCGCTCGTCCGACGAAGAAAAACGGTCGGCGTTGAACCAGTTCACAACCTGCAACACCCACTACCAGAAGTCCAAACGCAATGCGGTCGATTTCATAGAACTGTACATCCGGATGCCGCAGCAGCATTGCGCTCAGTCCCAGCAGAAACAGCAACGAGGGAGCAGACATCAGAACTCGCAGAGGGAAAAATGCGATTTCGCTGATGCGTGTAGTGCAGTTGCTCAACGCCTCGCCCGGGTGGAGGATTGACACGTTTGCTCGCATCACTGGCCGCTTCCCCGCACGACCGCCAGCACTGTTTTCGCCAGGATTCGAGCATCGGAGGCGAGACTCCATGTCCGGATGTATTCCCGATCGAGCTCCATGGCCCGCTCAAATGATGGGTCGCGTCGTGCTGTAACCTGCCAAAGACCTGTGATTCCCGGCGTGACATCGAGCCGTGCCAAATGCTCGAGTTCATACGCTGCATAGTCATCGGCCGGATGCGGGCGTGGTCCGACTAGGCTCATGTCGCCGCGCAGAACATTCCACAATTGCGGCAGTTCATCGAGGCTGTAACGGCGCAGAAATTGCCCTGCCCACGTTATCCGCGGGTCATCCGCAATCTTGAAAATTGGCCCGGTACGTTCGTTCCGCTGCCGCAGTTGTTCTTTTAATCCCGCTGCGTGGCAAACCATCGTGCGGAATTTGAAGCAACGGAATAGCCTTCCCTTTCGTCCCGCGCGCTGCGCGCAATAAAGAATCGGACCCTTTGAATCCAATTTGATCAGGAGCGCGATCATTGCCAGCACTGGAGACAAAATCAAAAGCGCCATTCCCGCGCCAATGACATCAATGGTCCTTTTGATCACCAACCCCGCCGCCGGCAACTGTTCAGCGTGGACGTAGATCATCGGCAAGTCGTCAACCCTATCGAATTCGTTCTCCGCTATCTTGCATCCGAACATCTCCGGAACGATCTCCACATCCAATCGCAATTGTTCGGCTTCCCGGACAATGCGTTGGGTGAGACTTCGCTCCCGCGGCGCCGCCAAAATAACTTCATCCACAAAACCTCTCCGCGCTAAACGGGCCAGATCCCTTACCCGGCCAATCACCCCATTGCCCAGCGGGAGTTCGTCATCCAGAAGCCCATAAAGCACCCGCCCATCCGCAGGTTGAGAAGATAAAGAAGCGGCGATACGTCGTCCGGTGGCGCCCGCTCCTACGATCAGGACATTCCGAAAATCTCTACTCCCCCGATCGGGAGATTTTCTTTTACCCGCATGCCGCCTCCAGACCCAAAGAACACCGAAATGCAGAAGCGCGGCACAGCAGAAAACAGGAATCGTGATTGCAATCGACCTCTGGAAGCCATATGCGAAACCGAGAATCACCGTAGCCAAAGCCGTGGATTTACCCAGCCGTCGAGCTTGCTGCGGCAGGCTTCTCGCTGATTCGTATAAACCTTCGCTGTGGCCGATCAATGTGATGAGCGCGGCATGAAGCAGACCGATACCGAGCCAAAAGATGGGAGTCTCGCCCTCATACCTCTGGAGATGGAAGCGAGGGAAATCGCGACTGAGCGTGACCAGAAACGCCCCTATGAGGAGCCAATTCATGCCCACCAGAGCGAAATCTGTCGCTGTAGCGCGTAACCATGTCTGCGCCTTGCGGGATAGCAATGGCGCAGGCAACAAAAGTTTGAGTGCGCTGCGAGGAAGGTTGTCGGACGCACCCGTCGATAGTTCACGAATATTTGACGGACGAATCGTTCCGGCGGAAGGCGTGGATTTCTTTCTATATCGAGCATACGAAGGCGATTCGCCTGGAATCAGCCGCGCCCATTCGAGCTGTTCGGATCCTTCCGCCGGAAATGGAGCAGTCGAGGACATAGAACTCTTAGGTGCGTCTTAACAATGCCCGTCCATGAAGAGCTGAAAACTTACAATCTCCGATAAATTGCCTCGGGGATGGGGAACGTCCGATCGCTTAATACCGCACCAAGAAGACGCGCTTTCGTAGCATCCAGTGCATTCTTTACTTTCCTGGCTACCGCCCGGCGTGTGTGCTGTGCCGACAACACCAAAATGATGCCGTCAGCAAACTGCGCCATCGCTTCTGCTTCGTGCGAATCGGCCGCACAGGCCGCTTCCAGAATCGAATAGTCAAATTCACGCCGCACTTGCCCGAGAAATCGATGCAATGCGCTCGCCGATCCAGAATCGGTATTGTCGTCACGGGAGAGCCACCACAGATTGCTCCGCCGCTTCGTTGCCATTCCACGTAACCCGCTTCGATCTATACCTTGTCGTCCCACCGATTCTCCCGGTTGAATCTGCTGCAATTCGACGATTTCCGGAAAATGCCCGACCACAGCTACACTTCCTTTCGTCTCGTCAGCCAGCACTTCGCCTACCTCACGGCAAATGCTGAGGATCTCCTTATCGGTATCCACTGCACTGAGCACGATTTGCCGCACCGGCCGATCCGCGCCGGAGAAGAAAGCCTGACGCACGAGGCCCCGAATCTGTTCCTTCGAGAAATCACTCCGCGTCCAGCCTGTGTGCCCGCTGGAATACGACTTTTGGAACAACGATGACTCTTGTTGTGAACTTTCTGCCGGATTGTCAGTGACGGTTGCTCCAATGCTCATCATCTTTTCCTATGCTGAAAGACTTCTCCGTGAGCAGAGGGGCAGGGAGGCCAGCACCGGAGTGTTCAGATATGCCAGCACATCGTCGGGTGTGCGGAAGCTCTGGTCCACATAATCTGCGGCAAAAGCCGCGCCTGTGCCGGTTGCTCCCGCGGCGACCATTCCAATCGCCAGCAGCGCCCACGTTGAGAAGACCGGCAGTGCCGGAGTGACTGGCTCTTCGGCAACTGCTACATTCACAATGCCTCTCTCGTCGAGGGCGTCTGCCATGCGCGCCTCTTCCTGTTTCTTGAGATAAAGCAGGTAGTTCTCCTCCTCCGCCTTCTCGCTATTCTGCAAGTCATCCTGTGTAATAGCAGCCTCGGCTAACTGACGAGCCAGAAGCTGATAAGATGTTCGCTGCAAGCCCAGTTCTCCTACTCTTGCCTGCAGCGCCTCAAACTGCACCTCCGTCTTTTCCAGCTCCGACTTCGTCCATTCGTATTGCGAATTCTTATCGGTGGTTTCGTCCCGTAAAGGTGAGGTGTTTTCTTTCGCAATGTCGGACTCAGTCTCCGCAATCTGCTGGTCCACTTCCCGCACCAATGGGTGTTGGGCTTCAAACTTGGTGAGCAACTCGATGCGTTTCACCTGCAAGCTCTGCAAACTCGACTTCAGCGAGGCGAGGACCTCCGGATTGTCGGCCGAACGGACCTGCGTGGTAGTTCTTTCGGGTAAGCTCGCCAGTTTCGCCTGCAGTTCCCTTATCCGCCTTTGCGCCTCAGCCAACTCCACTCGCGTCGCGCGATAACCGGCGTCGGTCGCACTCAGGTTTTGCAGCGCAAGATCACGCTGCTGACCGGCAGCGACGACGTCGTGCCCAGCCATGAACTGCAGAAGCTTCTGCTCCGCTTGATCCAGCTGTCGCCTCGATTCATCTGTTTGTTGTTTGAAAAAAGGAAATTCTCCATTCGGCCGATGGACGGCCGCATGTTTTTCGAGATAAGCGTGCGCCAGACATTGCAATACCTTCGCGGCTGTTGCGGGATCGTTCGACGCGTACTTCACCGTAATCAAGTTCGTCTTCTTGACAGGTTCGACCTGTAGTTTTTTGCCCAACCGCCGCGCGGCCCGTTCCACGCGCTCGGATCGCCCTTCATTCAGCCGGAGAAAGTGCAGCCAATCGCGGCCGCCCAGTCCGCTTTGCTCGACCACCTTACGCAGGACTTCGTCATCCTGCAGCAGTTCAACTTCCGAGTTCAGTTCTTCCTCAGTGGTGGCGAGCCTGGTCAGATCCAAAGGCGCATTCGTTTGTGCGCTGGCGGGGGCGTCTGCCCGCCCCGGCCTCACCAGCAGCTTCAACTGCGCGCGATACCGCGCGCCAGCCAACAGATAAAACAGGGTGCCCACTAGCACCATACCCGCCGCCCAGACGAAAACCCTCCGCTGCCGAAACAAAATCATGGTCAGGTCTCGAGCCGTGGGCGCCGGTGACTGGAACCGGCTGCGGATTGGGTCTTCGTCTGTCATGCGAGCGTGGGGGAATCTCTCTAAAACTGATTGGGATTCACATACATGCTCATGGAAGGTCGGGTGATAAATGGAGCGATTTTCGAGATGATGTTCTGTGGAACAAAGATCAAATCTCCGGATTCCAGGTGCGCATCTTCTTTCAAATTGCCCCGTTTCAGCATTTTCTTTAAATCTAACAACCGCGTTTGCATCAGGTCATCGTTGACCCGCCGAAATAAGATGACCTGCGAGCATTTCGATTGCGGTGTGAGTCCGCCTGCAATCTGCACTGCCTCGGCCACCGTGGTATCGGAGCGAAGCTCAAATTTACCCGGATGCTCTACCTGCCCCCCGACGATGAAATAGGGATGGGCGAACTCTTTGAGTGACGCCGCCACTTGTGGGTCGTGCAGATATCCTCGGTATGCCTTCTCGACCGCCTGCGTAAATTCAGACAAGTTCAGTCCCTCTACCAGGACCATCCCCGCATCTTTCAACATCACGTACCCATCGGGCTGAACAGTGAGGGTTTGATTGAACTCCGGAGCAACGGTAAAGCTGATCTCAATAACATCGCTGGCGTGTAACCGGTAAAGCGGATGGCGCGGCCCTCCGAGCTGAAGGTTTCGCGCGCCATCCGCCTCGCCGGGCTTTATGGCCGATACAACATCTCCCCCCGTTCCAGCTCCGGTTAAGCCGGATTGAGAGGATCCTTGGTTTTCGCGGAGGTCGTGTTTTGGTTCAGCCTGCGCGAAAACAGCCGGTTCGCGTTGGAGCGTTAGAAGCGCGATTGCCAGCGATAAAAGAATGACGCCGTTGCCGCGCTTCATTTGCACCAACTCCTCGACCTCACTGCGCAAATTAAATTCAGCGGGAGGGCATCAACAAGACGTTGGAAGTTCCGTACACAAAAGTGGACTGTATTGCGGCAAGAACTGAAGGCGCTCTGGAGAGATGTTTGTATCAGAATGAACGACTTGCACAGATCTGCGAATCTCGAACCCGGCCAGGGCCGTTCTACTTAAGGATTACCCACAAAAGTGGACTTGCTTTTTTTTTACGTCACAAAAAATAAATCGAAACCTCCATCGCTTTTCCCAAGCCGGAACACTGTTGGTGATGACGCTCACCATCGCTAAACTGCGATCGTGACTCGCGTCACGGAATCGACATCAATCCCCGGAAAAGCCCTGTTTCGCGCTTCAGCCTTCCACAGCCGAGCAAATGCTTGTTCCCACGCTAATCCGCCAAGATGCAGATTCCCGAAATGAAAGTCGTGTACACATTTTGCGCGATCTTTACTTGTGAATAAGTTTTTCTCTTTCTAGAATTTTTTGTGCGGCAATTCTTTTGCGCACGCATTTCATGTCTCTGGCCACTTCCGGTGCGGTTGGTGTCTTGATTGCCGACTCCAATCGCATGCAGGCACAATTACTCACCACTGCTTTACGGCGCCGCACCGAGTTTCGCGTCGCGACCTGTGGCATGGATACTGCTTCCATCCTGCAAACCGTCGCCACCAGGCGTCCACGCGTCGCGCTGCTCTCGCTTCCACCTCAGCACGGTATTTCGGAAAGCATCATCGTTTTGCGACGCTTTCACTTGTCGCACCCGGAAATCCCCAAGATCGTTCTCGTGGACTCCTGGGATCGCGAACTCCTCGTGAGTGCCTTTCGCTCCGGCGCGCGCGGCATCTTCGTGATCACTGATTCGAACCTTCGGCTACTCTGTAAGTGCCTTCTGCGGGTCGCCGCCGGACAAATCTGGACCAACACCGAGCAGCTGAATTTCCTCATGGAGCTCATTTCAGAGGTGCCCTCTCTCCGTGTGGTCAACACCAGCGGAAATTCATTACTCACACCGCGAGAAGAGCAAGTGGTTGCCTTGGTGGCAGAAGGGTTGGGAAACAAGCAAATCGCCCTCGAACTCAACCTCAGCCAGCACACCGTCAAGAAGTATTTGTTTCGAATTTTTGAGAAGCTCGGAATTTCCAGCCGGGTCGAACTCGTGCTTTACGCGATGAACAACGGAGATCCGCGGTATGCAGAATGGATTGCGGGCGCAAGCACCATAAACAACGGCTGATTTTTGAATCCGGCCGTCCATTTACGAATCTTCCTCCCGGGGCGACTCTCCGTTCGTTTGAAAACGCGAGTTCAGGCACTGTATAACTTGAAACGAATCTCCTTGCCCCTCGCCGAATCTAATCCGCACAATTCCCCCAGACCGCGTCGCTGGACGATCTTCGCTGCCGCGATGCTACTGTTTGCGCTCAGCCTGGTTGTGATCTTCACGAGTCGCACCGCTTTCTTTAGTCCGCTCGCTCTGGTGGTTGTGGCGGCGATTGGCCTCGCCGCGCTACTTCTGCAGCTCTGGCTGCGCCGCGATATGGGACCGAAAGTTCGCGCTCCGCTCGGTTTGAATATCGCCGGGATTCTCCTCGCCCTCGCCGCCATCGTTGCGGATATGCTGCGTCTCAGCGGAAATGTCCTGCAGGCCTTCGCGTTTGGTGCAGTCGCATGCTTTGCGATCAGTGGAGTGGTTGTATTGAGGGCATTGCGCAAGAAGGCTGTCTGATTTCTCTGTCTTACAAAAAATCCGGCTCAAGACCTTCAGCTCAAGGCTTGAATTCCACAGCCATCGTGGTCTCCACCACTATGGGTCTGCCCTTCTCAAGGTAAGGCTGAAATTTCCACCAGCGCAGGGCATCTGCGGCTGCGCGCGCCAGCATATCCGGTCCGTTCAGCGGGCGCACGCTCAACACCGAACCATCTCTGCCCACGATCAGGTCCAGCGCCACAATAGCTTGAAGCTTCCTTTCTCTGGCTTCGGCTGGATAAATCGGCTCAACCCGATGGATCAACAACCGCTCCATATCCTCCGCCGGTACCCGAATTTCGGGTTTCTCGATCGTCGCATTCTGGTTCCTCAACCCTGATTCGAGCTGCTCCCAGCCGAGATTCCATCTCCACCAGAACAGCATTCCTGCGATGACAGCGGCAATTGCGATAAGAATCCAAACGCGCTTGGTCGGCCAATAACTTTCCATGCCATCCCAAACCGGGGCTTCCTCTTCATTTGACTCTTCCGACCTCGGGGCTCGTTGATTTTCCGCGTCAACCCCGTTTTGCTCGCGAGTTTCCAATGACGGCAGAAGATCCGAGATTTTCCGATCGGCCATCGCTTCGGCTTCTTTGGTGTAACGGCGGACTTTTTCCCGCTGTTCGGCCGAAAGTCGGCGGAATTCCAATCCACAACTTAACTCTCCCGTGTGTCGAACGACGGCTTGTGCGCGTAATGGATTCGCATCATCTGGCAACATCAGGTCGACGCTAACTGTCTCCCCCTCAATCAACTCCCCCGCCATCACTGCCTCAATGCCGCGTTCGGAGATATTCACCGTTCGTCCCGGGATGTTTTCGGCCACCTCGACGCGCTTTACCGTCACGTCCAAGGCCGCCTGCAGCTCAAACCGGGGCACGCGGCGGCGCGGTCTTCCGTTCCATTCGTATGGGTGTGCCTTGGTCGCCATGAGAACGTTGCCCCGCCGTGTGTCGGCAAACACACGAAGACGCAGGCGATGAGGATAGTATAAAAACCCGCAGAATTCCTAGCGGAAACTGGCTCCCATGACCGGGTCGCTAGGCCTTTCGGCGCACTTCTATGACTTTATTTTGCTTGGCCATCAATACCACGCTGGCCATCCCGATAAATAAACCGTGTTCTACCACACCCGGCATATCGCTTAATTGCCGGGCAAGCTGGTCGGGATCATGAATCTGTCCGAACGAACAATCCAGAATGAAATGGTTCTCGTCCGTGCGATAAGTTTGTCCTTTTCCATCCTGCCGCAGCTTCACCTGTGCTCCTAGGGCGGAGACTCGCTTTGCCACCAGCGCCTGCGCGAACGGTATCACTTCGACTGGTAAGGGAAACTTGCCCAACATTGGCACTTGTTTCGATTCATCCGTCACGATGACCAACTGCCGCGATGCTGAAGCCACAATCTTCTCCCGCAGCAGCGCTCCTCCCCCGCCTTTAATCAGCCTCAACTGCGGATCGAACTCATCGGCGCCATCCACCGCCACATCGATTTCCTGGCACTCGTCGAAATTGGTTAGCGGAATCCCTAAACTCTCGGCCAGTTCTCGCGATCGTACCGATGTTGGAATCCCTCGGACCCGCAAGCCTCGCTT
>Ga0335072_10007036_pt1 | contig 16416 bp, 16 predicted proteins | sample Lox_Sample_21_FD_206725 | JGI IMG/M metagenome (GOLD analysis project Ga0335072, IMG submission 206725) | Soil microbial communities from Loxahatchee National Wildlife Refuge, Florida, United States - Lox_Sample_2.1 | ecosystem: Environmental > Terrestrial > Soil > Wetlands | place: USA...
GAACTCGATATTCTTTACGCCCGCGCCAAGACGCGGCTTTGGGAAAAGATGGAGCGCATGCGGGGTATTCCCGGCCTGAACGTAAGCGATTTCGGGACACGCCGTCGCCACAGTTTCCTCTGGCAGGAATACGTCGTGAAAGCGATGAGCGACGTCCTCGGCGCCGGATTTGTCGGCAGTTCCAACACCTATCTTGCGTATGCGCACGATCTTGAGGCAATTGGAACGAATGCGCATGAACTGCCGATGGCCATGGCCGCGCTGGCCGATTCAGAAGAAGAAATAAAAACGGCTCAATATCGCATGCTCGAGCTTTGGCAACAGACTTACCAAGGCGAGCTGCTCATCATGCTGCCCGACACTTTTGGGACAACTCAGTTCCTCGAAAATGCCCCAGACTGGGTCGGCCGCTGGACCGGACAGCGCATCGATAGCAAGAATCCGTTCGTTGCCGGCGACGAATACATTGATTGGCTCAAGAAACGCGGAATTGACCCGCGGAGCAAACGCCTGATTGCGTCCGATGGCCTCGACATCGACGTGATCCTCGCTCTTCACGCTTACTTTGCGGGAACCATTCGCGATGGCTCGTCTCCGCAGGAGTTCCGCAACGCCAGCGATTTCAACAATGAGAGCAGATGGCGGCCGAATCGGCGCATTCGCTTCAGCGGCGGGTGGGGAACATATCTCACCAATGACTTCCGCAATTGCAATCCCAGGGGAGATGCGTCCTTCGATCCCATGAGCCTGGTGTGCAAGCTGAGCGAGGTCAATGGGCGTCCGGCTGTCAAGCTCTCCGACAATGATTCGAAGGCGCTCGGTCCGCCATCAGAGATTGAGCGCTATCGTCGCATCTTCGGGACCGCCGGAATGGAGACCCTGCCAGTTACGGTCTAGAGATCACGCGGCACGGAGACAGACGCCCCTTTCCGGTCGCGGCGTCCCAGGATCTGCGAGCCTGGGGCTTGCGCGGTACTGCCCTATTCAAGGAAACTCTTGGTTGCGCCCGTGAAAGCGCTATTCCACGAATCCAATTCATGTCCCTGAAGCTCGAAATATGCAAGGAGAGAAAACGTGAACGTTCTTCTGATTGCAGCAGCAGCCCTGATGTGTTTTTTCCCTGGCCAACAATCGACAGCGGCACCGGTTGCGGGCATCGATGGCAAATGGCATTTTGTCCTCGACACTCCCGGCGGAGACCGCGAATTGGAAGCCCAGTTTGCTGTGGATCCCGAGGGAAAAGTGACGGGGAAGTTTGGAGAGACCGATGTGGCCGGCACCTACAAGGATGGGCACATGGATTTGCTGTTTACGATGACGTCAGAGGAGTCAGGGGAAACTGCGCCCATGAAGATCACGGGCAAGATCGACGACCAGAATGCGCTGACCGGAGACTGGGAATTCTCGGCTTACAGCGGCACGTTTAAGGCGACTCGACCAAAGGAATAGCAGGGAACATCCTCGTCTCAATCGGGCCGTAGCAAAGACGTCTGTGGGTCGGCGCTCTACGTTCCGGCGCGATAGCACTCATTGCCCGCAGCTTACTGCTGGTTGATTGTCGTGGCAGGCGGTGGAACAGGACGGTGCTTGGCGCGCAAGTAGTCGATGATCTGTGCGATCTCCTGGTCGGTGAGCGAATCGGCGAAGGGCGGCATCTTCTGTCCGCCATTTAGAATTTGATTCTTAACCTTATCTGGAGGCCAATGCTTGTCTTTTCGAATGTCGACCAGGCTTGGGCCTTTCTTTGTGCCGGCCAGATTCGCGCCGTGGCAGTGTGCGCATCCCTTGTCGCGAAAAAGGACTGCGCCCGCCATCTCGCCGGCTTTATTCTCAGATGCCAAAACTGAGCTAGCCGGAAGAACAGCGAAGGACACAAGAGTGAGGATGGCAACCAGCCAGGTGCTGCTTTTCCGAGTGAGTTTCACATCTGGTATTCTCGCATCTCCCGGCCAAATTCCCCTCCAGCTCCAGGTGGAAGTCCCACGGTATGGCACCCGCTTTTTTCAACGGAATCGGGCGGCGTAATCTGATGATCGATGCCGATCCGTGAGTACTCCTATGCCAGCCAGCTTCGCCTGGAACTTGGCCTCCGCAACCGCAGTTTTGCACGAGGCCGCTTGCATGTGGAGAGCTACGGCAAGTCCCCCGTCATTGTGTATGCACCGGACGATGGCCGGCACGGCAATTTTTTCGATCTGGCGTATGCAGCGATCGCGGCTCGACCGGAGTGGATGCGCCGCTTCGACAAAATTCACGCGCAGGCAGGGCATTCGTTGCCTAAGCTGGTACCCGAGTCGGCGCGGCGTTGGCGAGAATTGGACTCGTCCATGAGTTCCGACGCCCTGCTGATGAATGTCTTTTGCTCTCCGGGGGTGGCTGATTGCCTGGCAGTTCGGCGGCTTCTGGGCATCGATACCGAAGGATTGCCGGAATTTGGCTGGAAGGCTCGCGTCCCGCTCAAAAACGGGCGTCTCGATCGCACCGAGGTCGACATGCGATGGGGCGACCTGCTGGTCGAATCGAAACTGACCGAGGCAGATTTCCAGACATGCAAAGCAAAGGTTGTGGAGGCATATCGCGATCTGGACAAAGTTTTCGATCTTTCCCTGTTGCCACGAGTCAATATGACGGTGGGGCGACGCAGAGAAGCTGCGGAATATCCTGAAGACTATTCGCAGGATGAGAAGATCGTGCCTCCGAATGAGGTTGAGCCGGTGTCGTTTCGGGATATGCGCGTAACCACAGAAGGTTTTGCGAGCTATCAACTGATTCGAAACGTGCTTGCTGCATACGCGCAGGAATCGAACTTCTGCGTCATTCTCGATGCGCGCAGACCAGATCTTCAAGAGTCATGGTTTCAGGTGATGGCCGCCGTGAGGTCTGCAGCAATGCGGTCGCGGCTCAAGGTGCTTACCTGGCAGGAACTGGCTGAAGCGTTGCCGATTGAATTGCAGGAATTTCTCGATCTGAAATACGGTATTGCCGCGCCCGGTCGCACGCCGTCTCCAATAGGCGATTAACCCCAACAGCTATGGCCCTGCGTCAATGATCAGGATTGGGTGATGAGAGCGGGTGCGGGAGATTGAAAACTTCGATTGAGTTGCGATTCAGGATCGCGACGCGGTCGCCGGAAGGCGAAAAAGCGACATTACCACCTGAGAGTAACAGGGGCGCTGTGGGAGCCTCAAGGATCAGGTTCCCGTTTGCCGCATTGAGCACGCGCACCATCTGACCTTCGACATCGTGCATGTCGTAATGTCGATTATGGCCATTTAACGGATGGTCCAGGACCAGCGTTTCGCGTGCGATCCAGGATCCATCGGGCGACATGACCAGCAATGGCCAGATGCTATTGGTCGATGCATGCTGCTGCCACACCGGGTATTCTCCGCCAACCATGATCGCGTTCAGGCCCCAGCCGCCTTCCGGTTCGCACGTTGTCGCAAAGAGTTCTCGCCGGGAAATGAAGGCGAATTTCGGCACGCAGGTGGAAGTCACGGCTGCGATGGTGCGGGTACCTCCAGCGAAGTAGTGGAGGTTCAGTTTCCATCGCCGCTTGCCCACGCTCGCCGTTTCAGCATACCCGTCGGAATTCATCGGCCAATCGGAAGTCTGATACGTCCAGGGTACGCGGCTGGTTCGAAACACTTCTCCCGACCCCAGGTTGAGAGTTCGAATCACAAGGCGAGGCGTGGTCGCAGAATCGGTTCCTGAACCGGCCGGCGCGGGCGCAACGTTTGAGGCTTCTTCGGCTGTGACCGGAGTAGACGCGGGTACGAGCGAGTTGGTCATCAGGAATTGCTGTGCGGGATCCATTTCGATCCACAGCAGATGCCCGTTGAATTGCACGTATGGCTTCAACTTCAAGTTCTCGTCACCCAGTTGAATGCCTTCTCCGTCGCGAAGCAGAAAGTGACCATCGCGGAGCATCCACAGGTAGCGCATGTGGTCGTGCAAAATCCATGTGGCTTGCGCGTCAATCTTTCCACTTGGAATCGAAATGACCACCGCGCGGATATGGCGCTCTTTGTCCTCAACTGCGCTCTCGCTGCGCTGTAACAACCCGCCTGACGAATGAAACGTGAACAACAATCGATTCTCATCGAGGAAATCAAGGCTGACCAATGTGTCGAGCCGGGTCTCGTAGATCGGCCCCGGCATGGAGTAGCCCGCGGGTCCGAGGGGAATGGTCAAAGCGGGAGACAGACTCGGGCGATCTGGATATTGATCGAAAATGTTATGCGACTTGTCTAAGCCAGGTAAGGTTCGGGGTAGTGGAATGTCTTCCGGCATCTGCGCCGCGGCCGAAAGACAGATTGCGAGGCTTACCAGGGCCGGACCCATCCGGGCTCGAGCCAACGCGATGTAGAGGCTTTTTGCCATCACCGTTTCATTTTCGCGCATCCGGGCCGAACCACGGCCCGCATCAATCCGCCAGGGATCAAAAGGTGCAGCTTTACAAAACTTAACAAGGACTGCTGAAGCTTTGCTGCGTCACTTATTCGATGATGTTGACAGCGGCAATCTGGAGAGCCCAACGGTGGATTCAATCTGACCAGGAGAGACAAAGCAATGCTGAGCGGACAGTATCTTATCTTTTGCTACCTGTTTCTGGCGGCGAACTGGGTTTGTGTGCTCATCTTGCGCCGCAAGGCAAAGGGCTCTCAACCCGGCCCACAGAGAACAGTCGAAGATGACGAGTAGAGGGCGAGTTCGCACTCGACTTCGCCCGGTGATTTCAAGTTGGCCAATTTTCCTCTTTGCCATACCGGGAATCTTAATCACCACAGCCGCGTGGGCTTCCGGCTTTCTCTTCCCAGGCTGGCTGCCGCTGATTCCGCATTATCCGTTTCTCCTGCTTGATCCAGGAGCGGACGGCGCCCTGGAGTCCGAACCCTCTTTGTGACTCAGCGGCCTGCGCCCGGAATGTAGTGATACTCGATTTTTGAGGGCCGCTTTACCGGGTCGCCAGTGAGGTCGTGGGTATGCCAGACGACACTTTCCGCTGCCACTTCAGGATGTTTTGCAAGGAACTCCAGAGCGTAAACGCTGGCCGTAGGATCGTTTTTCTGGTCGGCGAACTTCAAAGACTCAATCGCCGATTTCTCCTTTTCGCCCAGGCGCCGATAAATTATGGCAAGCGAATAGTGGGCAGAAAGGTCGTCCGGGGCGACCGCTTGCAGTCGCAGGTAGATATCACGGGCTTTCGCGTATTCGTGCTGCTGGAAGTAGCTGAAACCGAGCTCCCTGAGGCCATCGACATGATTGGGGTATTTGACCAGTTCGGCCTGGAAGTCAGCGACGGCTTCCTTTACCCGCCCGTCAAAGCGCTCCACAAGGGCGCGGTAATAGAGCGCGCGCGGATCGCCAGGCAAAAGGGTCAGCGCCTTCGCGAGGTTCGAGGCAGCATCGCCATAGCGCTCCCATGCGATTTCGACCACAGCCATATTTGTGTACGCATCGGCGTAATCGGGACGAAGAGCGGCTACCCGCTCGAAAGCGTGAACGCTGGCATCGTATTGCTGCGCGTCCAACAGCCCGATTCCATAGTTGTTCCACCGCATCCACTCGGGGTTTTCGTTCGGAGTGGGCTTTACCGGCTGGTTTTGACCGATGTTGAATGTCTTTGTCTCCGATGCTACTTCGATTACGGGTTCGGGATAGTGCTTCTGATCCATGGCGTAGTCGATAAAGTGCTGGTCGAAGCGACGGTATTTGATCGTCGCCGTGATGGAGACACGACCGGAGATCGTCTTCGGCAGGCGGAAGCGGTAGCGGACAAGTTGCGAGCGGCCTGATTGGATCGTGTTGTTGTAGGCGAGCACCCGGTTGCGCCAGATCTGATGCAGATCGTTCAACTCACCTTTGTCGTTGATGAGGCGATTGGTGAAGGAATGGGCCGAGGGATCAAGCTGACCGTCAGGCTGGATAAATCCGCTTTCGGCCAACACCTTGCCGGATCCATCCTGCACCGTGAAATTGACCCACGCTTCATAAAAGTCCCGCTGTTCCGGTATGAACGAATGGCCAATGCCCTTGTTCTGGATGACGACGTCGGCAATCAGCGTTTCTCCGGGAACAAGAGAAAAGCTGGTGAGGCCGAGCGGCGCCACGAGGACCTGATCCTTTAGCGTGGCTTCCGCACCTTCTTTTTCGAGTCCGAAGATGTCGACGTTGAAGACGCCCCTGCCGTCGGGGCCGTTTTTGAGGAAATCGGCGACCATCTTCGCCTGCTCGTCGAAGTGATAGTAGGCGGGAATCAGGGTATTGCCGCCCAACCATCGATGGCTCAGAATCTTCCCGTCCTTCGCCGCTGGTTCCGAAAGTCCCGCCGACACGGCTTCCGGCACCATGTGGCAGGTTTGGCACGTGGAAACGGCATCCTTGCGGTAGAAGGGCAACGGCGACTGCTTGGTAAAGCTTGCGCCTTGCCACTCGTCGTAAAGAGGAATCGCCCGGAGCCATCTATAATGGTCCAACTCGCGTGGGATAGCGGCTTCATGGCAAGCTCCGCAGAATTGCGGTGTCTTGTAGAGAGGGCGCATTACGGCCTTATCGTGCCGATCGAGATGGGCAAGAATTTCGGCATCTGAAACTGGGGTTGTAATCGGGTTTCCATTTTCATCTACCATCACCGCCGGCGTACCCATCACGTAGCTGCCTGTTCCCGTAGGATCGGCGGAGATGATGGAGTGGCACGTGGTGCATGTAACGCCCTCGTCTTCAAAAGGACGCTTTTTCGGCATGCCCTGGGAAAGATCTCCCGAAAGCAACGCAACCGGGTTGTGACAACCTTCGCAGTGGCGTGAGTACTCGACGCCCTCCTCGTCAATGAGCATGTTGACGTTTTTCAAGTACCAAGGAGCGCGGAAGCTGTTGGAATGGGCAGACTGGCGCCACTCGTGGTAGATCTCCTCATGGCAATGGCCGCAATAGCGGGCCGAATAGAAGCTGCGCGGGCTGAGAAACTGGCCATTCGACGAGGAGGCATTCGAAGGATAGAACGCGTTGTTTTTTCCAAACGCATAGTTGTATCGCGATGCAACGGACTCGTGGAACGGTGTGAGCGTCCCCGAGATTGGAATGTGGGTCGCATAGTCCGGGATAGGGTCATTGGGCGCTGGCACGGGAGCGGAAGACGCAGCCGGCACCGAGGACTTAGAAGCGGTCGCGGCCAGCGGATCAGTGGCGGCGCGAACAACCCAGGTTATGGAGAGAGAAACGGAAGCGAGCAAAACAAACAGGAGCCACCGACGCGTTGAAGTCCTGAACATGACTCGTGATCTCCGGGAAGCCAGTCCTCGATCTGACTGGAAAGGTTGCGGGGAACGTCTAGAACGGTAACAGAGGCAGGAACTGCTGAATTCCATCGAAAGGTGGAGACCTTAGAGCAGGAAACGCCTGACCAAGGAGCTGGCGATCCGCCTTGGCTCTTTGCCACCGATGCAGCGAACGGTTCATAGAGTGGGATGAACAGGGAACAAATGGGTCCTAGTGGTGTGTCCCAGCGCACATCCTCTTCGCCAAGTGGCGTAGAAACTGGTACCGTTGATGACGTAGGAACTGTTCAAAGAGATGGTTTCAAGTCCTTACTTTTCATTAGCCGTTCTTTTTTTGGCTGCCCTAGGTTTTGGTTTAGCACCGCTGGGACTGGCGTGGCTTTGGGGAAAACTGTTTTCCCCGGCCAAACCGAATGCACTCAAGAATGCAACTTACGAGTGTGGATTGGAATCAGGAGGCGATGCCTGGATTCAATTCCGGTCGGGCTACTACCTCTACGCGATCATTTTCCTGATATTTGACGTGGAAGCGGTGTTCCTGCTTCCATTTGCGGTGGCATTCACCGGGCTGGGCGTGTCTGCCTGCCTGGCAATGCTGGTGTTCGTGCTCCTGCTGATTGAAGGACTTGGGTGGGCATGGGCAAAGGGAGTTTTGACCTGGGCGTAAAGGCGGCCCCTGGCGGCTCGCTTCCGGTTGTGAGGTAGAGAACCAAACCATAAGGAATCGGCGAGAGACGAGCCCGCGAAAGAACCGGGGCAAGACTAAAGGCTAGGAGCTAGAAGTGGAAGTTGAGAATTGACGGAGCTGATCGACAATGGCTGTTGATGAACAATTGAAGATCGAACTGGGGAAGCAGGGAATCGTCGTGACGACTCTCCAGGAGCTCTATAACTGGGGTCGCCGAAGCTCGGTATGGCCGATGAACTTCGGGCTGGCGTGCTGCGCGATCGAAATGATTGCCACCACGATGGCTCGATACGATCTGGCGCGGTTCGGGGCCGAGGTCTTCAGACCGTCGCCGCGGCAGGCCGACCTGATGATCATTTCCGGGACGGTCACGAAGAAGATGGCGCCCCAGGTCGTGCGGCTCTATAACCAGATGGCTGAGCCCAGGTATGTGATTGCGATGGGCGCATGCGCGATTTCGGGCGGCCCGTTCAAGCAGGGCTACAACGTGTTGAAGGGAATTGATCGCTACATCCCGGTGGATGTGCATATTCCCGGCTGTCCGCCAAGGCCGGAGGCGCTACTGCAGGCCTTTATCACCCTCCAGAAGAAGATCGACGCCCAGCCGTTGACCGGCGAAGAAAGACCACGATTTCTGGATGAGAAGGCGCCCGGCGAGTTTCCCGTGCCGGAACAGGGAGAACACGATTTGGAGCCCCCGGCAAATAAGAGCGTGTGGTCGGCGCCGGTGGTCATTCGGTAGAGGCAGGGATTCGGAACAAAAGGACCGGGGAGTTAAGAACAGGGGCGGTAGTGAAGACGGTGGAAGAAATCAGGGCGGCAATCGAGGCAGGCGTGCCGGGCGCGGGAGTGGAAATCGTTCCAAACCCTGGGCCCGCGGCGCAGCACTCGCTTCTGCTGGACCCCGAGCGCGCGGTGGAGGTCGCCATATTCCTGCGAGACGACCCGGAATTGGCGCTTGATTTCCTGTCCAACGTGACCGGCGTCGATTGGCTGGATAAAGAGATATCGGAGAAAGTTAAAGTAACACATCAGGTCACGAAGACCGTGAACGGCGTAGAGCAGACCGTCGACGAAAGCGCGGAAGAAGTTCGCAAACATGTTGTGCCCGGATATCTTGAGGTGGTCTATCACCTGTATTCGATGGCGAAAAAGGATGGCGGTCCGGTAGTGCTGCGGATGCGCACTCGAAACCGGACGGACAAGGTCGAGCTTCCGTCTATGACGTCGATATGGCGCTCAGCGGAGTTCCAGGAGCGGGAAGTCTTCGATCTTTACGGAGTGGTATTCAAGGGGCACCCCGATTTGCGCCGGATTCTGATGTGGGAGGGGTTTAAAGACCATCCGATGCGCCGGGATTACGTTGAGCCCGACGATTTTGAATACGAGCCCACGGCGCACGATGCTGTGCTGACACGCGCAAAGACTCACCACGAAGCGGATGCCGCGAAGGGAGAGGGACAATGAGCGGTTCCGTAACGGAACTCGGATTCAGGCTGGCGAGGCAGGAGGGGTGGAACCAGTCGCCAGTCATCGAGCGTGACACCGATACTGAGCAGCTTGAAGTGGCCATGGGGCCACACCACCCATCGACGCACGGAGTCTTCCGCATGAATGTGACGCTGGAAGGCGAGCGCATCGTGCGGTTGAAACCCGTGTTCGGCTATCTGCACCGCAATCACGAAAAGCTGGGCGAAGGCAACAGCTACCTGGCTTCGATGCCGTACACGGACCGTCTGGATTATTTCTGTTCGCTGACCAACAACTGGGCGTATGCGCTGGCAGTGGAGAAGCTGGCAGGGCAGGCGGTTCCGGAACGTGCCGAGTATTTGCGAGTGATTCTGGCAGAATTGACGCGGGTGCAGAACCACGCTTCGGCAGTGGGTTTCCTGATCCAGGATATGGGCGCTAGCGGTACGCCGCTGATGTATGCGTTCCGTGAACGCGAAAAGATCCTCGACCTGTTCGAATCGCTCACCGGCTCACGCATGATGTGCAATTACATGCGCTTTGGCGGCTGCCGGGTAGATGCATCGACGGAATGGCTGGACCGGGCACGCACGGTAGTTGCGGGGCTGCCGGCATTTGCGGATGAATTTGAAGCCTTGCTGTGTAAGAACGAAATCCTGATGGCGCGGACACAGGGTACGGGCGTTCTGCGGCCTGAACTGGCAATCAACGCCGGCGTAACGGGACCGATGCTCCGAGCTTCGGGGGTGAACTACGACATCCGCAAGGTAGACCACTACGGCATCTATGACCGCTTCAGCTTCAAAGTGCCGCTGGGTGACCATTGGGATGTGTATGACCGCTTCATGATCCGGCTGCTGGAACTGCGCGAGTCAGTGAAAATCCTGGAGCAGGCGCTCAAGGATATCCCCGCCGGACCGGTGATGGACCCGAAGGCGAAGATTCGCGGATTCAGACCGAAGCCGGGCGAGGCGTACGGTCGCATCGAGGCGCCGAAGGGCGAGCTGGGCTTTTATCTGATTAGTGATGGTGGACCGGACCCGTACCGGTACCGGGTGAGGCCGCCAAGCCTGATCAATCTTACGGTTCTTGAAGATATGTGCCTGGGGCAGAACGTAGCGGACGTCGTGCTGATTCTGGGCAGCGTGGATATTGTGCTGGGAGAAGTGGATCGGTAACAGCGATTCGTGGCGGGCAGGAGAAGAAATCGGCCTTGCTGACTACTGATCGCTATTCTTAAGGAGCTTCGATTGCTGGGTGAGGGCATACTGAAGGGGCTGGCCGAGACGGCGAAGAATTTTGCCGGCAGCTATGTCTCAAAAGAACGGTTGACCACGGTGCAGTATCCGGAAGAGCGGATACCAACGGCGGAGAATGCCCGTGTATTCCCGTTCCTGGTTTTCGATGGCAAGGACTGGGAATCCGGGCTGCGATGCGTAGCCTGCCAGATTTGCGAGAAGGAATGCCCGCCGAAGTGCATCTACATCGAGAAGAGCAAAGACAAGAAGCCGGACTACGTGGGAAAGCCGCAGTTCTATCCGGCGCGCTTCGATATCGATGTTTCCGTCTGTATGAGTTGTCAGATTTGCGTCGAGGTGTGCCCATTCGAAGCCATCAAGATGAACACCGAATTCGAACTGGCCACCGACGACCGCTTTGGGGGATTGCTGCTGGATCGCCACAAACTCGCGCAGTCAAATGAGTACTACCACAAGATTCATCCCACTGAGGCGGCTGAGGTGGATGCGCGCCTCGCAGAGGAGAAAGCCAAGACCGAAGCGAAAGCCAAGGCCGCCGCTGCCGCTGCCGCTGCAAAAGCTTCAGCCGCAGCAGCTGCGCCCAAGCCAGCCGAATCCGCAACCGAGAAGCTGGCGGAGCCGCCGGCAAAGGCTGCCGAATCCGAGTCAAAACAGGGCGGAGGGGGACAGTAAGAAATGCTCGAAAGGCTGGACCAGGTCTTCGTACTGTTCAAAGATTGGCTTGTTGCGTTCTTGCCTGCGAGTTGGCAGGGTGTCGTCGGCGTTATCATCTGCGTCGTCGCCATCATTGCCGTCTACCCCACGCTCTTTGCGTTGGCTGTGCTGATGGAGCGCAAGGGACTGGGCCGCATGCAGAATCGTTACGGCCCCAACCGCGTGGGGCCATTTGGCATTCTGCAGCCAGTGGCGGACGGTATCAAATCACTTACCAAAGAAGACATCGTTCCGCTGCGAGCCGATGCGGTTGTGCACTTTCTTGCGCCGGTCGTTCTCGTCGTTGCCGTTTTCATGGGATTCGCGGTTCTGCCGATGGGCCGAAACATGGTTCTGGTTGATCTCGATACGAGCCTGCTTTTCTTTTTTGCCATGATGGCGTCGACAGAGTTGTCTGTTTTTATGGCCGGCTGGTCGAGCCGCAACAAGTATTCGCTGCTGGGCGCCATGCGCGCGGTGGCGCAGATGATCAGCTACGAAGTGCCGCTGTTGCTGTCGAGCATTGTGATCGTCATGATGACCGGGTCTCTCTCGCTGGTGCGTGTAGTCGAGGCGCAGAATCACTTCACCGGCATCCTTCCCAACTGGTACGTGTTCACGCCCTGGGGATTCGCGGGCTTCATCGTTTTTGTTATTGCTTCGACGGCCGAAACCAATCGCTCTCCATTCGATTTGCCTGAAGGCGAGTCGGAAATTATAGCTGGTTACTTCACCGAGTACTCAGGCTTCAAGTTCGCGCTTTTCTTCTTGGGCGAGTATGTTGAAATGTTCGCGGTTGCGGGTCTCGGAACCACGCTGTTTCTGGGCGGATGGGCAGGACCGATTTCCTTCCTGAGCTGGGTTCCTTCATGGATATGGTTTTTTGCGAAGGTCGAGCTCTGGATTTGTTTCTTCATCTGGATACGCGGAACGCTGCCTCGTTTGAGGCAGGACCAGCTTATGAATTTCGCGTGGAAATTTGTGCTGCCATTCACGCTCTTTAATCTCGTGGTGGCGGCCGTGTGGCGCTTCATGGGTGAAGGATGGCTGCGGTGGCTGGTGTGCTGGGCCTTAGTGGTCGGTGTCTATGCCCTGGCGGGTCGAAGCGGGATGCGTCGTGAAAAAATTGGCACGAGGATTTACCGCTATGCGGATTGATGGAATTGGGGCCGAGGAACGTCGATGAGTTTTGCATTCTGGGTGGTTGCAGCGCTGACCGTAGCCGGGGGGCTGGCAGCCGTGCTGCTGAAAAACCTGGTTCACTGCGCGCTGGCTCTTACCATCGCTTTTGCCGGCTTGGCGCTTCTGTTTTTGCAACTCGACGCGCAATTTGCAGGATTTGCCCAAATCCTCGTCTACATTGGAGCTGTCGCAATCTTGATCGTCTTCGCCGTCTTGCTGACACGCAGCTCAGAGACACCGGCACAAGGCGGAATCTTCAGTCATACGTGGTTGGCCGGGCTGGTTGTCGCGGCCGGACTATTTGCCGTGCTCGCCTGGGCAGTGATCGAGAGCGCTGGCGGATTGCCACATGAGTCATCGGCGCCTGCGGTCACCGTGATGCAGATCGGCAATGCGCTCATGGGGCGCTATGTTCTTCCGCTTGAGATTTTGGCCCTGCTGTTGACCGCGGCCCTCATTGGAGCGGCGATCGTGGCCATGCACGAGAAAGAGGGAACCAAGTGAATCCTCTAGCGGGCTATTTGCTCGTGGCCGCGCTGCTGTTCGCAATTGGATTGGCCGGTGCGCTCACGCGGCGCAACGCGATCCTGGTGCTCATTGGCATCGAGCTCATGTTGAATGCGGCGAATCTAAATCTGATCGCCTTCTGGCGCTACGGCCCGCATCCCGAATTTTTGACCGGCATGATGTTTGCAATTTTCTCCATCGGCGTAGCCGCAGCCGAGGCCGCGGTCGGTCTTGGTCTCATAATCCAGATCCATCGCCTGGCGCAGACCACGGACCTCGACAAGATCAACCGGATGAAAGGGTGAGCAGTTGATACAAGAGACCGTTTCATTCACCCCGCTGTCGAGCGCATCGACGATTGCGCAGATACTTTGGCTGATTCCGGCCGTGCCGATCGTCGCCTCGGGCGCAATCGCATTGATGAAGCAGCCCCTGCGGAAACCCGCGGCGACGGTGGCGATCGGCTCCCTGGGAGTTTCGCTGGTACTCTCGCTTTTCGCCTTTGCTCATGTCCTTTCTGGATGGGCGCAGGGAGAGGCCGTGCGCGAGACCGTCAATTTCACCTGGGTCCAGGTGGGCGCGGCGCATGTTGACCTCGGCTGGGTGCTCGATCCGCTGGCTGCTGTGATGATGGTGATGGTCAGCCTTGTCGGCCTGCTGATCTTCATCTACTCCATCGGCTACATGGAGCACGATGAAAACTTCACGCGGTTCTTCTGCTTCCTGGCCTTGTTTGCTGGGGCAATGCTGGGCGTGGTCATTTCCAACAGCATCCTGCTTCTCTTCATGTGCTGGGAGATCGTAGGGCTCACGTCGTACCTGCTGATCGGCTTCTGGTATCAGAAGCCTTCCGCCGCGGCAGCGGCGAAGAAGGCGTTCCTCACAACGCGAGTCGGGGATGTATTTTTTCTTCTTGGAATCGTGTGGCTGTTTGCACAAACCGGCACGCTGCTCTTTTATAACGGCGGTACGGGTGCTCTGGAGCCGCTGGCTCTAGGTGGGATGCTGGCGACACATGCGGCCTGGGGCCTCACAGCCGCAGGTGCGATCGGTCTGCTGATCTTTGCCGGTGCTGTGGGTAAAAGCGGCCAGTTGCCGTTACATGTGTGGCTGCCCGATGCCATGGAAGGCCCGACACCGGTTTCTGCCTTGATCCATGCTGCAACGATGGTAGCCGCGGGCGTCTATCTCGTCGCGCGCGTCTATCCGCTCATGCAGGCCGGCGTGGTGCCTGGGGGAACGACGACGGCGTTGACCGCAGTTACCTGGGTCGGCGCGATCACGGCTGTGTTTGCCGCACTCATCGCGATCGCGCAGAACGACATCAAGCGCATTCTCGCCTACTCCACCGTGTCGCAGCTTGGCTACATGATGGCCGGCCTCGGACTCGGCGGCGTTGCAGTGGGCATGTTCCACCTCATCACCCATGCGTTCTTCAAATCGCTGTTGTTCATGGGCGCGGGCTCGGTAATTCACGGCTCGCACGAAGAGCAGGATGTGCGCCGCATGGGTGGGCTGCGACGCGCGATGCCGCTCACATTCCTCACGTACGCCGCCGGCATGCTGGCACTGTGCGGGTTCCCGATCTTCTTCTCGGGCTTCTGGAGCAAGGACGGAATCCTTGCGGCGGCGAAGCATGCTGAAGCCAGCGGCATCGGGGCAGGGCCGTTCGCTCTCCTGGTATTTGGTGCGCTGCTGACCGCTTTCTACATGACGCGCCAGGTCAGTTATGTGTTCTTCGGCACTTGGCGCGGTCATGGGCATCCCCACGAAAGCTCGCGGGTGATGACGATGCCCCTGGCCATTCTGGCATTCTTTGCCATTGCCCTGGGTGCCATCGGGACACCGGCCTGGGAGTGGTTCAAGGGATTCCTCGAAAACCGCGTGGCTCCGTTCAGTCTCGCTGCTTTTGGCGCGCCCGAATTCTTTAGCTTGCTTGGCACCTCGTCCCTGGTCGTCTTTATCGGCCTCGGTCTCGGTTGGTGGATGTACGGGAACAAGTCGCCGCAGCCGGAAGAGCCCGATGCTCTGGAAAAGGCTCTGCCACCGGTGTGGGCGGTGCTTCGCGACAAATTCTATTTCGATGAGATCTACGGCGCGACGGTGATTGCGTTTTATTACGGTTGGGCGCGGGTCGCGGATTGGCTCGACCGGTATGTGTGGGGCGGGGCAGTGGCCGCAGTGGCATTGCTCTTCCGCGGATGGGCGCAGTTGAATCGGTTGCTCGATCAATACGGAGTGAACGGCGGATTCGATAAGAGCTGCGAGGAATTGGCGTCAGGTGGCGGGCTGCTGGCGCGGATGCAGACCGGTCGCGTGCAGACGTATCTCAGGCTGCTGGCGCTGGCTGTTGTGGTGCTGGCCGCGATCTTGATCTGGAGCAGCCGGGGATGAACGGAATTCCTGTATTGACGCTGTTGACCGCATTGCCGGTGGTTGGGGCGGCGATTGCACTGTTTTCTGGACGCCATGCGCGCAGCGTTGCGTTGGCGACGACGCTCGGCGCCCTGGCTCTGGCCCTGGGAATCTGGACGAAGCTGCCAGCGGACGGAACCATGGGCCTTGTGGAGCGCGCCTCGTGGGTGCCGTCGCTGGGCATTGAGTATCATCTCGGCGTGGACGGTCTGGGCGCCCTCATGGTATTGCTCTCGGCCATCGTCACGTTGATGAGCGTGGACGCCTCGCACCGGGCTCATCGCCAGCCCGGACTCTACTTCGCTTTGGTTCTCCTGCTCGAAGCAGGACTCTTCGGGTCGTTCACAGCGCTTAACTTTTTCCACTGGTTCCTCTTCTGGGAGCTCAGCCTCATTCCGGCATTTTTCCTGATTAAGCTGTGGGGCGGAGCCAAGCGCGGGCCGGCCGCGACACAGTTCCTCATTTACACCATGGCTGGATCGGTTGCGCTGCTGCTTGCCTTTCTTGCCCTCTTTCTTGCCACACACAGCATGGATTTCGAGCAATTGACGCAGATGGCCGTTTCCGGTCGCCTGCAGGACCTTGTTACCGCAAACCTCGGCCCAGTGATGAAGTGGCTGGCGATCGGCGTGCTCGCCGGATTCGCGGTGAAGGTGCCGCTGATGCCGTTTCACACCTGGTTACCGGATGCCTATGCCGAGGCTCCTTCGCCAGTCACCATGTTGCTTACCGGCGCCATGTCGAAGATGGGCGTGTATGGCCTTCTTCGCATTGCAATCCCGATCTTCGGTCCTGAGATTGCCCAGATGCGCACCGCGCTGCTCGTGCTGGCAGTGGTGACGGTTGTCATGGGCGCGTGGGCTGCGGCGGCGCAGAGAGATCTTAAGCGCGTTTTTGCATATTCGTCGGTCAACCACCTGGG
>Ga0335072_10007037_pt1 | contig 16412 bp, 19 predicted proteins | sample Lox_Sample_21_FD_206725 | JGI IMG/M metagenome (GOLD analysis project Ga0335072, IMG submission 206725) | Soil microbial communities from Loxahatchee National Wildlife Refuge, Florida, United States - Lox_Sample_2.1 | ecosystem: Environmental > Terrestrial > Soil > Wetlands | place: USA...
GCCTGCCCGCCGCCACGGCCGGCGCCGCCTCCTGCCATATCGGCGACGGTGACCATACACTGGCTAACGGCATTATCAGCCACGTCAACCGCACCGCCGCCGCACGCGGTTGCGCACCGGGGCAAACTGTGCGTGCCTGTGCCGCACTGATGCAGGCCAGCGGCGTCCCGCGCACGGCGCCGCCGCCCATTACCGAAGGCAACCGCTTCGTCCTGCGTGATGTCCCCGGCGAGCCGCGGCTGATCTGCGCCGATTCCGTCGGCATGCTGCGGCCCGAGGATGCCGGCCAGATCGTGGTAACCGCTTCCCATGCCGCACTGCCGGGCGGGCGTCCGGACAGCATCGTGCCGCCAGGCATCCACGCCGTGTTCTTCTCCGACGCCGGCGTCGGCCTCGATCGCGCTGGCATCGCCCGCATCCCGTACCTCGACGGTCTGGGCATCATCGCAGGCACGACATCGGCCGACAGCGCGCCGATCGGCGACGCTAGGGCGCTCTATCAACGCGGCGTGCTGTCCCATCTCACCGGCGCCGCTGTCCGCGCCGGTGGGGCCGTTGGCATGCCGCTGGAACTCTTCATCGATCGCTTGCTTACCGCGGCTCGCGCGCGATAACGGGATTGGCATGGGCCTCCCGCATCCCATGCGGTAATGCTACGGACATCGCGTTACCGCATCGGGGACGCCTCATGAGCAATATCCCGCCAATCCTCCTTGTCGGTTGCGGCCGGATGGGCAGTGCTATGCTGTCAGGTTGGCGCGAGCGCGGGATGGCGCCGTCGATAGCGGTGGACCCGGCGCCGGAGGCCAGAAAGATGGGGGGGCCGGACCTGACCGTGGTGGCGGATGCCTCGATCATTCCGGCGGATTTTGCTCCTGCCGCCGTGGTGCTGGCGGTAAAGCCGCAAAGCGCCGCCGAGGCGCTGCCGCCGCACGCGCGTTTCGCCGGTAAGGCGGTGGTTCTGTCGATTATGGCGGGCCGTACGATCCAGGGCATCAGCAGATTGCTGGGCGCGGAGCCAGCGGTGGTCCGCGCGATGCCCAACACCCCCGCGGCGGTGCGGCAAGGAGTGACGGTGGCCTGTGCGGGTCCCGGCGTATCAATGCCGCAACGGGTGCTGTGCGAGCGCTTGCTGCAGGCGATCGGCGTGGTGGCCTGGGCGGAGGACGAGGCATTGCTCGATCCGGTGACCGCTGTTTCCGGCAGTGGCCCCGCCTACGTGTTCCTTCTGGCGGAACTGCTGGAGCAAGCGGCGGTAGAGCAAGGAATTCCCGCGGATCTGGCGCGGCTGTTGGCACGGCAGACGGTGGCCGGGTCGGGCGCCCTGCTGGGCGCGAGCACCGAAGACGCCGCCGCATTGCGCCGCGCTGTAACCAGCCCTGGGGGGACTACGGCAGAGGCGCTGAAAGTGCTGATGAGTCCTGACGCCTGGCCCGCAGCCTTAAGCAGCGCGGTGGCCGCAGCCACAGCACGGTCACGGGAACTGGCGGGCTGAAGTCAGCGCCTATCCTGGATCTCAGCGCCGCGGTGGGCGCGGCCGTCGGATTATCGCGACAGCGCAGCTATGGTGGTTCCATGCCGCGCGCGGAGTACCGCCCCGGCGACCCTGTCCCGCATTCGGGCGATTACGAGGAATTCAACGTCCTCGGTTCGTAGACGGGTCGAGTTGCCGAGATGACCGCGGGCAATCTCTTACCTGCCGACCCTCGAGGCTTCGTGTGGCGCACGCTCTTCGAGCGGTCGGCTTCGCAACTGCGCACGCAAACCGCCGAGTACCGGCGCATGGCGCAAACTGTGTTGAGACCGACCGCGCTCGCTGAGTTGGGAATGGTTGCCGACCGGCTGGATCCGTTTGCGGAGCAGCGGGAACGCGAAGCAGGCGCGGCCAAGCCGTAGCTGCGGCGTTTCAGGCCGCGGCTTCTCTGCGCGCACGGGCGCGCTGGATGCGCCGCTTCAGCGACAGGGCATCTTCCGGCAGCTTCGTGTCCGGCGTGGCGAGCAAGAAGGCGTCGATGCCCCCGTTATGCTCCACGGTCCGGATGCCGCGGGTGGAGAGCCGCAGGCGCACCGAGGTCCCCAGCGTATCGGACAGCAGCGAAGTTTCCTGCAGATTAGGCAGGAAGCGGCGACGGGTCTTGTTATTGGCGTGGCTGACGTTGTTGCCGGTCAGCACGCTCTTGCCGGTGATCTGGCAGCGGCGGGACATGGAAAAACCTCGGGGTCCAAACGGAAGGCGCGGGTTATGAGGGGCGGCGGGCGGTGCGTCAAGCAAGGACAGTTGCACCGGACCACCGTGCTTGAGGCCCTGTCGACGCCGGCGAACCGCATCACCAACGACAGGCGCGGCTGCCATAACCAGTCACGGTCGCGCACACTCCCTACCTGTGCCAAGCGGAGCGTGCGAACGGCCCGGTAGTAGTCTGTTCAGTGCGCTGCGGTGGTCTCGCGTTGCGACTCGGCGTGCTCTGGCGCCACGGTGGCCGTCTCACCTGCGGCCGTCGGCCGCAGCACCGTCTCGCCACCCGGGCCAGGAATCGACTGCGCTGTGTTTTGTGCGGTGTCCTTGGACGGCGCCGGGTGGTCATCCGCCATGTTCTGCTTGAAGGCCTTGATGCCCTTGGCTAGGTCGCCCATCAACCCGCTGACCTTGCCGCCTCCGAACAACAGCAGCACCACCAGCAGCACCACCATCCAGTGCCAGATGCTGAATTCGCCCATACGCTGATTTCCTCCATCGCAGTGGCGTTGCCGGGCCATCGAACATGGGCCGAACAACACCCGCGGACTATAGACGCCGCTTAGGGAAGTGGGTTGCGGGGGGTGGCGTGGAAACGCTGGTAAGGCAACGAGCGGAGACAAAATTCGGCTTTGTAGCTTCCGCGGCAGGCTCATCCGCGGCGCTTCGCTCCTCGACCTCCTCCGTGCTGCGGGAGAGGTTCGCTTCTACCGCGCCGCGGTGGTCTCGCGCGTGGCGCGCGGTGCCGCTTCGCCGGCAGGACCGGAAATGGTCGGCTTGTCGGCACTCGCTTCCATCGAAGCGTCGTCCGGCTCCGCCATGTTCTTCTTGAACGCCTTGATGCCCTTGGCGAAGTCCCCCATCAGGTTGCTGACCTTGCCGCCGCCAAACAGCAGCAACACGACCAGCAGGACCACCATCCAATGCCAGATGCTGAGGCCACCCATCTATTCTCTCCGCTACACGGGACCGGCCAGACGTCCCCTGCCTAAGCCTTCCGGTTTCTCATCGCAGTTTAGCCGATCTCACCCCTGGCCGCCAGCCGACATGGCGCCGCAAGCCCCCTCGCGCAAGTATTTCGTGCCCTATCCCGCCTCCGGCCAGAGGTACTGTTCCATGGTGCAGTGCAAAAGCGGGATGTTTCGCCTGGCGCATGCAGGATTCGTTGCGGGACACGGAATGCCGTCGTATGGTCATATGGTTGGGGAGGATTCAACCTGAGCCAAAGTAACCGGCAAGGGACGCCTCTCCACAGGGATGGGCGTCTGGCGGCATGTCTGGGCGCCCCTGTTCAATCGGGTGGCGGTCGGTCCAGTTGGGCACCGCTCCCAGGCAGAAAGGCGACACGTCGATGCCGAAGGGCACGGTTAAGTGGTTCAATCCGACGAAGGGGTACGGCTTCATTGCGCCGGATACCGGGGGGAAAGACGTTTTCGTTCATATCAGTGCCGTCCAGAAGGCTGGCCTGCGCAGCCTGAGCGAAGGCCAGAAGATCGGCTTCGAGGTCGAGCAACAGCAGAACGGACGTGCAGCCGCGGTGAACCTGTCACAGACCGACTAGCCCCATCCGCCGCACGTGCTGGCGTGCGGCAGCTTTACGCAATCCATAGCCACCCGGGCTCCCCGGTGTGGGCGGAAAAAACATGTGTCACGGAAGCGGTGGCTGCAAGGCAACGCGTTGTGGGCTTGCGTGCAACAGCGTGATTGCCTACGGGACTGACGAAGAGGACCAATGCCGCCCATGAGCCACACCCTGCAACAGCTTCGCGGTCGCCAACCCGGGGCGCCACCACGCTCTGCACTTGACGCCGACGCCGTCCGCGCCGCCTATCGGCGTTGGGCAGGTGTTTATGATACCGTGTTCGGCAGCGTCTCCAGGGCCGGTCGCCGGCGCGCGGTGACGCTGGTGAACCGCCTGCCGGGCCGCGAGGTGCTGGAAGTGGGCGTGGGCACCGGCCTGGCGCTGCCGCGCTACAACGCGGACAAGCGCGTCACCGGAATCGATCTCTCGTCCGACATGCTGCGGCAGGCGCGGAAGCGGGTGGCCGCGCTGAAGCTGGCCAACGTCGCGGGCCTGCACGAAATGGATGCCGAGGCCACCGGCTTTCCCAACGGTGCCTTCGACATCGCGGTGGCGATGTTCGTGGCCTCGGTGGTGCCGAACGCGCGCCAATTGCTCGCCGAGATGCGCCGCGTGGTGCGGCCCGGCGGCAACATCCTGTTCGTCAACCACTTCGCCGCTGAGAACGGGCCGCGCTGGTGGGTCGAATGGGCAATGGCCCCGGCCTCCCACAAGCTGGGCTGGCATCCAGATTTTGCCTTGCAGGCATTGTTCCCCCCGGACGACCTGGCGCGACTCCAGTTCGAGCCGGTGCCGCCGCTGGGCATCTTTACCCTCGTGCGGCTGCCGAACTGAGTCGCGCACGTACGCCGTCTCGGAACCGATCCCGGGGCAGCGGCGGAGAACTGGGCGTCACAACACCTTCAGTAGCGCCTCTACCTCGACCGGCGTGCCCGCCGAGGCGGTTGTGGCGTCGGGTGCGATGCGGCGGATCAGCCCGGACAGCACCTTGCCGCTGCCCAGTTCGACGAAACGGTCTACCCCCAGGGCCGTCATCGCCTGCACGCATTCGCGCCAGCGCACCGTCGCGGTGACTTGCTGCACCAGCAGGTCACGGATACGCGCCGGGTCGGTTTCCTTCGCCGCCGAAACGTTGGCGACCAGCGGCACCAGCGGCATGCCAGGCGGGGTCTTTGCCAGCGCTTCCGCCATCGCATCCGCGGCCGGCGCCATCAAGGCGCAATGGAAGGGCGCGGAAACCGGCAGCAGCATCGCCCGTCGGATGCCCAGGCCGGATGCGAGCGCCACGGCACGTTCCACCGCCTCGCGATGGCCGGACACGACGACCTGGCCGGCGCCGTTGTCGTTGGCCACCTGGATCACCTGGGTTTCCGGCTGCTCGCCGTCGGGGACGGGCGCAGCGGCATCGCAAAGTTTCTGCGCCTGGTCCAGGTCGGCGCCGATCAGCGCGGCCATTGCGCCTTCGCCGGCCGGGACGGCCTTTTGCATGGCCAGGCCACGTAGCTTCAGCAGCCGCGCCGCGTCGGACAGGGAGAACGCGCCGGCCGCCGAGAGCGCCGTGTACTCGCCCAGCGAATGCCCGGCCACCACAACGGATGTCTGTTTCAGCGCGATGCCGCCCTCTTTTTCTACCACGCGTAGCACCGCCAGCGAGTGCGTCATCAGCGCGGGCTGCGTGTTCTCCGTCAGGGTCAGTTCTTCGCCCGGCCCTTCGAACATCAGGCGCGAGAGGTTCTGGTGGAGCGTTTCGTCCACCTCCTGGAACACCTCTCGTGCGGCGGGAAACGCGGCGACAAGGTCGCGGCCCATGCCGACGGCCTGGCTGCCCTGGCCGGGAAAAACGAAGGCATGGGTTGGCATGTGGTTTGGCCCCCTGGACGTTGACGCGAGGGCGTAACCTTGCTGTCGCACGAGTGTCAACGCGACGCCGTACCGTTGTGCGGCACGGCAGGGTATGGCATTCGTACCCTCACCGTCAGGAATAAGGGGCTCCTGCAGGTGACGATTCTACTAGATGGATTGCCGCGGCGTGGGCTGTTGGCCGGTGCGGCCGCGCTCTGGGCCACGGGCTCGGCCCGCGCCGAGGCCGCATGGACGCGCCATGCCTATGAATCGGCGATGCGCGAATCGGGTCGGCCGGTCAGCCTGACCGATGCGCAGTTCGACGCCATCCAGCAGCGCAAGCCCGCCGCGATGCGGCTGATCGACACATATCTGAAACAGCACCTGGGCAGCGCCGATCCCGCCGTTATGGCCGCCTTCGAAGCCGTGCCGCGCGAGTATTTCCACTACATCTACTCGGAACATCGCGCGACTCCGGGCGATGCGTACGAGAAGGACCCGAAGCCGTGGGGAATCGGCTGGGGCTCGGCGCTGTCGGACTATCTGGGGCAGGCCTACATGACCCAGGTCTGCCAGCCGAAGTCCGGCCAGACGACGCTGGAAATCGGCACCGGCAGCGGCTTCCAGAGCGCGCTGCTGTCGCGCATCGTCGCGCAGGCTTACACGATCGAGATCATCGCTCCGCTGGGCAATGCGGTCAGCCGTATCTTCAGGCCGCTCGGCTATGACAACGTGCACACCAGGGTGGGCGACGGCTATTACGGCTGGCCGGAGGTCCAGGGCGGCTTCGATGTGATTATCGTGACCTGCGCTGCCCAATACGCGCCGCCGGACCTGTTCAAGCAGATGAAGCCGGGCGGGCGGATGGTGATCCCGATCGGACAGCCGTTCAAACGCGGACAGGTGCTGTATGTTTATACCAAGGATGCGGCGGGCAAGATCCATTCGCGGCGCGACATGGGCGTGTTCTTCATCCCGATGACGGGGGCGATCGACAAGACGGCTCGGCCGGGTATTACGCCGGCGGCCGCGATGGTGGAGAAGCTGAAGGCGGAGTGAGCGGCGGGCTATCGCAATAGATGGAACCGCTTGAGGCGCCCCGGAAGCGCCGCGCCCCGCATGGTGTGAAAATCAAGAATTTTGCCGTTTCCGACGTCGCGCGAGCCAGACGGTGCGACCGCCTCCGGTTTGCCAGTCCTCGGCCGCATGAGCGACAACCTCGAAGCCGACGTTGTCGAGCAGTACGGTGTATTCATCCGGGTCTAAGCTGGCGTGGTAGAGAGGGTCGCCCCGATACGATCCCACGCCTTCGCCATAGGCTGGCCCACTGTTGAACATCAGCACGGCCGACGGCTCGGTATGCCGGGCGAACACGTCGAAAATCCCGCGTTGATCATCTGGAGCGAGGTGAAAGATGCTGTCCCAAGCGAGTATGCCGTCGAACCTGCGGGGAAGCGCCAGCAATCGCATGTCTTCCACTAGCCATTCATGATCGGGAAGGCGGTCGTGACATAACGAAATCAACGTCGGGGAAGAGTCGACACCCGTCACGTGAAACCCGTGTTCAGCCAGGAACACGGCGACCGGAGCTCCCGACCCGCATCCCACATCGAGGACGGTGGCACCGCCCGGCAGTACGGCGGCAAAGCGGTCGTGCCACGGCTTATCATTCCATGGTTCAACATGGCGGTTGCGGTCGGCATCCCAAGCGCGAGCGTGTCGCTCGTAGTGCTCGATAACGCGGTCGGCCATTTCCTTCATATCTTGCTGTTAGCAAGTTGCAGGTCGGCAGGCTACTACCGTGCAAAGGTCAAGAATTTCGCGCCGCGCAGCAGGCCCAAGCTATTCAATCCCTTACATAGTGCACAATTCTGGTGCGCATGTCCGGTTCGGCTGGAACCAGCTCTCCCCCGACTTGGACATAACCAGGTCGCCCCTTGCCGAACTTCGTGCCCCCCGACAGGTGAGTTTACCGCGCCCGCCCGCGTCCCCCTTGCCGCTTGCCAGCCGCGGCGGCTTCTCCGGTCTTTGCCCCCGTCGGCAACCCCGGTGCAAGCACGCGCCAGGCTGCGCAGGGTTGTCCGAGCCCATATCATGACCGGAATACGCATGCCCCTCCCGACGCACTACCCGCCGATGCGTGCCTGCGCCTCGGCCGGGGTGACGATGGCGATGTCTCCGTCGCGTACGAGGTCGCGCAGGTCATGGTCGCCGGAGACGATAAGATCGGCCCCCGGCGGCGACAGCGTCTGCGATCACCTCATCGTCGTCGGGGGCGGCGATGACGACGGCAGGGACGGCGGGCGGGGCTACCAGATCGGTGATGTCGATGTAGTCGGCTATCACCTGCCAGGTTGACACGAGCCGGCCAGAGCAGAATGACAAATCGGTGTCTGGGAGCTCGCTACGTGACCCTGGCAACTATCGCATCCTTGAGGGAAAATACCATCGTCAGCCTGCTGGTATCGGCTGGTTGGATCTTCGGCTCAGCGCACCAACCTGCATAAGTCGCGCGTTCTCGGGTTGATCGCCGCGCGATACTTCGACCAAACCCGCCGGAGACCAAGAGCGGTAGCATGTTCCTGCACAACGTCTAGGGGCACGGTCTAGTTGAGGAGGTAAGAATGCCAGATCTCGATAAGTCTTGGGAAAAAGTAAGAGCCTACATGCCGCGCTACGTTCAAATGGCTCGCGCAAATCAGGCGAAGGCAATTGTTCCGTTCAGCCAGTCGCTCTATCTCTCAATCGTCGACTCAAACAGCACAGGAGCGTGCTACGGGTTTTCCCTAGGATGGCTTGTCTTTTTACGTGCGCCACAGTCTAACGGTTCTAGCTTTGTGGAAGAAGCCTTTCTGATGGCAGCCAGCTTCAAAACTCTCGACGAGAAGGGCAAGCGTGACGCAAAGTTTACAGGCTACCAAGGCCAACTCAACTCCTATCAAATGTATTGGCCGTCGGAATACCAGACCGTTGATGAGCTTAAGCGGGCAGGCTTAAGTCTGGTCAAGTGGGATCAACAGATTCCCGGACATTCGTCGAGCATGCTCAAGGCGCTGACGGCCCATCTGACGGACGGGTCGAAGGGCGAATATTTCCTGATCAAGTCGCCCAATCATGCCATGGCGGCGGCCCACCACAACGGTCGGTATGCCTTTTTTGACCCGAATTTCGGCGAAGCGGCTTTCGACTCGTCAAACAGCTTCAAGGAATTTGTGCAGAAATGGATGGGCCAGGACAAAATCCAACAATCCTATAAGGGAGTGCAGGGCGGCAGGCGAGACGCGCCTCCCGCGAAGCATCTTAGCCTACAAGTCTGCGGATTCGCTGTTGCTAAATGACAGGGTCGCAATTCGAATTCGTGAGATCACATCGCATCCCGAATCCGGGAAATCACTTTCAGGTCAGTGCGATCAGTGCTTCCGCTTCGGTGCCCACAGGATCGTGTCGCATCCGGCCCGCGCCGCCAGTCGGTCCATCTGGATCGAGGCCATGTGGCCCAGTGACCGCGAAGCTGTGCGATTTGGCCATCGGGCTAGTCCAGCCTGAGTTGGTGTGGCTGGAGGGCCTTCGGCTCTGTTGGCTGCCTTAGCGTGCCCGTCTGCCTCCCCCCTGCCGCGCCGCCGGCCGGGCCCCGCCGCGAGTCCCCCGCTGCTCGCCCGGGCGCGCGCCCGCTGGTGGCGCGCCGGCCCCCGCCGGTGCATTCCCGCCGCCCGATGGCGCGCTCCCGCTGCCGCCCGGCGCCGCCGCCTCCTCCTTCCGCACCGCCGGCGCTTGTGGTGCCGCGGCCGGCGCGGCACCTGTGCTCGCCCGCACGGCCTGAGTCTGCGGCGCCGCCACCGCCTCCCGCCGCAGCCGGTGCTCGCCCAGGAACAACAGGATCGGCGCCGCAATGAAGATCGAGGACGACGTCCCCACGACGATCCCGAACAGCATTACCCAGGCGAAGCCGGAAATCGATTGCCCGCCGAACAACGCCAGAGGCAGGGCCGCGATGAACACCGTCATCGACGTGCCCACCGTCCGGTTCAGCGTCTCATTGATCGAAAGATCGATCAATTCGCGCAGCGGCATCGTCTTGTATTTGCGCAGGTTCTCCCGCACCCGGTCGTAGACCACCACCTTGTCGTTGGTGGAATAGCCGAGCACGGTCAGGATCGCCGCGACCATCACCAGGTCGAAATCGAAGCGGGTCAGCGCCAGGAAACCGATCGCCTTGGTGACGTCCAGAACCAGGGTCACCACTGCGCCGACGGCGAACTGCCATTCGAAGCGGAACCAGATATAGACCAGGATCATCGCCAGGCTGATGCCCAGTGCCAGCAAGCCGTTGCGGAACAATTGTGCACTGACGGCGGCGCCCACAGCGTCCGCCTGCATGATCGTCGTACCTGGCACCTTGGCATCCAGGGCGGCATGCACGCGGTCCACCATCTGCGCCGTTGCTTTTTGCGTGGGCTGCGTGCCCATGCGGATCAGCACATCGGACGGGCCGCCAAACCGCTGCACGCCCTGGTCCGGGATGCCGGCGGCAGACAGCGCCGCACGAATCTGGGGAAAATTCGCTGGACCGGGCGTCTTCGCCTGGATCACCACGCCACCGGAGAAGTCGATCCCCAGATGCAGCCCGGGATGGAAGAATAACACCACGGACGCGGTCGACAGGATCGCCGACACGATCAGCCCCATGAAGCGGCCCTTCATGAACTGGATGCGGGTGCCGTCGGGAATGATGCGGAACAGGGGGCGGATGAACATGGCGGATCAGACCGGCAGCAGGCGGGGTCGGGTGCGGGTGTACCAGCGCGACACCAGCAGCCGCGTCAACATCCACGCGGTGAACAGCGACGTGGCGATGCCCACGGTGATGGTCACGGCGAATCCTTTCACCGGCCCCGACCCGAAGATGAACAGCATCACGTGCGCCAGGAAGGCGGTGGCGTTGCTGTCGAAGATGGTGCTGTAGGCGCGCTTGAAGCCATGTTCCAGCGCGGCGAGGGGAGGTCGGCCGTTGCGTTGCTCCTCGCGGATGCGTTCGTTGATCAGGATGTTGGCGTCCACCGCCATGCCCAGCGTCAGCAGGATACCGGCCATGCCGGGCAGGGTCAGGGTCGCCTGCAGCAGCGACATGATGCCCAGCATCAGCACCAGGTTCACCACCAGGCACAAATTCGCGAACCAGCCGAACAAACCGTAGAAGATCGCCATGAAGGCGATCACCAGCACGAAGCCGACCGCCAGCGAGATGGCGCCGGCGCGGATGCTGTCCGCCCCCAGTTCCGGCCCGATCGAGCGTTGCTCGACCACCGTCAGCGGCGCGGGCAATGCGCCGGCGCGCAGCAGCAAGGCGAGGTCGGTGGCGGAGGAGGCGGTGAAATTGCCGCTGATCTCGCCCCGCCCGCCGGTGATAGGCTCGCGGATCACCGGGGCGGTGATGATCTTGCCGTCCAGCACGACAGCGAAGCGGTGGTTGACGTTGGCCCGGGTCACGTCGGCGAAGCGCTGGGCGCCTACCGAGTTGAAGGCGAAATTCACCACCCACTCGCCGGTCTGCGAATTGGTACCGGCACGGGCGTCGGTCAGGTCGCCGCCATCCACATCGACGCGGCGGCGCACAGCGAGCTTCTGAGTCGGGTTGTCCTGCATCGGCAGGATCTCGTCGCCGATGGGCGGCGGACCCGGGGTATAGGGATTGGCGGTATCGTCCACGAGCTGGAACGTCATGTGGGCGGTCTTGCCCAGCAACTGCTTGATGTGATCGGGATCGCTGACGCCGGGAAGCTGCACCACGATGCGGTCGCTGCCCTGCTGGGTGATCTCGGCATCGACCAGCCCGGTCTCATCGATGCGGCGGCGGACGATCTCGATCGACTGCTGCACCGCCGCCTGGGCGCGCGCGTTCAGTGCCACCGGCGAGAGGGTCAGCGTGACGGTGCCGCGGGCGGGGCTGACGATGTCCAGGTCGGGCGTGTTGGTGGGCCCTTCCGGCGTGATCAGCGGCTTCAGCGCGTTCAGGGCGGCGCCGGTCTGGTCCGGGTTGCGCAGCACCAGCAGGATGCGGTTCTGGTCCGGCTGCGTTTGCAGCGAGCGATAGAAGATCTCGCCGGGGCGCAGGTCCTGGCGAACGCCGTCGAGCAAGCCTCCCAGCCGCTCCTTGATCACCGCCTGCATATCCACCTGCATCAGCAGATAGGACCCGCCGCGCAGGTCCAGCCCCAGATGCACGGTGCGCCAGGGCAGCCACCGCGCCGGGGCGGACGCCAGATTGGGGATGCACAGCAGTGCGCCGAGCAAACACAGGCCCAGAATCACTGAAATCTTGAGACGGCTGAAGTACATCATCGGTCTGGCAATTGTGCTCCGGGTAGGCTGGGCGGCCGGAGGCTATGCGCTGCCGGTCCGGCACTGTCCAGCGTCTTCGTGATGGGCGGGCCTGACCTGCCATCTACCCGCGCGGATCGGGCGGCAGGCGCCCCGATCATCTCTGCGCTGATGGCCGGGGCAGGCCCGGCCATGACGCTTTATTCCCGCATCGCGCGGGCGCGCTTTGCCGCTGGGCGGTCCCAGCACACGGCCAGCCAGGACTTGACGCGCGGCCAGCGCGCCAGGTCCAGGCTCAGCCCGCGATATAGCGCGGCAGCCACATTCAGGTCCGCGATGCTGAACGCGTTGCCCACCAGCCAGCCGGAGCGCGCCAGGGCGCCATCCAGCACATTGAAGGCCGGCACCATCTCCGCCCACGCTGCCGCGGCAATCTCCGGCTTTCGCTCGGCTTCCGGCAGCCCGGTGCTGTGATTGGCGTAATTGACGATCTGCCGGTCCAGGCGGTCGGTTTCCCAGAAGCTCCATTGCCAGCACAGCGCCTCATCGCGCGGATCGGACGGATACAGCGGGCTGTGGTGCTTCTTGGCCAGATAGAGGTTGATCGCCATCGATTCCGACAGCACGAACCCATCGTCCTCAACGGTCGGCACGCGGCCGTTCGGGTTCAGTGCCAGGTATTCGGGCGTGCGCGTCCCCGGCGAACGCGGCAGCAGATCGTCATGCTCGTAGGTCAGACCCAATTCCCCGACTATCCACAACGTACGCAATCCCCGCGACCGCGCGGACCCATGAATTCGCAGCATCGGCTCTCCCCTCTCCTCCATTGTCAGTGCGCCAGCTTCGCCGCATCGTCGAAATCCACCGCGGCGACGAAGGTGCGCAGGACGGGTTCCGGTGTGTCCTCATTGCCGGCCACCTTCACGATCACTTTGTCAGCGACCAGCGTCATGTAGCTGTTGTCAGTCGCGGTATAGGTGACGGAGTGGCCATCGATCGTTACCGTCTTCGCGCCCGCGGCCTGGGCGTACGGGGAGGAGAGCAATGCTGCCATATTTTGCAGCATCGGGCTGTCGGTGGTGATCTGCACCTCCACGCGCTGCGACCCGTTGTGGTAGGTGCGGCTCACGCCCGTGGCTCCGCCCAGCATGTCCGCCCCAAGGGCGCTGGTCTGGACCGGATCGGCGGTCCAGCCCGGCAGCGGCAGAGGCAACGCCGCCTCCAGCGCCTTGGCGCGGATCTGATGGACGGCACTGGTGGCGGCATTCAGCGCCGCCAACGTGCCCGACGCGTTATGCGCCTGCCAGGCGGCGCCAGCCTTGGCGATGTCGTCGGACACGTTGTCCGCCCGCGCGGCATGGGCACAGGTGAGCCCGACCAACACCAGTGCCTGGTAGCGCAGCCGCATCAATTCCCCCCTGTGTTCGCGCGTGCCGCACGGTGTACGGAGCATGGCGGTGATGCACAAGGGGAATGGTCAGATGCGCCGCACGGGTAGCCACCATGCCATGGCCATGCCGCCGGTGGTGAACAAGGAGATGGTAAGGAAGGCGGCACGAAAAGCGTCGGCGATTTCCCCTTGCACCACTGCACGCCGCGCCGCGGGCAGGGCGGCGAGGACGCGTGGCCCTTGCTCGACCAGTGCGGTGAATGACGCGGCAGTGGCCGGATCGCGCGAGGCCAGCGCGGCGAACAACACGGCGCCCACCAGGGCGGTGCCGAACGCAGCGCCGACCGAGCGGGAGAACTGCACAGATGCCGCCGCGGCACCGAGGAATTTCGGGCCGGCCACGACCTGCACCGTCATCTGAACCACCGGCATGGTCGGGCCCGTCGCCAGCGACAGCACCGACAGCGCGATGATCAAGACCGGATTGGTCATGTCAGGCGCGAACAATGCGACCGACAGCATGACGCTGGCGCTTATCGCCAGGCCGATCGAGGGCATGATGGCGGTGCGGCCGGTCGCGGCAATGGTGCGTCCGCCCACCAGAGAGCCGACAGCGATTCCCAACGTCAGCGGCAGCAGCAGCAGGCCGGAGTTTTCCGCCCCTTCGCCGCGAACGACCTCCAGATACATCGGCAGGAAGCTGACCATGGAGACGGTCTGAGCGGCGGTGCAGGCGGCCATCAGGTCGGTGCGCCAGATGCCGGGCTGGCGGAACATCTGCACCGGGAGCAAGGGTGAGGGGGCACGGCGCTCCTGGCGCAGCAGCGCGACCAGGGCGACGGTAGCGCAGGCCACCAGCACGGTCACCAGAGGCAGGGCGCTGAGAGTGAAGCGCTGCGCCCGCTCCAGCGCCAGCAAGGTCGTGGTGATAACGGCGGCGAACAGGATGGTGCCCCAGACGTCGAACTGGAACCGGCCGCCCCGTACCGGCTGTGCTTGCAGCCGCGCCACCAGCCCGACGGCCAGCGCCCCGAGCGGCAGATTCGCCAGGAACACGGACCGCCAGCCATAATGCTGGGTCAGCCAGCCGCCGACCACCGGGCCGAAGGTCGCGGCGGCGGCGTACATGCCGGAGAGATAGCCCTGGTAGCGGCCACGCTGTCGGGGCGGAACGGCTTCGGCGATCAGCGCCTGCGATAATGTCATCAATCCGCCGCCGCCCACGCCCTGCAACACGCGGGCGACGCTGAGCATCAGCACGCTGGTGGAGGCGGCGCAGAACAGCGAAGCGGCGACGAACACGCCCAGCGCCGCGAACATCATGCGCCGCCGGCCGATGGCGTCGCCCAGCCGGCCGTAGACGGGCGCGGCGATGGTATTGGCGATCAGATAACCGACCACCACCCAGGACACGCGTTGCAGGTCGCCCAGCGTGGCCCCGATGGAAGGCAGCGCGGTGGCCACGATGGTCTGGTCCAACGCCGCCATGAACATCGGCAGCATGATGGAGGGGAAGACCGTCAGGAAGACCGAGCGACCACCGGACGTCGGGGCAGGCAGGGCCACCGCGGCGGCCGATGGCTCTGCTGGCGGGGCGTCGGAGGATCCGAAAGGCATTGGCCGAACCTATGGCGCAAGAGCGCCCCAGGAAAGCGCGCTTGCATGCGCATGGCTCATGGCAGCGAGACAGGGAATACTCCCCCCGCCTCTTGTGGGCTTGGGCCGCGAAGCGGATTAACGGCCGGGACGGGTGCCAAGAGGGAAACAGCAACGCAAACGCCGGCCGACGGAGCGTATCGCCCTGCCGCTCCGCTTGTGCTACGGACACGCGCATGAACCTTTCCCCTCGGGCGCTGCAAGCGATTCTGCGGCTGGTCGATTACGACGGCGCCACCCAACGCCTTGCCATGGAGGTCATCGCTCAGCCGCGTGCCCAGCGTGACGGCTGGATCCGGCGGGTGCGCGCGCTGTACCTCGCCGGCATTGCCCGATCCGGCCAGTCGCCACAGACCGCCGGGCGGCTTGCCGACCTGTTGGAGGCGCGCCTTCGCGACCGTGTGGCGGAAATCGAATTGCGCGGCGGTGGAACCGTCGGCACTGCGTGACCGTTCAACCGAAAGAGACGCGATGATGAAGCCGTCGGAAATCGCCCGGGTGGAGGCCTATCTCCGCTCCACGCTGGGTAGCGATCGCATCCGCATCGAGGCACCCAAAACACGTGGCGCCTCGGTCGAAGTGCGCGCGGGACAGGAATTCATCGGCACCCTGCACCGCGACGATGAGGATGGCGAAGTATCCTATTCGCTCCATATCACCATCCTGGAGGAGGATCTGCCCGACTGATCCCGTCACGCGGCCGTAGAACCGGGCCGGGGTTATCCAGGAGCGTTGATTCCTCCTATGCCGACCAATGGTGAGTCTGATCGCGAACTGGAACTGAAGCTGGCCGTGCCCGACGGCGCGGTACGCGGCGTTCTGGATTGTCCGGTGTTGCTGCTGTCGGCCCCGGATGCAAAGCGGCTGCACCAGGTCACTACCTATTACGACACGCCGGACCTCGCTTTGTCGCATGCCGGCATCGCCCTGCGCGTGCGACGAAGCAATGGTGCGCATGTCCAGACGGTAAAGGCGGACAGTCGTGCCGGCCTCGCCGCGGACCGCTTCGAGCGCGAGTGGCCCATCGAGGGCGATCGCCCCGATCCGAACCTGCTCGCGCAAACGCCGGTGGCCGCCGGGCTGCCAGAGCATCTGCCTCTGGAGCCCGTTGCGATTACCGAGATCGACCGGACGGCCCGTTTGCTCGATCTGGACGACGGTACCCAGGTCGAGGCCGCCTTCGATTCCGGCTGGATCATCGCCGGCAATGCGCGCGTATCGGTGAAGGAATTGGAACTGGAACTGCGGCAGGGCGATCCTATTGCGATCTACCGCCTGGCCCTGCAACTGCACGCAAGCGTCCCGATGACGATCGAAACCGAATCCAAGGCGGCGCGTGGCTTTTCCTTGCGGCACGGCACGACACCGGCGCCGAGCAAGTCTGCCCA
>Ga0335072_10007039_pt1 | contig 16412 bp, 13 predicted proteins | sample Lox_Sample_21_FD_206725 | JGI IMG/M metagenome (GOLD analysis project Ga0335072, IMG submission 206725) | Soil microbial communities from Loxahatchee National Wildlife Refuge, Florida, United States - Lox_Sample_2.1 | ecosystem: Environmental > Terrestrial > Soil > Wetlands | place: USA...
GGACGTCATCGCGCGGTCGCGACGCAGTCTCGGGCAGGAGGTTTTTTTTCTGACCGGCCTCGACGAGCACGGCCAGAAAGTGCAGCAGGCAGCCATCGCCGAAGGGAAAAACCCGCAGACTTACTGCGACGAACTCGCGGCAGACTGGCAGGCGTTCGCCAAAAAACTGGAGCTGACGAACGATGATTTTGTCCGCACCACGCAGCCGCGCCACAAGGAATTCGTCCAGGCGATTTTGTCAAAGCTCAACGACGCCGGCCATTTCGATAAAAAAACCTACCGCGGATTTTATTCCACGAAGGAAGAAACTTTCCTGACCGAGAAAGACCGGTTGCCCGGTGGCACGTTCGATCCGGCTTACGGCGAAGTCATCGAATTGGAGGAGGAGAATTACTATTTCAAGCTCGGCGCACACCAGCAATGGCTGATTAAATTCATCGAAGCGAATCCGTCGTTCATCCAGCCCGATTACCGGCGCAACGAAGTGCTTGGTTTCCTGAATAAAACCAAGCTCGAAGACCTTTGCATTTCGCGTCCGGCGTCACGCCTGAACTGGGGCATTCCGATTCCGTTCGACAAGGATTTCGTCACCTACGTCTGGTTCGACGCGCTGGTGAATTATATTTCCATTGCCGCCGCGCACGGCGATCGGACAGTTTCCTCTCAACCATCAACTCTCAACCCTCCACTGTCTTTGTGGCCCGCCGACATTCACGTCATCGGCAAGGACATTTTGAAATTTCACGCCGTTTACTGGCCGATCATGCTCAAGGCGATGAATCTGCCGTTGCCGAAACAAATCCTCGTGCACGGCTGGTGGCAAAAGGACGGCGCGAAAATCAGCAAGAGCACCGGCAACATTGTTGACCCCGTCGCAGTAATTGACGAGTGGGGACTGGATGCGTTTCGCTTTTACGTTTTGCGCGAACTGGACATCGGGCCGGACGGCAATTGGACCGACGCCGGATTTCGAGCGCGTTATCAAGCCGAGCTGGCCAACGGCCTCGGCAATCTCGTCAACCGCTCGCTCTCGATGCTGAAGCGTTATCGGAATGGAATTGTGCCGGCGAAGTCCGACGAGCATAAACACTTTGCAACCAATGTTGCCAGTATAACCAAGGAAAAACTCGAACAATGCCAACTTCAAGATGCTTTGTTGAGCATCTGGGCACTGGTTCATTTCGCCAACCAATACGTTGACCAGACCGCGCCGTTCAAGCTCGCGAAAGACCCGGCGCAGGCAAAGAAGCTTGACGAAATTTTGTATAATCTGGCTGAGACGTGCCGCGTGCTGGCCGTTTTGCTTTGGCCGTTCTTGCCGGGAACCGCATCGAAGATTTATTCGCAACTTGGCTTGAGCGAAGTTCCAGACAAATTTTCCGAAGTTGTTTGGGGCAGACTTCAGCCCGGCCAGAAAATCGGCGAGCCGGCGCCGTTGTTTCCGCGAAAAGAAATTTGATTTGCCGCCCCGGACTGGAGGAAATTATTTTTTTTCAGCTTCAATGCTGGCGAAAAGGCTTTCGAGATTGTTCAGCGGCGGCGGCGTTTTGGCCTGGAGAACCAGCCGCAAATAATCCACGGCGTCGGGAATATTCCTGATGGACTTGGGCAGAATCGCGCCGGCGGCGTTGGCGTGGCCGCCGCCTTGGAATTTTTCCGCGGTCTTGAGCGCCTCGCCGTTGCGGCTGCGAAAGCTGGCAAACACGGCGTTGCCGCGCCGGAAGAGCGTCACCAATACGGGATACTTCACCGCGCGTTGCTCGAGAAGTTGGTGGACGACGAGATTGTTGTTGCCGACAACGGTGTCCACGAGGCCGATGGTCCGGCTGATTTCCGTGACGTTCGCCTTGCTCCACTCGAAACCGAGCGGATTTTCCACACGGCGTTTGACGGCCATGACTTCGAGCAGCGGATGATCGAGTAATTTCTCCACGTCACCGCCGATGAGCGCGTGCAGGTTCCAAAATTGGTAGGTCTTGACGAGGTTCGCGTAATCGGTCGCCGACTCGAAGTCGGGGTCGTCTTCGAGGAACAGATCGCCGACGTTGTTCAGATGGACGAGTCGGTCGAGCGCGGGCGATTGGATTTCGTTTTGCTTGCAGAGTTCATAACAGAGTGTCGCGGCGGCTTTGTTCACGTCGTGGATGAGCTGCGCGTGTTTCGGCGAAGTTTCGGTCACGTGGTGATCAAGAACGAGCCAATCGGGTTTATCCATGCGTGGCTCGAACGTGAAGTCGGCGACCCACGCGGCGTTTTCACGCAGGTCGCGCTGTTTCCAGAAATTGTAGTGATAGGCTTCCAGCGGAACGTCCGTGCCGAAAAGTTTTTGGGCAAGGCGTTGCAGCAATGCGCCGGCAAGCAAGCCATCGAGATCGCTCTCGTGAGTTAAAATGATGTCTGGTTTTGTCAACGGCTCCACGCCCGCAAGTATAAACGGATTCCCCGAGCGTGGCGAGCCGGGAATTGAATCAGTTGCCGGGAAATTTTTTAATCAAGGCAACTCGTGGCCGGGGATGCTGCACGTTGGCGGTTCGTCAACGGCGCCGATGGTATAGGTGCCGCCGGCTGGGCAGACCGGCCAACTGCGAAGGTAGGGCAGCAGGTCTTCCTTGGTGGGGATGTCCGTGCCTTTCTTGCCATTTTCTAAAGCCCATTGCTGCTTGGCCGCGTCAAGCTGGCGAAGGTTATTGATGCAAGCGTTACGCTGGGCGGTTTCGCGGGCGTGTTCAAAATTGGGAATGGCGATGGCTGCCATCATGCCGGCGGCGGCGGCGGGAAGTATCGCGACAATGGTGGAATAGCTCTGGCTGCTGTTGCCGACGGTCAAATCGCCTTGGTCGGTGTTGATGCCAACCGAGTAGGCAAATGCGGGTTTTTGAGTGAACAGTGATTGCAGCCATTGAGCTTTCGCTGAATCGGTGCCGCCGGACGCGCTCATGGCCTGCTTTTGAATATCCTGCATGGCTTTGCTGAACCGTTCGCTGACAAAGACGAATTGGTTTCCCTGATCGGGAATATTTTGCGAAAGGCGTTTGAACTCGTCGGTGCTTTTCAAGCCGGGCTTTTGTCCATTCTTCACGGCCATGGCTTCTTCCACCAACGCGTCGGACGAGGCGATGAACAGGTAGCCGCCGCCGCTGGCCGCCGTGGGGCGGAGATTGATCGGCAAAATTGGCGGCATGGGCATGGTCCGCATTTTGAGGCCGCCGTTGTCAACACTGATGACCTGCGAGTTTTGTTTCAATTGGCGATCAATCTGGTTGAAAATCATGTCATTGTTGACCTTGATTACGAGCAGCAGGCCAGGTTCGGGGATTTCCAGCGGACCGGAAGGTGTCGGGATGGAAATTTGATTGTCATCGTCGAGCGTAAGCACGAGGCCAAATTCACCGCCGAGCGAATTCAGGAAATCGTCCCATTTGATTTGCGTCTGTTGCTCAAATTCGTCCGGCACTTGCTGCAACATTTGCTGCGCTTGCGGGAAACCAGATTCGTCAACCTCGTTTTGCACGACGCTCCACAGCATTGGCGCGTCCAAGTCCGAGAAAATCGCCAGCGCGGTGTCGGAGGGCAGCAAATCCAGTCCCGTGAGCGCATGCGGCTGCTGGCCCGAAAGCTTCCACAGGAATCCTGATCCTTTGCCCTGATAATGGTGCAATAACACTTTGTTGCGGTAGAGTCCCGGTTCAATCTCGACCGAACTCATGCCGACACCAGTGACATCCTCAATACCGCTGTCTTTGATGAGATGGGTGACGATGCCGAAAACCTTGTCTACGTTATCGCGGTCTTCGGAGCTCATGTCAGGCATGGACTCAAACATTTGCTGCCAGCGCGCAACCTTGTCGGAAAGACCGTCCAGCCATTGCGCCGTGCCGAGATAAAGGTAAAAATCGCCGCCGGCGTCAAGTTGCGACGTGACTTCGTTGAAGCTGGTTTTTGTCGCGGGAGTGATGACCGTGCCCGGCGCGGTGCCGCCGGCCGTCATCTGTCCGCCGGAGGTTTGCGTCGAGCTTTGTCCGGTGGAGGGCTGCGCCTGTTTTTTGCAGCCGAGGTTGGACGCGGCGAGCAGGACGGCCATGGTGAGGCTTGTATAAATGTGGATGCGTGCATTTTTCATAAACAAATTTTGTTTTCGGATTATGCTGAACTGGGAGAAGCCAAACACTTTTTTAAAAAGTGGTAAAGCGAAAAATCAATTTTTTCCTTGCTTGAAAAAGTCCGGCGATTATTCATAGTTCCATCATGAATCCCAGACCACAATTCCCCGCCAAAAACGGTTTCACCTTTACTGCCTTGCTGGTCATCATCGCGGTTCTGGCCGTCCTCGCGGCCATGCTGCTGCCCGCGCTGGCAAGCGCAAAGCGACGGGCGCAACGCATCAATTGTGTCAACAATCTGAAGCAAGCCGGTCTTGCGTTTCGCATTTGGGAAGGCGATAACGAGGACAAATTTCCCATGGCTGTTCCGAGCAGCCAAGGTGGCACGATGGGATTCGATACCGGTGTGGACACCTTTCGCAATTATCAAGTCATGTCCAATGAATTAGGCACGGCCAGAATTTTGATCTGTCCGAGTGACACTCGCGTCGCCGCGAGAAATTTCACCAGCTTGAGCAATCAAAACGTCAGTTACTTCGTCGATCTGGACGCGAATGATGCGTCGCCTCAAATGTTTCTCGACGGCGACCGCAACATCACGGGCGAGAACGAACCCGAGAACGGAATTCTGAAACTCGTTCCCGGCCAGACCGTAAGTTGGACGGAAGCCATGCATGTCAATCAAGGCAATCTTGGCCTTTCGGACGGCAGCGTGCAGGAAGCTTCCGATTCTGATTTGCACGACGCGCTGCAAAATTCCGGCGACCCGACCAATGTCTGGCGGATTTCGTTGCCGGAGTGACGCACCGGGATTTTTCCAATTTTACTTTGAAATTTTCGGTATTTCTGGCCAGAATCCGCGTTCACTTGGATTCTGAATTCCACAAACTGAATTCCGCAATCCGCATTTGAATGAAACGAACGCATCATTGCAACGAACTTCGCCCGCAGCACATCGGGCAAACCGTCACGCTCACCGGTTGGGTCCATTCGCGCCGCGATCTCGGTGGCCTGATTTTTATTGATATCCGCGACCGCGAGGGCCGCACGCAAACCGTTTTCGATCCGTCCGATTTGCCAAAGGAAATTTTTTCGCGCGCGGAAAAATTGCGCAGCGAGTGCGTCGTCAGCATCACCGGCAAAGTCCGGCAACGTCCCGCCGGCACGAACAATCCGAAAATTCCCACCGGCGAAGTTGAAGTCATGACGCAATCGCTCGACGTGCTGAACATGGCCGAGCCGTTGCCGTTTCAAATTGACGATCCGGAAGCCGCCGCAAAAGTCGCCGAAGACACGCGCCTGCAATTTCGCTATCTCGATTTGCGCCGGTCGGAAATGGCGCGCAATTTGAAATTGCGTTCCAAAGTCGCCATCGCCACGCGCAGCTTCATGGACGAGCAGGGATTTCTCGAAGTCGAGACGCCGATTCTTTTCAAATCCACGCCCGAAGGCGCACGCGAATTTCTCGTGCCGAACCGCCGCGAGCCGGGAACCTTTTACGCGCTGCCGCAATCGCCGCAGCAGTTCAAACAAATTCTCATGGTCGGCGGCGTGGAAAAATATTTCCAAATCGCCCGCTGTTTTCGCGACGAAGACCAGCGCGCCGACCGGCAGCTCGAATTCACGCAAATTGACATCGAAATGTCGTTCATCGAGCGCGAGGACATTTACGCGCTCATCGAAGGCTTGCTCAAACGCATTTGGAAAACGGCGTTGAACATGGATGTGCCGACGCCGTTCAAACGGCTGCGATTTGAAGAAGCGCTCAACCGTTTTGGAATTGATAAACCGGACACGCGCTTTGGAATGGAGCTGGTGGATTTCACGGAAGAATTTAAATCGTCCACGTTCAAAGTTTTCTCCGGCGCCGTTGCGAACGGCGGAGTTGTGAAAGCGCTCAACGCCAAAGGCCTCGCCGGCGCGACGCAGGGACAAATTGAAACGATGACCGAATACGCCAAGAGTTTCGGCGCGAAAGGCCTGGCATTTATCAAAGTCGAAAATGGCGAATGGAAATCGCCTATCGTGAAATTTTTCAACGACGCGGAAAAGGCCGCGCTCGCGGCGAAATTGAAAATCGAGGAAGGCGATTTGATTTTGTTCGCCGCCGACCAATGGCTCAATGCCTGCGAAATCCTCGGCAAAATCCGTTTGTATTGCGCCGACGTTTTGAAAGGGCAGGGGAAATTGACGATTGATCCAAACCGTTTTGATTTTCTTTGGGTCGTGGATTTTCCACTGCTCGGTTTCGACCGCGAGCAGAACCGCTGGTATTCCAGCCATCATCCGTTCACCGCACCGGTGGCCGAAGACATTTCATTTTTGAAAACCGATCCGAAAAAAGTTCGCGGCCAGCATTACGACATCGTCGTCAACGGCGTGGAACTTGGCGGCGGCTCGATTCGGATTCACCAGCCCGACGTGCAGAAAACCGTTTTCGAAGACGTGTTGCAAATCTCGCCGGAGGAAACGAAATTGCGTTTTGGTTACATGCTCGACGCGTTCAAATACGGCGCGCCGCCGCACGGCGGAATTGCGCTGGGCTTCGACCGGATGATTGCGATTCTCTGCGGCACGCCAAGCATCCGCGATGTGATTGCCTTTCCAAAGACGGCAAAGGGCGTGGATTTGATGACGCAAACGCCCACGCCGGTTTCGCCGCGGCAATTGCGCGAGCTTTATCTGGAAATCAAGGCGGCGAAAAAGGAATCGCTCTAAGAATCAATTTAAGGTCCCGCGACTGGAGCGTTGATTGGATTGGGAACGGGATCGGTAATCGTCCCTATCATAGCTCCCCAATAGCGGTGCCATTTGTATTGCCATAGATTGGGCAATAGCGAAGACGAAACACTGCCATCGTATGTCCCCACATTGACGGAACCGACAGGGATTTGCGTGGAAGATGTCCACTGATATTGCGAGGACGCAATGGCACTTCCATGCCGGGAAATGGCAACACGTCCTAATTCCCGACCTGCCTTTTGCCCTTGGTCTGCTCCTAAATAGGTGTTGATAGTCGGATGATCTGGCGCGTCGGGCCACGTATCGGCCCAGTTTTCGTCAAAAAAAACCGGCGTTTTGGAGGGGTCTTGAACTGCCGAGCCTTTCACCATGGCATAGCTTTGGTAGTTTGGAAATCCTCCTTCATCGCCTGGATAATCGCCTAGGTTATCCAACGGATCAAGCCAGCCGTTGAGTCCATAGCCAGCTAGAAAGGTTTCTGAAACGGTTGTTCCATTTTTTTGAGTCCAAGTAATCGGTTTGGACCAAAGCCTGTCAGCGGCGCCGTTGTTGGCATTATAACCGGCAGCCGGAGGAGTGACTCCGGCGGCACTATTGTTAACGGCGGTGGGACATTGAACCAAATTTGTGGCCTTGGCGTAATACGTGAAGAGATTGACTATCCATGCTCCGCTTGATCCACCATTTATGTTGCCCACGGTATCCGGGATCCCCACCCCGAAATCACCCTCGTATAAGGTGTAAGCCAAGACCAATTGCTTGAGATTGCTGATACAATTGGCCTCCTGTGCCCTGCGTTTGGCGGCACCCAGTGCTGGCAGCAGCAACGCCGCCAAAATGGCGATAATGGCGATTACCACCAAAAGTTCAATTAACGTGAAACCGTTTTTCCGTTCAGGATTTTTCTTTATATTCATAATGGAACATATCTTGCCTTCGGTTCGTGTCAACACAGCACGTTGTTATATCCGATGGCCAAGGAATGCAATAATTTAACAGAAACGAAACTTTTGCCCAGCATTTTTTTAAAAATTTTTTTGCGAAAGGGAAACTGCCTTGCTCGCCGGCAAACTTGCCACTCAATTCTACGTCCGGCGCACTAAATCCATCATGGCAGGCCTGGTCGCTTTTGTGGCGAAGTGACGGCGTTCCAGTAATAATGAGACCAGAGAGCATCGAGCCGGGAATACTCTTCGTGCCCGTCGGCGCAGGCCACATTGATACCGCCGGGGAAGGGCGAGCTTGTCAGCGCAGCCGTTGGCGCACTAGCGGGGTTGCCCCCGCCGTGGCGCGCAATGCAGACACGATTCATGTGGTCGCCAGCACCACCACCGTTGGGATAGCCAGGATTGTTTAAGTTTCCCGACGGAGTATTTGCGTTGTCCGGCCAACCGTCTTCCCATACGCCGTCTGCGAACAAGGGGGTTTGTGAGCCGTGTCTAACGGCATCCAGCGACCTAAATAACCCGCCTATTCCTGGAGGGGTGGGAACAGTCACTTTACCGTTCACTGAGTCGAAAGAATAAATGCATCCGTTCAGCATATAACTGCAAGTGTCCGCCACTACTCCAACCGTGGTGTCGTTCCCCACCCAAGGAAGTGTGCTGGAACCCCAGGTATTATTATTGAACACAAATCCGGGACTGTTCGATGTCGCCATGGGACAAAAGCGACAGGTAATCACATTGGTTTGGGCTTTGTAGAGGCATCCCACCCAATTTGCGTTATTCGCACGGTCAATTGCTTTATAGTCGCCCAGATACATAAAAATGGCCAAATCCATCTGCTTGAGGTTGCTGGTGCACTGAATATCCTGCGCATGCCGTTTGGCCGCCGCCAAAGCTGGCAGCAACAGCGCCGCCAGAATGGCAATGATGGCGATGACCACCAATAATTCAATCAAAGTGAAGCCGCATTTCTGTTTAGGCGAGATAATCATAAGTTCACTTTCATCATTCACGAAAATCACACAGAATGTAAACGCGCACACAACTTCGGAATCATTGATTCATAATCGAATGCTCAAAAAATTCAAGCCTAAAATGAGCGCGTTTCCAGGAAGCAGCGCTGTTAATTATAATCATGAATGTGATTTATTCATTCCGTCCACTTTGAAATCAGGAAGTTGAACCGTCCGCGTGTCGCATTATTCCTGCGTGAAGTAACTTAAATTCTCCAGTTCGATGGCAAGGTTGACGTTGTTCACCATGACCTCTTCCGGCACGGACAGCACAATGGGCGAAAAATTCAAAATGCCGGTGATGCCCGCGCTGATGAGATGGTTGGCCACCTCCTGCGCAGCGGCGGCGGGCACGGTCAGAATCGCCATTTTGATGTTTTGCTTTTTGACGAATCCTGACAATTCGTCCATCCCGTAAATCGTTTGCTTGGCCTGCTTGTCACGCTTGCGGCGCGGGTCGGCATCGAAACCGGCAACGATTTCAAATCCCTCTTTCTCAAATCCGCGGTAAGACAGCAAAGCAAGTCCCAAATGTCCGACGCCGACCAAAATCACCGGTTGTAACCGCGATGTGCCCAGTTCCTCCGAAATCTTCTGCGAAAGTTCCGTGACTTCGTAGCCCAAACCGCGCGTGCCGAATGTTCCAAAATAGGCGAGGTCTTTGCGCAACTGCGTGGGTTTCACACCAGCGGCTTTGGCGAGCGCCTCGCTTGAAACCGTCCCGATGCCGTTTTCGCGCAGGCGCGTGAGGCAACGGGAATAAATCGAAAGGCGATAAATCGTCTTGCGCGGGATTTCAGGCTGACCGTTCCTTTTCAACGCGCAAAAATTAAGATAAGCCACTGGAAACGCAATTAAATTTGCTCGCCAAAATGCTGTTATTTGCCGATGCTGTCCCGCCATGTTCACCGGGACATACACAGCCAGTGTCACGCCGTTTCGCGACGGCGTGATTGACGAAGACGCGTTGGAGAATTTGATTCGTTTTCAAATCAAGGGCGGCGTAGATGGCATCGTGCCCGTCGGCACCACCGGCGAATCCCCGACGGTGGACTTTGCCGAGCATGTCCGCGTCATCGAACTCGCTGTGAAATTTTCCGCGGGCAAAATCAAGGTGCTCGCCGGCACCGGCGCGAACGCGACGCGCGAAGCCATCGAACTGACGCAAGCCGCCGAAAAAGCCGGCGCGGATGGTTCACTGCAGGTCGCGCCGTATTACAACAAGCCGACGCAGGAAGGTTTGTATCAACATTTCAAAACCATCGCGCGCGCCACGAGGCTGCCCATCGTGCTCTACAGCATTCCGAGCCGTTGCGGCGTGGAAATCGGCATCGAAACCGTGAAGCGCCTCGCAGCGGATTCCAAAAACATTGTCGGCATCAAGGAATCTGGCGGAAGCTGCGACCGCGTTTCGCAATTGCGCGCGGCGCTCGGTCCGAAATTCATCATTTTGTCCGGCGACGATTCGTTGACTCTGCCGTTTCTGGCCGTTGGTGCGAACGGCGTCATCAGCGTTGCGTCCAACGTCATTCCGCGCGAAGTCGCGCAAATGGTGAAAGCATTTTTGACCGGCAAAAACGCGGCGGCGATGCGGCTGCACGAAAAATTTTATCCGTTGTTCAAGGATTTGTTCATCGAAACCAATCCGGTGCCGGTGAAAGCCGCGCTGGCGATGATGAAATTGATTTCCGAAGAATATCGGCTGCCGCTCGTGCCGATGAATCCGAAAAATTGGGACACGTTGCGCACCACGATGAAACGCTGCGGTGTCCTGGAATAATTATGACTCGCGTAATCATTACCGGAGCCAAAGGCCGCATGGGCCAGGCTATCGTTGCCTGCGCCAGAAATTTTCGCGTCGAAATCGCTGCGCTGATTGACAAGGGCGACGATTTGCCGGCGGCTGTCGCCGACGCGGAGGTCGTCATCGATTTCAGCGAACACACGGCTACGCCGGGCATTGTCGGCCTTTGTGCGCGGCACAAAAAAGCCATCGTCATCGGCACCACCGGCCATTCCAAGGATGAGCACGCGGAAATCCTGAAGTGCAAAACAAAAATTCCCATCGTTTTGACCTCCAATTTTTCCACCGGCGTCAACACGCTGTTCTGGCTCACGCAAAAAGCGGCGGAAATTTTGGGGCCGGATTTCGATCTGGAAATCATCGAGATGCACCACCGCATGAAAAAAGACGCGCCGAGCGGCACGGCCAAAACGCTGGCTGAAATTCTGGCGGCGGCGCGGAAACAATCGCTCGAAAAAACCGCGCGTTACGGCCGCATGGGCATCGGCGAACGCGCGCCGGGCGAAATCGGCATCCATTCCCTGCGCGGCGGCGACGTCGTTGGCGACCACACGGTGGTCTTTGCCCACAACGGTGAACGGCTGGAACTCACGCACAAAGCGTCGAGCCGCGAGACGTTTGCCAACGGCGCGTTGCGCGCGGCGCAATGGGTCGTCCGGCAGAAGCCCGGGCTTTACGACATGCAGGACGTGCTGGGATTGAAATGAAGCTGCTCGCAATCGTCGCCCTCGGTTCCAATCTTGGTGATTCGCGGGAAATGGTTTTGGAAGCGATGGCGCGGCTGCAAAATTTTTCCGACAAGCCGATTTTAAAATCTTCACTCTGGCAAACCTCGCCGGTGGATTGCCCGCCCGGCTCGCTCAAATTTATAAATGCCGTCGCCGCATTAGTCCCGCAGAAAAGTGAAACACCGGAATCGCTGCTGAAAAAATTGCGCGAACTGGAAATTGAATTTGGCCGCGCGCCCAAAAAAATTCCGAACGAGCCGCGTTCGTTGGATTTGGATTTGATTGCGTTAGGAAATGAGATCCGCAATTCGCCCGAATTGATATTGCCGCATCCGCGCGCGCATTTGCGGAAATTCGTTTTGCAGCCGCTGGCGGAAATCGCGCCGGAATTGATTTTGCCGAACCAAACCAAAACGGTCGCGCAATTGCTTGCGGAAATTTCCCCGGCAGAAATTCTTACGCAGCTTTAGCCGTTTTTCCGAAAATCCGCCCGTGCTCACTCATGACGTAACGGTCGGTCATGCCGGCGAGGTAATCGCAAACGGCGCGGTGCAGGCCAAATTTATTTATGCGTTTTTGCGCGCCGCCGCCGATTTCCCTCGGATGCTGCAAAAAATAATTGAACAGTTCTTCGAGCATTTTCACCGCGCGCTGGTTCGGCCCGTGAACGACCGGGTTGTAATACAAATTGCTGTAAAGATAATCGCGTAATTCCAAATTCAACTCACGCCGGTCGGGACTGTGCTGCACCAGTGACCGCGGAAACCGCCGGACTTCATCGGCGGAATTCACCTTGGCCGCCAGAATCAGCCGCTCGCTGTTTTCCACCACGTCGTGAATCTGCAGGTCAATGATGGTGCGGATGGTGAAATAACGGCGGCACTCGTCAGCCAAATCTCCGTGTTCTTTTTTCACGAGCCGCGCCGCCTGCGCAAAAATGCGAACGTCGCGGATGAGGTTTTTTTCCGACAACAATCCGGAATCGAGGCCGTCGTCCAAATCGTGGCTGTAATAGGTGATTTCATCGGCGAGGTTAGCGATTTGCGCCTCGAGCGAGGAATTTTTTGCGTCGAAACCTTTTCGCCGGTCGGGATGATCGTAGGAGGTCTGGTGTTTCGCCAGGCCTTCGCGGACTTCCCAAGTCAAATTGAGCCCGGCAAAATCCGGATATTTTTGTTCGAGCAGCTCGACGATGCGCAGGCTGTGTTGATTGTGTTCGAAGCCGCCGTGGCCTTTCATCAATCGCGCCAAGGCTGTTTCGCCCTTATGGCCGAACGGCGAATGGCCGAGGTCGTGCGCCAGCGCGATGGTTTCTGCGAGGTCGGAATTTAATTTCAGCGCGCTGGCGATATTGCGTGAAATGGAGGCGACCTCGATGGTGTGCGTCAGCCGCGTGCGCAAATGGTCGCCGGTGCCGTTGAGAAAAACCTGCGTCTTGTATTCGAGCCGGCGGAACGCGCGCGAGTGGATGACGCGGTCGCGGTCGCGCTGGTATTGCGTGCGCCAGATGGGCGGAGGTTCGGGATAATCGCGCCCGCGCGTGTCGCCGCTGAATTGCGCGTAAGGCGCGAGAATCTGGCGTTCGATTTGTTCAAGTTCCTGTCGGGTTCGGGGCATAATTCGGATTGGTGACGGACAAGCAGGACACGAACAATCCGTTTCAACTCGCCAGCAATTCCTGCACGGAAATGCCGCGCAGTTCGAAGAGCCGGCGGATTGTGTCCTCAATCAAATTGTTCGGGCAGCTGGCGCCGGCGGTGACGCCGACGGTGATTGGGCCGGCTGGCAGCCAGTCGTGCGTCTGGATTTCCTGCTTTTTGTGCTGGTCGTAATGGCGGATCAATGTGTCTGATTCCATTTTGGCCGCGTTTTTTATGAAATAAGTTGGCAGCTTTGCTTCGCCCATTTCCGCGAGGTGCGAGGTGTTCGAGGAATTATAACCGCCGACGACGATGAGCAGATCCATCGGCTCGCGCAAAAGTTTTTCCAGCGCGTCCTGCCGATCCTGCGTCGCGCCGCAAATCGTGTCGAAGAAACGGAAATGATTTCCGATTTCCGCCTCGCCGTATTTTTTAATCATCGCGGCTTTGATGCGCCGCTGGACTTCCTCGGTCTCGCCGCGGAGCATCGTTGTCTGGTTCGCCACGCCGACGGCCTGCAAATGAATGTCCGGATCGAAGCCGGCGGAATACGCGCCTTTGAATTTTTCCAGAAATTCATTTTTGTCGCCGCCATTCAGGATGTAATTGCAGACGTAATCCGTCTCGGCGAGGTTGAACACGACGAGATAATGGCCGTTGCCATAGGCGCGCGCCTGCGAGCTGGTGGCCTTGGTTTCCTCGTGCCAGGATTTGCCGTGGATGATGCTGGTGACGTTTTCCTTGGAGTATTGGCGGACGCGTTTCCAGACGCTCATCACGTCGCCACAGGTCGTGTCAATGAGCACGCAGCCTTTGTCTTCCAGAATTTTCCGCGTGCCGACTTCCGTGCCAAAGGCGGGAATGATGACGGCGTCGCCGGATTGCAATTGCGACAATTCCCCGCTGGTCGGCTTGGGCGAAATGATTTTGATGCCCATGTTGCGGATCTGGTCGTTGACCTCCGGATTGTGGATGATTTCGCCGAGCAGATAAATCAGCGTGTCCGGGGAAACGTCGGAAAAATATTTTCGCGCGGCGTAGGCGAGATCAATGGCGCGTTCGACGCCGTAACAGAAGCCAAATTCCTTCGCAAGCTTCACGGTGAGGCCGTCGGCCACCAGCACGCCGCCGCCGGCGCGGACGCGCTCGACGAGTTCGCTGCGATAATGCGACAGCACCTGCGCCTGCACCGCTTCCATGATATCCGGGCGGCGGAGGTTGATTTTTTTCTGCGCTGTGGAAGTCTCCGTTGACATGACAGAAACAATTTAACAGGAATGGGCGAAGCGTCCAGCCGCATTTAAGGTTTGCGATTCAGGATTTATGATTTACGATTGCCGCGCGTAAAACGCCAATTGTCGGAGCGTAGCTCAGCCTGGCTAGAGCACTTGCTTTGGGAGCAAGACGTCGCAGGTTCGAATCCTGTCGCTCCGACCATTTTTCCAATGAGGGATTCCATTTTTCACTGATTATCTTCCGTTCGTCCCGCTGTTGAAAATTTCATCGCGTGGGCAAAAGGCGACAGAAACATCTTCGTTCAAAAATACACAGTCGTTTTTGGTCCGCACAAAACCATTGCAAATAAAGGAGATTTTGTGTTTCGCCCCGGCGGCTTTTGGGGTTGGCATTGCCGTTGCTAAAGCGCCTCGGTCAATCAATCCGTGCGCACGGACAAGTTATGTGTGCAGGGACGGCGGGCGCGGTTGAACTGTGCCGGGAAACCGGCGCGCAAATCGGCCCGGACAGGCGCAGCTCAAATAACAAGAAAAAACTATGAAGAAAATAGACGCGATCATCAAACCATTCAAATTGGAAGAAGTGAAGGACGCCCTCGGCGAAATCGGCATCGAAGGCATGACCGTGAGCGAGGTCAAGGGGTTTGGCCGCCAAAAAGGCCACACCGAAATCTATCGCGGCAGCGAATACACCGTGGATTTCCTGCCGAAAATAAAAATCGAAATCGTCGTGGCCGATGGCCAGGTGGACGCCGCCATCGCCGCGATCATCAAATCCGCCAAAACAGGAAAAATCGGTGACGGAAAGGTTTTTGTTTCCGCCATCGAACAGGCGGTGCGCATCCGCACCGAGGAGAAAGGCGAATCTGCTGTTTGAAAAATCCAAACCAACCAAACCTCACTTAATAAAAAAATGAAACGAATTATTCTAACCTTTGCTTTGATTGCAACCGCCACGTTCGGGACTTTTTCGACGCGTGCGGATACAGCCACCAATACCATGGCGGCAGCGCCCGCGTGGACTACCAATGCGCCAACATCTGAAGAGCGTCTTGAATCGGTTGAGGCGTATTTTGCAAACAGTGATCCAACGTTACCATACAAGGATACCAATGGTAACTGGACGGTGAATTTTGCGCTTGGCCCGTCCATTATTAACACCAACCTTTTGAACAGCGTAGGAAATTATGTGTCCTACCCTGGAGCCGGTCATAACGGTTGGCTAGAGACCAGCACGGCGCTCGTGTTGTTCATGACGCTGCCCGGTTTGGCGTTATTCTACGGCGGTATGGTTCGCAGGAAGAACGTGCTGTCAGTGCTCGCGCAATGCTTCCTCATCACCGGCCTTGTGACTATTCTGTATATTATCTGTGGTTACGGAATGATCTTTGGTGGTGATGGCACTGCTACCGGCCCATTGGGCATGACCCATGACTGGATTAAGGGCATCGTCGGCAATCCCATGGACTGTTGGATGTTTGCCAATGTTACTTCCGCGCCCAACCCGGGTTATTCGTATTGGGTGTCGGAAAACGTGTATGCCATGTTCCAGATGATGTTCGCCATCATTACTCCGGCGCTCATCGTTGGTTCCATTGCTGAACGCATGAAATTCAAAGCCATCTTCGTGTTCATGACGCTGTGGATGTTGATTGTGTATTTTACCCAAGGCCACATGGTTTGGGGCGTCAACGGCATGATGAACGGCTGCTGGAATCCCAATGCAACGATTCACGGTCTGGACTTCGCGGGCGGCACGGTCGTGCATATGTCATCTGGCTGGTCGGGTCTGGTGCTGTGCATCATCCTTGGCAAACGACTCGGCTTTGGAAAGGAAAACTTCTCACCGCACAGCATCGTGCTGACCTATATCGGCGCTTCGATGCTCTGGGTCGGCTGGTATGGATTCAACGCGGGCAGCGCGGTCGCGGCTGACGTGATTTCCGCCAATGCCTTTACCACGACGACCATTGCCACGGCGGTCGGCTCCTTCGTGTGGCCGATGTGGGATTGGATTGTCAAAGGCAAGCCCACGGTGCTGGGCTTCTGCTCCGGCGCAGTGGCGGGCTTGGTGCTTATCACTCCGGCTTGCGGCTACGTCCTGCCTTCGGGTTCAATCTGGATCGGCATCGCCGCCGGCACCATTCCGTGGTTCTTCTGCTACAAGGTCAAGGCCTGGCTCGGCATGGATGACGCGCTGGAT
>Ga0335072_10007040_pt1 | contig 16411 bp, 11 predicted proteins | sample Lox_Sample_21_FD_206725 | JGI IMG/M metagenome (GOLD analysis project Ga0335072, IMG submission 206725) | Soil microbial communities from Loxahatchee National Wildlife Refuge, Florida, United States - Lox_Sample_2.1 | ecosystem: Environmental > Terrestrial > Soil > Wetlands | place: USA...
GGCGTGGTCGCGGGCGTTCTCGAAACCGAATTGTGGGGAGTGGGGCGTCCTGCCGCTGAGTACGACGTCTATGGCGCGAAAGGGAAACACGGTCATGGTCGACTGCGGCATGTAGGCGATTTCGCGCGCGCGCAACCGCGGCGGCCAGGCTTCGAGGGGCTTCCGGTCGAGCAGAATTTCGCCGGCCGCCGGGCGGAGCAGGCCGGCTAACAGGCGAATCAGGGTGGATTTGCCGGAACCGTTGGACCCGATAATGGCCGTCAGAGTGGCGGGACCAATGGAAAGGCTGATGCCGCGAATGGCGTGGGCGCCATCGGGGTAGGAGAAATCGAGTTGGCGGGCTTCCAGAAGAGACCCGCCGGGCGGGCTCATTTCGCCTCCGGGTGAATGAGGCGCGCGAACAGTTCCGCCGTCTGCACCATTCTCTGCGAGGCGTGCGGGACGTAATCTTCATTGACGCTGCTCACTCTGTGGGTTCGCACGGCTTTCAGTTCGGGCATCTCTTTCCATGCTTCCATGGGATCGCCCGCGAACGGGCCGGCTTGGCCATGGGTGAAATCCAGGATCACATCGGGATTGGCGGCCAGCAGATCTTCCTTGGTCAGCTTGGCGTAACCCAACTTGTCGGGCGGCACCGCAATTCTTCCGCCGGCAATCCCAACCAGCTCAGCCAGAAAGCTGCCCGCCGTGGCCGTGTAGAGATCGCGCAGAGTCCCCGGCGTGCGATCGACGATCAGAACCACACTCAGCTTCGGCAAACCGGCCGTCTTCTGCGATACGCGCCGCAGCCCGTCGCGCACCCTCGTCACCAGCTTCGCGGCCTCCTGCCCGTGGCCGGTGGCCTGTCCGATGGAGGCGATGGCGGTATAAACGTCGGCCACCTTCTCATCCGCGATTACCATGACAGGCAAACCCAACTGCTTGCATTTGTCCTCCATAAACTGGGCTTGAGGGACGTCCATCAGCACCAGGTCCGGCCGCAGCGCCACCAGTTTCTCGAAGTCCGGGTTCTGCCAGCCGCCCACCATGGGCAGCTTGCTGACGGCCGGCGGATACGATGTGAATTGCGAAACGCCCACCAGTCGATCGAACGCCCCCACCCCGTACGTGATTTCGGTGAGGTTCGGCGAAAGCGACACCAACCTTCGGGGCGCCGGCGAGCCCGCGGCCGAGATCGCCAATAGGGCGGCTATGGACGTCAGAAGTCGAATTGCATGCCTCCCATCGCGGTGCGGCCGGGGGTCGGATAGCCGCTCTCAAAGTAAGTCTGATTCAAGACGTTTTCCGCGCGCGCGAAAATCCGGATCGCCCTGAATTCACTTAACGGGATCTGGTAACTTGCCCCTAAGTTTACCTTATGAAGGCCGTTGAACCTGTAGACCTGCGTGATCAGCGATCCGTAGACCGGCGCCACGTAATCGCTCGATTGCCGGGTGTCGGCAATCAACAGCAGCCGCGGTGTGACGCGGGCGGTCGCGACGACGGAGAATTGATTTTTCGGCACCACGAACGTTTCCAGGACGTTGCTCACAATCGGGGTCCGCTCGATGGCGTCGATGTACGAGTATGCCGCCGTTATGTTCAGCGAACGCGTGGGCGCCAGGGCGGCGCTGGTCTCGACGCCGCGAGAAATCCCGCCGCGCGTATTCAGATATCCGATATACCGGCCCCAGGGATCGGTGGCGGGGTTGATTAATCCCGACGTATCGAAATTGATCACGTTCTGAAGCGCCGTGTAAAAGTATGTCGCCGAAGCCTTCAGCCGCCCGCTGAAGAACATGCGGTCCACCCCGGTATCGAACCCGATGGAGTGTTCGGGCGTGAGGCGCGGATCGCCGTAGACGGAATAGCCGTAAACCGGATCGTAACCCGCCCCGAAGCGCTCGAACAGCGATGGCGCGCGGTAGCCGCGGCCCACATGCGCGCGCACCTTGGTGGCGCTGCGGCGAAAGAACCACGCCGCCGAGCCATCGCCGGTGTAAGCCGCGGGCGGCGCTGGAAAGGACGCGCCCTGGTACGGGGCGGACGCCAGCGGCGTGAACACGGGAGGGTTCAGCGTAAAAAACTGCGCGCGAACCGCGCCCGAAATCTGCAGTTGATCGTTGAAGAATCGCGCCTGGTCCTGGGCGAATACCGTATGGCTCCGTTGCGTGACATTCACCGCCGACGCCGCGTCCGGCTCGAATTGCTGGCTGTTGTCATTGGCGTAAGTCTCGCTTTCGAATTCGTACCCGGCGGTCAGTAAGTTCCATCGCCGCGGATGGTAATTGAGGTGGGCGTTAGCGGTTTGAATGCGGCCGTCGTAGAGCGAACGCGTGCTGCTGGTGGGCTGGTATCCCACTCCGGCCGGACCATCGCCGTAACGCCGGCTATTGGCCACGATCTGGTAGCTCACCGAATAATCCAGACCCGGCGACGGTTGGCCTGTGAGAACCAGCGCGCCGGTGAGAAAGCGCGCCGCGCGGGTGTAATCCGGATCGTCCGGCGCCGGCAGGAAGGTGGCGTTCGGTCCGGAGGCGATGGCATTTACAATCCCGACCCCGGACGCGCTGCCGACCACATCGGGACTGCCGAAGATCTTGCCGAAGGAATTGCCGGCATACATCCGCGCCACCAACTGCACGTTGGGCGAGAGATGAAATGTGATGCGGCCCTGGGTATTGGTGTCGCGAAACGGCTGGTCTCCGCCGAGCCCCGCGGTCACCTCGGACTGCGCTACTCCGAAACTATATTCGATCCGGCCGCCGGCCCATTGACCCGCGACCTTCGCGCGCCCGCGGAAGGCATCCAGCGATCCGCCCTCCAGCAGAACGCTCCCGCGCGTCCGCCCGCCGCCCTCGCCGGTAATTACGTTGACCACCCCGCCGATGGCGTTGGTGCCGTAGAGCGACGATCCCGACCCGCGCATCACCTCTACGCGCGAGGCGTCGGTAAACAGCAGATCCTCGATCAGGCCGGAAGCGTCGGCCTGCGTGGCCGAAGCGTCGCGCAGGCGCAGGCCGTCCACCAGCACCGCGGTATCTTCGTCGCGCATGCCGCGAATCTGGATGGTGGTCAGCGCTCCGGGGCCGCCGAGTTGCTGCACGCGCACGGCGGGCGCGAGGTCCACCACATCCGCCAGTGCCCGGTTGTCGCGCGCGTCGGCGTCGCTCTGCGAGATCACAGTCACGGCCTTCGAAACTTCCTCGGGCGCTTGCGGAGTGCTGGACGCGGTGACCACGACTTCCTGACGTACACCAGCCAGCTGCAAGGCGATATCGCGGGTTGCCGTGGCGCCGGTGGCAAGGTGTACGTCTTCGATCAGCGCCGGCGCGAACCCGGAAGCCTCCACTCTGAGGAGATAATCCCCGCCGGGCAATTGGCGAAACTGGTACGCGCCCGAAGCGCCGGTAGTAGTGGCGCCGCCGGCGCCGCCGGTTCGCGACACCAGCGTCAAAGCGGCGCCCAGAACGGCGCGCCCCTGCGGATCTTTCACCGTTCCCGCCAGCGCCGCGCCGGAATCCGCCTGCGCGGCGGCCACAAATAGAAGCAACACCCCGAGCCTGATTGTCATATCCTCCGCCATTCCTCGCACCGGTCTACAAAATCTTCCGCCAGCCGCCGGCACGACAGAAAATGCAAATGCAGGTAGCTCGCGACCGCGCCGCGAACGCGATACGCGCCGGCATACGCGCGCTCCACGCTTTCCGGCATGGGGTCGATCGTCGAGTGCCGGTATTCGTGCCCGCGCACGGTACCCGCGCTCGTTTCCACTTCCACGTAGCCCAGCTTCGCCAGGTGCGAATGCATCCGCGCCCGCGTCGGGAAAACGCCGGCCATCGGCCACCCGCGGCCATCGAGATCGACGATCGCCTCCGTGAGGTACATGAACCCGCCGCATTCCGCGTACACCGGGCCGCCGCGCGCGATAAAGGCGGCGACCGATTGCTTCATGACGCCGTTGGCTGCGAGCGCCTCGGCGTGCAACTCCGGATAGCCACCGCCGAGATAGATCCCGCCGAGCGAATCCGGCAGCCCGCCGCCGGAAATCGGGCTGAATTCCACTAACTCGGCGCCGCAGGCGCGCAACAGATCGAGATTCGCCTGGTAGTAAAAGCAGAAGGCGGAATCGCGGGCGATGCCGATGCGGGTTCGCGGGACAACGGGCGCGGAAGGAGGCGGGCCGGCCATCCGGGCGCGAGACGCGAGACTCAACAGCCGGTCGAGATCCACGTGCGCTTCGATGCAATCCGCCAGTGCCGTCAGGCGGCCGGGCGTGAGCGTTTCCTCCGCCAGATGCAATCCCAGGTGCCGCTCCGGTACTGTCAGCGAAGCGTCCCGCGGCAGCCAGCCCACTGCCTCAGGGCGGCAACGGGCGACGATCGCCTGCCGCAGAAACTCGTAGTGGCCGGGACCAGCGACGTTGTTGGCGATGGCCGCGGAAACCCGCGCCTCCGACACCAGCGTATCGAATCCGTGAACGAGCGCGGCGGCGCTGGCTGCCAGCGCCGCCGCATCCAGCACCAGCACCACCGCGCCACCCAGCCACATCGCCATCTCGGCGGTGGTGCCGGCGAGCGAAAGTCCGTCCTTGCCGTCGAACATCCCCATGACGCCCTCGATGACCGCGACATCCGCATCCGCCGTCGCCTGCGCGAAGATCTCGAGGTTGGTCTGGCGCGGCAGCATCCAGCCATCCAGATTGTGGCTGGGGCGTCCGGTTGCCGCGCGATGAAATGTGGGATCGATGAAATCCGGCCCGATTTTGAAGGCTTGCACGCGCATGCCGCGGCGCGCCAGGGCCGCCATGATGCCAGTGGCAACTGTGGTCTTACCGGCGCCGCCGTGGGTTCCGGCAATGACGATGCGCGGAAGAGTCATCGCCCCGGTCCGCCTTTCAAATACAGCGGCAGACCAGCGGCAATCAGAACCACTTCGCCGGCCGCCTCTGCCATCCACTGATTGGCAAAGCCCTGAAGATCGCGGAAAGCCCGCGCCACCGGGGATTCCGGCACCGTGCCCGAGCCGACCTCGTTCGAGACCACGATGACGCGACCGTTTCGCGCAGCGTCCGCGATGCGCCGGATTTCGGTTCGGGCGATTCGCTCCAGTTGCCGCGCGCCACTGGCGCGGTGTTCCCAGGCAAGATTGCTCAGCCACAGCGTGAGGCAATCGACCAGCACGACCTCGGCATCGCGCGCCGCGCGTTCGATGGCATCGGCTAACGCCAGCGGCTCCTCGATGGTGCGCCAGGATTCAGGACGATCGGCTTGATGGCGCGCCACGCGCTCGCCCATTTCCGCATCGTCGCCCGGCAGCAGAGTGGCGATATAGCAGACGCGTTCGGCCGCCGCGGCCATCCGCTGCGCGAAACGCGACTTTCCACTTCTAGCGCCGCCGAGTATGAGCGTCAACATGGAGGAGTCCCAGCCTCATTTCACAAAGCTGCGCACACCTCGAGCGGGCGGTTGGATTGGTTGCGAATTCTGCACGACCTGCCCTCGTTCGAAGCATGGCGCAAACACCTGAGGCAGGTCTCCTGACTTACAGGTCGCCGCGAACCGGCTCACCTTCCCATTCCGAAGAACAGTGGCTCAAGCGCCGGCCGCTCGCTGTTTACAGTGGCGGGACCGTGCGGGATTTTCACCCGCTTCCCTTTTCACTCGTCCCCATGACGAGCACCTCAGGGAATTCTCACAGTAGCATGGGCTCCGGGGCGGGTCAATACGGAGCCTGGGGTCGTGGGATACCGAGCGAGGAGCCTTCAGGCTCCGGGCGCCCCGATCGGCCGCCTTACTTCGATTCGTCCACCACTTCGAGCGCGTTCAGTTCGGCGTAATTGCGCACGGGCATGAGGTTAATCAGGAGCTTGCCATCGGGGTCGGGCTCGAGCCCATGAATCGGCAGCAGTAACGCCTTCTCACTGCCGTGAGCTTCCTTGAAAATGTCGAATCCGCGCCGCACCGCTACGCCATTGCACAGAATATCGAAGACGCGGCTTCCGGCTCCGCCGCCGGCGGCTTGTCCGGGGCCGAACCACGTCTCGGAAAAATACAGCGTTACCCCGTAGCGCCCGGGGGGCACGGGAATGGAGTAAGTTAGGTGGCCGTACCGTTCACCGCGAAGCAGGTCCGGATCGTCGAAACTGTGAATCGGCTCGGTGCGCATCACCAATTGTCCGCCGCTGGAATACGTGTCCGGTGCCCAGACACGCCCTTCCTTGTCGGTATAGGGGTGGTCGCGCGATACCATCCGGATGGGCACCATGGTTCCCGCGATTCCCGGCGTGATTTCGATGGCGCTCACCATGGCGGGGTTCGTGCCTGGATCGAATTTGAGGTGTAGTTTGCCGTCGGCGGCCGGGGAAAGATCCTTGAACGCGCGTATGTCGGCCGTGCTCGAGCCCACCTCGCGGATCACGTCGAAATCCTGGAGAATCGGCACGGAATTGGCGGAAACGCGGAAAATGCGGCTCGTCTCTCCACCACCGGCGACATTGTTTTCGCCGTACACGTTCTCGGCGAAATATAACCGCAGTTCGTAACTTCCCGGGGGCAGCGGAATGTCGTAGGTGAACGCGCCTTCGCGGCGGCTGGTGAACAAGCGCTGATCCCGCGTGCCGCCCACCGTGTGCCCGGCGGATTCAAACACCGTACCGTCCTGGAAATAGCGGTCTGCTTGCCATACGCGGCCGAAATGGTCGGTGTAGACGCCATTCTTCCATCCCACCAGGATGCGCACCGCCGGCGATTGCGCGGCCACGATGGTGGGAGGCAGCGCGAGAGACGCGCGGGAAGCTTTTGCCGCCGAAGCCTTCCACAGAAAAATTCCAGAAATCGCCAATGCCGTCAACGTGACGGCGATCCACACACCGGACCGGCCATTCGCCGGCGGGGGCGGGAGCAGCCTATGGGAAGGGGGGATGGTATACGGGACCGGATCGCGGATCGGCTCAATAGTTTGAGTCCCGGACCAATTCGGAACGGGCTCTTCAACCTCAATCGCCTCGGCCACAATCGGGATGCCGCCGATCAGGCCGGGAATTGGCGCATCGAATTGTCTGACAAACGTAGGGGCATATTGCCCCGGCGGAATATCGATGCGGACGCTGTGTCCGGCGCCTTCCGACTCGTAATATTCGCGCAGGCGTTTGCGCAGCCGGTGGGCTTCCACGCGCACGATGGAATCGCGTTTCTGATCGAATCCCACGGGCCGTCCGAGCGCTTCGACCGCGATGTTGTATTCCTTGATTTGGCCCGCCGCGCCTTCAAAATACTTGCCGCAAACGTAGGTGAGCACCTGTGCGAGATTCGGCGCGCGATCGAAAATTCCAGACGCCAGCAGCGTCTGGAACTCGTGTTTTTCCTGCTCGAACTCCATGGTCGAGTCCATCGAAAATACCCAGAAGCGAAGAGTCGATGATGGCAGTATACACTCCGCCGTCAAGCGGCGACAAGCATGGCACATTGTTCGACACTTGAATTTATTCTTTTAAATTGGCGGGCGGCCCGTCTCGGGCCGGAGCTCGAGCGTGCTTTTCGCCTCGACATGCCCAAACTGCATCGGATCGCTCCGCCCGTTGTAGTAGTCCTTCCACTCGTCTTTGTAGTGACTCGAGAACGGCTGTCCGGATTGTCCGATCTGCACGTTGAGCAGCGACCGGTCCCAGTCGGCGAGATCGGCATTCATGCGCATGGAGGGCGCCAGCTTACGCGTGGTTTGCTTGACGGTAGTCGCGCCGCCGCTCATGGGCACGGGACCGATTTCGAAAATATCGAGGAGCGAACCGATCGCGGGAATGCGCTCCATGGCGGCGTGCAGGACCGGCTGATCGATTTCGATACGAAGATATGAACCGTACTTCCATCGCGCCACGCTGCCACTTTGCATGCGCTTGGCCTCTTCCACCGCATCCACCAACGACCTTAGCAACATGGCGTCGTAATCGCGGAACCAGCCGCCGGGGCGTTCGCGCAACAGTTTGGCGATGATGGCCGGTCCCATGCCGTATTCGTAGAGTTGACCTTTACCCGGTGAAGCGTTCTCCGCAACCGCGTTGCGCACGTGTTCGTAGACCAGCGAAATCAGAAACGGCGCGCCTTCGTCCTTGTCCATCCGGCCGTCCCACGAGCGCAGCAGGGAGACGGCGGGATCGATGGCGGAATCTTTGGCGCCGCGCTTGTCGTACGCCGCCAACACCTGACCGGCCAGGAATTTGTGGAACGCCGAGAAGATGTCGGTTTGCACGGCCAGCATGTCGGGCGCGCGCCAGCCGGTGCGCGCCGAAAGCAGGTCGCGGATGCGGCGCACGCGATCGGGCGGGGCAAAGTTTCCGTTCACCGGGTATGGGAAGCCGGGCGGAAAGGGATTCTGATTGGCACTGACGATGATGCCGCCGGGAGGGTTGTAGACCGACGGTAACTCATCGAAAGGAATGTAGCCGTCCCACTCGAAATTCCCCGAGGAGCCGTCGAGCGGCACGTCGCCCGTGAAGCCGTGGCGTTTGGGGAGCTTTCCGGCGGCATGGTATCCGATGTTTCCATCGACGTCGGCATAGACGAAATTCGATCCCGGACCGGTCCAGCGCGTGAGCGCGGCGGTGAATTGCTGCCAGTTCTGCGCGCGATCCACTGCGAGCAGCGGATACTGGAGGAAGCCGGGTTCGGCAGCCGTCCACCGCAGCGCCAGGCGTTCCGCGCCTTCGGAAATGATCACCGGGCCGTGGCGCGTCACGAGGAAGTTCATTTCCACCGGACGGCCGCCTTTCACGGGAATGATCTCGTGCTCTTCGCGCGCCTGCTCCACATGGTCTTGGAAGATGTAGCGTCCCAGCGGGTCCATCTTTTCCGCATAGAGATCCTGCACGTCGAATTCGAGATTGGTGATACCCCAGGCGATGCGCTGGTTGTGGCCCACCACGACGCCCGGCACACCGGGGAGACAGACGCCGGAGACATCCAACCCCGGGGCCTCCAGATGGCTCATGTACCAGATACCGGGCAGGGAGTATTCCAAATGCATATCGTTCGACAGGATCGGCTTGCCGGATGCGGTACGGCTGCCGGCCACCACCCACGCGTTGGAGCCGGGTTGAGGCTCGTCGCCCGAGCGCGCTCCGAAGAGGAAATTGACCTTGGCCGGGTCGCCATCGGCCAGCATGTTGTGCTTGATCACGTCGAAACGCCAAGTACTGGTGAGCGTGCGGTACATGTTGAGGCAGACCAGGAGGGAATCCACCACGCTCCAGGGTTTGGGTTGATAGCCGAGCAGGGTAAACTCCACGGGAAGGTCGTTGAGGTGGGTCGCGATGAAATGATTCACTCCCAGCGTATAAGCCGCGAAAGCCGCGCGATCCTCCGGCGCCAGGCGCAGATATCCTTCTTCGGCAATGCGGCGGAGTTGCAACTGGCGCGATTCGCGATCCAGCTCGAGTGCGCCCGCTCCGACGATTTCCGCCAGGTTCCCGCCGGCAAGACGGCGCAGGCTGTCCATCTGCCAGAGCCGGTCCTGCGCGGTAACGTACCCCTGCGCGATGAAAGCGTCCTCCTGGCTGGCGGCGCGAATGTGCGGCACGCCAAGAGTATCGAATTTCACACTCGCCGGCGCGGAAACGGGGGCCACGACGCTGCCCGAATGCTGCGCCAGCGGACGCCATGCGTACCAATAAAGTCCCGCCAGCACGGCGGCCACGGCGAGGACGAGGAGGACGTTAATCGCCCGCAGGATGCGCGCTACAACTGTATGGGTCATCGAGGGTTGCTCATCCATCATAGCGGGAAGCGGCGGCGGGCACGGCGGGTAGCAGTTTGGATTACAATCAGGCAGACTGTCTGGAAGGGGCGCCTTCCAAAACTGCTGGGGGAGAAGCGCCCGTCCAGGTAACGGAGTTAGTTAATTACTATATAAGACGCCGATTTTCGGCCCAGGTTATGGGCTGACATAAAAAATTTTGGCCGTGAGCTATTCACCGTTTCAACTATTACTGGTAGTTTTCTTAATCGCGGTAAATGGCTTCTTCGCGGGAGCGGAAGTTTCGCTCCTGTCGGTGCGCCCGTCGCGGCTGCGCCAGATGGCGGAAGATGGCCAGGCCGGCGCGCAGGCGGCAATGAGCCTGTTGGCGCATCCCGGACGACTGCTGTCGCTAACCCAGGTGGGAGTTACCGTGGCCAGCCTGGGATTGGGCTGGGCGGGTGAAGACACCCTCTACCAAATTCTGATTACGGCGCTGCATCCGGTGACCACCCCAATCACCGCGAAGTTTTTGCACGCCGGATGCCTCGCGGTGTCGTTCCTGGTGATCAGCTATTTCCACGTGGTGATGGGCGAGGTAGTGCCGAAAAACCTGGCGATTTCCAAGGCGGACCGCCTGGCGGCGCTGGTGGCGCCGCCGCTGGTCGTCTTCCTGCGGATTTGCGTACCGTTCGTGGTGACCATCGAGCGCTCCGCCGCGGCTATTACCCGGGCTTTGCGGATTCGCGCGGCGGCCCACGCCGGCGGCCATTCGGCGGAGGAACTGAAATTGATCGTCAGCTCGAGCCGCGGCCTGGGCTTTCTGCCGGAGGCGCAGGAAGACATGATCCATCACGTGCTGGACCTGGGAGAAGTCGCGGTGCGCGAAATCATGGTGGCGCGCAACGCCATCGTCTCGGTCTCCTCGGAAGCTACCCTCGATGAGGTCCTCGAGACCATGATCCGCGAACAACATTCGCGCCTGCCGGTGTACGAGGGCGCGCCGGAAAAAATCATCGGCATCCTTCACTACAAGGACCTGTTGCCGGTATGGCAGGAACGCCGCCAATCGATCCGCACGGGACGGCCGAATCGCGCGTTCCGCGTAAGCCGCCTGCTGCGCCATCACCTGGTGGTTCCGGAGACCAAGCCGCTGTCGCAGATGCTGGAAGAGTTCCGCAAAGGCAATTCGCACATGGCAATGGTGGTGGACGAATTCGGCACGATTGTGGGCATGCTGACCGTCGAAGATGTACTGGAACAGATAGTCGGCCGCATCGAAGACGAACACGATGAAAAAATTGCGGCGCGCAAAACCGAACCCGGAACCCTGGAACTGGATGGCGCCACACGGATTCGCGACCTCGAAAGCGAATACGGCATCGAGATCGCGAATGAAGGGGAGTTCGAAACGTTGGCCGGGTTCGTGCTGTTCCGTCGTGGTGAAATTCCCAAGGCCGGTGAATGGGTGGAATTTCAGGGCCGGAGATATACTGTGCTCGAAATGGACCGCAATCGCGTGGCGCGCGTGCGCGTGCAGAAAATCCCCTTGGCTGGAACAGCTTCGGGTTAGAATGGACACGGCTTGATCACATGTTAGGCTTCGATTTTCGCGCGGCGCGCTGGACCTGGACGGCGGTCCTGGTGCTATTGGGAATCGAGCTGGTGTATCTGCTTCGTTCCACGCTGTTCCTGTTTATCCTGGCGGTTCTGTTCGCCTATTTGCTGGCTCCGCTGGTGAACCTGATCGACCGCCTCCTGCCGGGAAAGAGGACCCGCACGGCGGCGCTGGCGCTGGCTTATGTGCTGCTGGTCGGGCTGGTCGTGCTGGCCGCTTCCTCGATCGGATCGAAAGTGGTCCAACAGGCGAATCTGCTGGCCAAAACGTTTCCGGGCACGCTCGGGGGGTTCGAAGCGGTGCTTCAGGACAAGGTGCCGGATGCACTCAAGACCGGCATGAATCAGCGGATCGATACGTTCCTCGCATCCATCCCGGGCTACAGCCTCAAATTCCTGGGTCTGCTGGGCAATCTTATTTATGTAGTCATCATCCCGATTCTGTCCTTTCTGTGCATCAAGGATGGCCCGCTAGTGAAGCAGCACATCGTGAGCCTGCTCGAGGACGGGCCACGCCGGCAATTGCTCGATCACGTCCTGGCGGACATGGACCTGGTACTGGCGCACTACATGCGCGCGCTAGTGATGTTATCCATCAACACGTTCACCTGCTACAGCATCTTCCTCACGGTTATCGGTGTCGCCTACGCCGTTCTTTTGGGCGCGATGGCCGGAGCGCTGGAGTTCATACCGGTGGTTGGGCCATTGGCTGGCGGAATCGTCGTGCTCGTCGTGGGAGGCGCGGCGAGCGGCCACTGGATCGCGATTCTCATTTTCCTGGTGATATTCCGGTTGCTTCAGGATTACGGGATTTCGCCGCATCTGATGGGGCAGGGAGTGGAACTCCATCCGCTGCTGGTGCTGTTCGGGGTATTCGCGGGCGCGGAACTGGCGGGAGTGGCCGGCACATTTCTCTCGGTCCCGTTGCTGGCGTTGGCTCGAGTTTTATACCGGCGGATTTATGAGGCGCGCAAGAAAGCCCAGGAAGCGAAGCTGGTGGCATAAAAAGGCCACCGGTCCCGACTCCCGACCTCTTCATTTCCGTCCCGCGGCGCGTTCGGCGATGGCTTTCAAGAGCCGCTGGGCTTTCTCGTACTGTTCGTTGCCGGCGGGAATCGATTCCAGGATCTGTTTCGCGGCGGTTAAGTTGCTCTCTTCCACGTAAGCCGCGCCCAGCAGATATTCCGCCGGAATGACCGGGTCAAGCTTGAGGCCGGTTTGAAGCGCCGCGATGGCGCTGGCAGGGTCGGCCAGCAACAAATAAAAACGGCCGGCGGCCACATCCTGCCCGGCATCGTCGGAGTTGAGGAACGCGCGCGCGCGGAAGAGTTGCTTGGCGCGCTCGAACGGCTCGACGAGTTCGCCGGGCGGGTCCCGCAATCCCATGCCGATCAGTCCGACCGCGGCGCTGAGGCGGACGGTCGCGGCAGGGTCGTTTAAGAGGCCGGCCAGCGCCGGCCCGGATTCGGAGCGATGTGCCGGGTCCGTACTCAGCACTCTCGCCGCGATCACCCGCACCGGCGCTTCGGAATCGGCGAGGGCGGCGAGGATGGTGCGGAACACCGCCGGATCGGACTGAAAATTTCCGAGGTAACCGACGGCGTTGGCGCGCACCAACCCGCCTTCTTTCGGATCGCTCAGGATTGCCAGCAGCTTGGGAACGGCATCCGATTCTCCCGTGCGCGCACTGGCAAACGCATCGGCGCGGCGGATGATTTTCTGCCGCGAAGCCGGTTTGTACCAGGCATTCATGTGCTCCAGCGCCCAATTGGCGTCGCGATCCTTGTGACACGAGTTGCATGCGTTCGGTATGCCGTGATGGAGCGTGTTCTCGGGGGCCGGGATCGTGATGGCGTGATCGCGAATCTGGGCCTTGATACTGAACACGGTGCGCGGCATGTGGCACTCCACGCAGGAGCTGCCGGCGCTCTTCCCGGCGTGATGGGTGTGACTCGCGAGCGAAGCGCCTTCGGCCTGATGACATCGCGTGCAAAGCGAATTGACATCGGGCTTGAGTTGTGGATTCCGGTCGATATCGGTGTTGTGCGCCACTACGTGGCAGTCCAGGCAGGTGGCATTGCCCTTCAAGTAGCATTCGCTCTGCCAGAAGCCGAAGGCATCGGTAGAGAAGCGCCGCGGGCGGCCGTCGGGCCAATAGGCGGGGTCTTCGCTGGGCGGTTGCGAGAACTCCAGAATGGGTACGAAGTGGTCATAGTAATCGTCGCCGGCGGCGAATCCATCCACCAGGATGTCGCGAAAGGAGTGGCACTGAGCGCACACGGCGGTATTGCGGGCGGCGCTGAGCCGTGTCTGCACAACCACGTCATGGGCGGGCTTGCCCGGATGGCCCGGTTTGGCGTAAAAGGCCGCGTGCTCCGCGCCTGGCCCATGGCAGCGCTCGCAGTTGATGCCGAAGTCGAGCCACGCGGTCCGATAGGCGATCTTTTGCGGATCGAAATTCTTCTGTTCCTGGCTCACGTGGCAGGAGTAACAGCTCTTATTCCAGATCTGCACCTGCGTTCCGGGAGCTTCTTCGGGATCGTCGATATCCAGGTTGTGGAACCAGTTCTCACGCAGGATATCCCACGTCGGCGGAAGCACGATAATGCGGCCGTCCTCCAGCGTGGTGAGGTAGTGCTGGATCCGCCGGTTTCCCAGCGTGTATTCGACGCGGTGCTCCCGCGGCTTGCCGGTGAGATAGCTCTCGGTAATGTAAAAGGCGCCGGCTTGCTTGCGGAAACGGTAGACGCTGCCGCGCAAAGTGACTGTACCGCGGTCGAAGTCTCCCACCACCGCGGTAGCGGTCGCAGGCTGCACCATCTTACTGTGGTGGGATTGCGCCCAAGTGTGGCTGACGCTGGCGTGGCACTTTCCGCATGCTTGCGCGCCGGCGAATGGCGATGCCGCAGCCGCCTGCGCACACATCGCGCACCACAGACAGACCAGCAGTCCACCCGAGCGCGGCATTTGGATTATTTTACAACGGCGGAGAGCCGTTGTTTTTGAAGCTTGGTGGCGGCGGGGAGACTCGAACTCCCGACCTACGGATTATGAGACCGTCGCTCTAGCCAGCTGAGCTACACCGCCGATGAAAATCAGTGTAGCAGACAAGCCCGAGGCCCCAAAACCACAGGATTCACCCGATTGAATTGTGGAAAACGCAGCAGGCGGCCGGAGATTCCCCGACCACCGGCCCGGCGGCATTCTCCGGGCACCCCGATTCACAGTCAATTCCTTTATTTGCAGGAAAATAGGCGCGCATGCTGCCCCTTGGTTCAATTCGTGATAAGTGCCATTTTTACCGTGCTTTAATGCTGATATCCAAAGGTTTTCCAACAGACTTTTCCACAGATCTGTGGACGCTGGATTTCAATCTCTCGAAGCCAGGCGCCGCTCCAACGATTGCGGAATTTCCGCCTCCACTTCGCACCCTTCCTCGCTGTACCGGGTCGAAAGAACCCGCCCGAACTCATGCAGCAGCGCCAGCGTCGCTCCGTCGCCCGGCGCGAGATGGAGCGACATGCGGACAATCGGATCGAGCGGGAGCACTTCATCGATCGCCCGGAGCAGGCCGTCGACGCCTTCCCCGGTGAGAGCGGAAATGGCCACCGAGCGCGCTCCGGCGTGCTCCGGGGATCCGCTCAGGAGGCGCCGCGCGAGGTTCTCCTTATCGCCCGCCGCACCTTCCACGCGATCTGCCTTGTTCATCACCAGAATCTGCGGAATCCCGGCGGCGCCGATTTCCGCCAGCACCGCCAGCACGTGCGCGGTGTTTTCAGCCGCCGCGGAAGCGGAGACATCCACCACGTGCAACACCAGCGCGGCTTCCTTCACTTCCTCGAGCGTGGCGCGAAACGCCTCCACCAAAGTCGTCGGAAGGCTGCGGATGAAGCCGACGGTATCGCTCACCAGAACCCTCCGCCGCGAGGGCAGCGTCAGCGGCCGGACCGTAGGATCCAGCGTGGCGAACATGCGCTGGTCGGCCAGCACTCCGGCGCGCGTGAGGCGGTTGAACAGCGTCGACTTGCCGGCATTGGTGTATCCCGCGAGGGCCAGCGTCGCCAGCGGAACGGCGCTCCGCTTTTGGCGATGCAAGGCACGGCCGGCGCGCACACCTTCCAGATCGTCCTTGATTTTCTTGATGCGTTGTGCGATGCGGCGGCGATCGGTCTCCAGTTTGGTCTCACCGGGCCCGCGGGTGCCGATTCCGCCGCCCAGGCGCGACATCTCTGCGCCATGGCCGGTCAACCGCGGCAACAGATAACTGAGTTGCGCCAGTTCCACCTGCAAGCGGCCTTCACGGGTCCGCGCGCGCGAGGCAAAAATGTCCAGGATGAGCTGCGTCCGGTCGATGACTTTACAGTCCGCTGCCTTTTCCAGATTGCGCTGCTGGGTGGGAGTGAGGTCGTGGTCGAAAATCAGCACGTCGGCAGCGTCGGACTGCACCTGCGCGCGCAATTCCTGCACCTTCCCCTGGCCGATGAGAGTGCCTGCCTCCGGGCCGGGGCGCGTTTGCATCGCGCGGCCGACGATTTCCGCTCCGGCGCTGGCAGCCAGCTCGGCAAGTTCCTCGAGCGATTCCTCCAGACCGATGGAATTGGCCCGCTGCGCCGCCTTACGCGACTTCCACTCGACGCCAACCAGAATCGCCCGCTCGCGGGCGGGAGCTTGCGGGTGCGTGGCCTAGATCTCCGACGAGTCCCCGTGCACCGGTGCCCCAGGTGTCGCGCCACCCGACACGCTGTTGCCCACCGGTTGGGCGGAAGCGCTGTATGCGTGCGTCTTTTGTGTGACTACCGTAGACACGGCGTGCTTGAAAATAAGCTGCTCCTGATTATTCGTCTCGAGCACCAGAGAATACTTGTCGAAACTCTTGATGCGCCCGGAGAGCTTTACACCACTCATCAGGTAAATCGTAAGAACCACTTTGTCCTTGCGGGCGTTGTTTAAAAAGCTGTCTTGGATATTCTGCGCTGGCTTATCCATGGTCGTTGCCCCAACCCTTTCGGGAAAGTAAAACAGTTGTAACGAACGGCCTTAGTATTGTACCCAATTCGCCAGCCCGGTGGTGAGACGCGCCTCAGTG
>Ga0335072_10007041_pt1 | contig 16410 bp, 18 predicted proteins | sample Lox_Sample_21_FD_206725 | JGI IMG/M metagenome (GOLD analysis project Ga0335072, IMG submission 206725) | Soil microbial communities from Loxahatchee National Wildlife Refuge, Florida, United States - Lox_Sample_2.1 | ecosystem: Environmental > Terrestrial > Soil > Wetlands | place: USA...
GGTAGTGACCCCGCAGTTGTGGGTGCGTTGCACCGCTTGGCGTAAGTTGCGGCAGCGGCGCCCCGCCAGCGTGAAGTGATCAATATCGACCACGACGTCTCGTCCGATCGGTACCGTCAGCGTGGGCCTCCCGATCCTGTCGGCGCGCCACAAGCCCAAATACCGATCGCCACAGGCTAATACAATGATCCGCCAGCCTCGGCTGCGGCACATGCGGGCGAAATCGACTACCAAATTGTCGAATTGAGTGGCATCGCCGATCGGGTCGCCGCCGACGACGGCAAAACCGAGCCTGCTACGGTAAGCGATCGCCGCGGTCTTATCGGCGTTGAAGTGATAGCTTTTGCTCGAATGCATGGCGAAAGGCGCCAATGGATCCCCGCAGGTGGCGTTGACGAGGGGCCAGACCTGCTCGAGCATCTCCGGTTGCGGCCGCGCGGTGGTAGGCAACATGAGTGCGAGGCCACTGACTGCGATGAGGATGTTGCCGAGCATCCCGAGCGACAAAAAGTGCGCAAACACTCCTGCGCACACTGCGCCTATGGCCGCTAGCGCATGCCACGCTGTCACCGGGCGGCCAAGGAAAATGCCGCGCGCGATCAGGGCCACTGCGGCAAGTAACGCGAGTGACCACCCGAACCGGCCCGCGGCAAGCCGTTCGTAGCCAAGGTGTTCGCGCACGACCAGAACCGTCAACGAGCCCAGTACGCAAAGCAGCATCAGCGCGCTGATAAGGCGGCTCGCTGGGACGTCAGCTCTGATTAAGACCCGTTCGCGGCCCCGCACCGTTATCGCCCGACCACTTTTCTGGCTAATATTCACGGCGCTCGCTTCCTGAGCAGATACGGTCCGTTCTGACATCACTCATCGGGTTGGCATCGCAGCCGGTTTCTATTTTTTGGTTAGTCGCAAGCAATAATCTCGACCGTATTCAGGCGGGCACGCAGCGGCGAGAGCCATTTGTCCTCGGGTTATGGCCCTAAGTCCCGGAGTGATCAGCCGCCTTGTCGGACCGGCTCGACGACGAATGTCCCGCCAGCCTGGGACTTCAGCCCCTCCCCTGGCGGTTCGGTCGAATGCTCAGATATCGCTGTGGGATGAAGACCTCAAACACGACAACCGGCCAGGCACCATTCGGGGTGCCGGAAACACCACAGGAGGTGTATCAAATGAACACTACAGAACAACAGGAGCTCCGCACACGTATGTTCGCCCGCGTGCTCGGCCCGTTCTTCGTCATCTTTGCTGCCACGACGGTCGCCCGTGCGTCGGATATGCGAAAGCTGCTATCGGACTTCGGGGCCAACTCCGCGTTGCCGTGGGTGACGGGCGGTTTCCTGCTCTTGGCGTCCCTTGTCATCGTTGGACTTCACCAGTACTGGCGAGGCGCGGCGGCGATCACGGTGTCTGTGGCTGGCTGGGTTCTGGCGCTGCGCGCGGTATTTCTCATGGCTTTCCCGCATGCCTTCATGGGGGCCGCCGACGCCGCAATCCGTATGACTGCCTTGTGGGTGGGCGTCACGATCTTCGTCGGACTGGTCGGGCTCTATCTAACCTACGTTGGCTGGAGGCCAGCACCGAGTCAACCTGTGACGCAGCCGGAGATATCAACTCCCGATGTCCCGCGCGCGGCATAAGGTCTGCGGCCCGACGGCCGCAGTTGCCCCCACGAAACCAGGGCATGAGCGGCTGTGGACTCATGCCCGTCCGGTTGGTGACCAACGCCTCTGACCAAACACACCTACCGTCGATACGTTCGTGGTGGCCGGTATAGCCGAGTTCAGACCGCACCTACGAATAGGGGAAAAGCCATGTCATCACGCAATGCATCGCTGGGAATCGTCGTCGGCGTCGATGAATCACCGGCCGCCAAGGTAGCGGTGCAGTGGGCGGCACGCGACGCCGAGCTACGCAAAATCCCCCTGACCCTCGTGCATGCCATCTCCCCGGAGATCGCGACGTGGCCGGATGTGCGGTTACCGGCGGGCCTGGCCCGGTGGCAGCGGGATCGCGGGCGCCGACTGGTCGACGACGCCTTCAAGGTCGTCGAACAAGCTTCACAGCGTGGAGGTCCCGCTGAGGTGCACAGCGAAATCTTGTCTTCGGCTGCCGTTCCCACATTGGTCGATTTGTCCAAAGATGCCGAGTTGGTGGTCACGGGGTGCCGTGGAAGGGGACGGTGGGCCGGCCGACTTATCGGTTCGGTAAGTTCCGGACTGCTCCGCTACGCGCATTGTCCGGTGGCGATCGTCCACGATGAGGACCCGTCGATATCGCATCCGAGTCAAGCACCAGCTTTGCTCGGTATTGATGGCTCGTCGGCATCGGAGTTGGCGACCGCTATCGCGTTCGATGAGGCCTCACGCAGGAATGTGGGGTTGGTCGCTTTGCACGCATGGAGCGATGCCGATGCCTCAGAGTGGCCCGAAATCGATTGGCCGGCAACAGAGTCGATGGCCGAAGAGGTATTAGCCGAAAGGTTGGCGGGCTGGCAGGAACAGTATCCCGATGTGCAGGTAGACCGCATCATTGTGCGCGACAAGCCCGCGCGCCAGCTCGTCCAGCGATCCGAAGATGCCCAGTTGATCGTGGTCGGCAGCCGGGGTCGCGGTGGATTCGCCGACATGCTGGTGGGTTCGGTCGGCGAAACCGTCGCGCAGATGGCGCAAGTGCCGGTGATCGTGGCCCGCGAGTCGATAGCCTAGATCGGGAGCCAGCGTAATCCTCTTGTCGGAGCAGATGCAGCTAACATCCCGCCTATCCGCGGACGACGAGCACCGAGCATTCGGGATGGCGGAACAGCGGATGCCCAGAAGGACCGACGAGCCGAGCTAGCTGATCGGACTCGGCGCCAGAGATGACCGCGAGCTGAACGCGCTCGTCGTTAGCCTGCAGGAAGCTGGCGATCGCAAACTTCGTCGTGATCGGGTAGACGCGCACCTCCGGATTGCGCCGCCGCCAATCCTCTACCCGGCGTTCGAACCCGCCGTCGGCATGCTCGGTGAGTTCCTCCGGTCGGCCTCCCAGAACGAGCATGGGCGCCCTGCGCAACTTTGCCTCCCCAGCGGCGTATTTGACTACGGCGTCATTGTCGGATGCGTCGGTCATCCGGACCACGATCCAGTTGATGTCCGCCGGTGGCTGGTCGGATTCCGTACGCACGACCGCGACGGGACAATGCGCCTGTTCGGCGAGCTCAGTTGCGGTGGAACCCAACAGCGAGCGAGCGTAGCGCCCAATCCCGACGGAGCCGATGCACACCATCTCGGCATCTCGCGATGCCTCCACCAGAACCGGCCCCGCTGGTCCACGCGAGACCTCGGTTTCGAGGTTGACGGGCTTCCGGCTGGACTCTACCGCGATTTGTGCTTCGCTGAGCGATTTCTCGGCATGCGCGAGGTCGCGAGCATAGTCGTCCGAGGACGGATGTGTCTGCTTGATAATCGAGATGAGGCGTAGCGGCACAGCGCGGCTTATGGCTTCATCGACAGCCCAGAGCGCAGCAGCGATCGCCGCCTGCGAACCATCGATACCCACGATGATCGGTTTCATCGCTCACGTTCCTCTCCATCCGAATCACCCAGCTTTGGAAAACTTTTCGACATCTTGACGATGCGCAATCACGCCCGGGCCCGGCTGGGCGAGCCGGTAAACGTCTATCAGCCGTGCGAGATCGCTCGGCGTGACGATGCCGACCACTCTGGCCCCGTCGATGACCAGGGCCCGGCTACCATGACCGGCCGTTGCTAACCGCTCAATGAGCGTGCTAAGCGGTTCGTGAGGCGCCGCGGTCGGCACGCTGTGCAATGGCACGGCAATCTCGCTCACGCTGGTCGTAGCGCGTCGGCTGGGCACAACATCCCTAAGCTGCCTAAGCGTGACGAGACCCACGATCGATCCGTCGTGGTCGGCAACCGGGTATGCCGAGTGACGGTCACCAAGCAGATAGCGTTCGATGAATTCGGCCACGCTGAGCCAGCCAGGGGCGGCATGCGGATTAGCCGTCATAGCGTCGGCAACACGCACCCCGGTGAGGGCCTGTCGGGTGGTCACTTGCAGTTCTTCCTCACGCGCGGCAGCGAAGATGAACCACCCGATGAAGGCTAACCAGACACCACCGACAAGGCCGCCCACCAAAAATTCGGCTAATCCCAACGAGATCAAGATGATTGCGACCACTCGCCCGGCATGTGCCGCGCCGACCGCGGCGCGCACGCTATCGCCGTGCCGACGCCACAGATAAGCACGCACCAGCCGACCACCATCCAATGGGGCACCCGGCAGCAGATTGAACAAGCCCAGTAGCAGGTTGATGGCGGCCAACCACCAAACAACGCTGACCGCGACGGCTGCGGCGCGCACGGTGGCAAGCCCTATGGCCAGCGCAGCGAATCCGCCAGACAGGACAAGGCTGGTGGCCGGACCCGCGAAAGCTATCCGGAAGGCCGCCTTCGGCGTTTTCGCCTCCCCCTGGAGCGTTGTCACACCACCGAACAGCCATAACGTGACGCTGCCCACGCTTACCCCCATGCGACGGGCGACAACCGCGTGTGCGAGTTCGTGTGTCAGCAGCGATGCCAGCAGCACCACCGCGCCACATGCTCCGGCCACCCAGTAGAGCGGCCGCGAATAACCCTTGACGGCACCCGGCAACGTGGTGGCCAAGCTCCACGTGAACAACCACAGGATCACTATCACGCTCCAGTGGACCTTCACTTCGAACCCGGCAATGCGCCCCAGTGGAATTGCGTCACGCACCTTAGAACCTCCAAAAACTATTGACTGCCAGTCATTTCCGACATGCACAGCGGCTTGAAGTGGTGCTCAAGGCAGCGTCGCGACGTGGATGAGCTTCTCATCAGTTAGCCCATTGGGCGTGGTGGACCTCGAGGCGTCAGACTCGCGCGTCAGAAAGCCAGTCAGTTCTCCGATTGCGCTCATCAACGGCGCGGGGAAAACGATGGTGGTGTTCTTCTCCACCCCGAGCTCGAGCAAGGTCTGCAGGTTTCGCAGCTGCAGGGCCAAGGGGTGCTGCATCATGGTGTCGGATGCATCGCCGAGGGCAGCTGCCGCGCGCGCCTCCCCTTCCGCAGCAATGATTTTGGCCCGCTTCTCCCGCTCTGCTTCGGCCTCGCGGGCCATCGCCCGTTTCATGCTTTCCGGGAGCTGAATGTCCTTGAGCTCGACCAAGGTGACCTCCACGCCCCATTCGACGGTGGTGGTGTCAAGGATCTGGCGGATGCTGCCGTTGATCTTCTCTGTCTGGGCTAGAACTTCATCGAGAGAATGTTGGCCGACGACGTTGCGCAGGGTGGTCTGTGCGATTTGATCAATGGCCGCGTGGACGTTTTCGATGACGACAACGGCTTTGCGGGCATCGACGACACGGAAGTAGGCAACCGCGGCTATGTCCACGCTGACGTTGTCACGGGTGATAATCCCCTGCGACTGGATGGGCTTGGTCACGATGCGCATCGAAACCCGCAACAGGCGGTCGATGATCGGGATGATGAACCGCAACCCGGGTTCGCAAACCCCGATAACCCGGCCGAGCCGGAAGTGCACACCGCGCTGATACTGTTGCACCACCCGGATCGAGGCACTCAACAACAGAACCACCACGACCACAACGAAAACCAGAACAACAATCCCAGTGTGGCTCACCACGACCACCTCAATCCTTTAGCCAGCAGCGATGCAGTGATAACGCTCACATCGCCAACGCTAAAGCCGTCATTGCGGTCAGCCAGCTGCCAAAAGTCCCCGCCCGGCTCGCCGAAGGACCCTTCCTCGTGGCGGCGCCCAGCACGTCACCAGTTCATTCGACGTCCGGCTGGGTCATAAAGCAGCCTGGGAGCCCCCGACCCGCTTGCGAAGACGTCCCGCGAATGTAGCGGCCCGGTCGAGGTCGTATTCGTCTGGCCGTCCCCGGTTGATCCCGCCGATGTACCCGAATGGCCCAACCGTGTCGAATCCGCGGCAAGAAAACGAACCAATCACCTCAAAGCCCTTCGCTTCGAGCCATTTTCGAACCGGCTTGCGGTAGCCCAACAGCGGAATCTCCCGGGCACCGCTGGTGAAGAAAGTGAACGCCCGGATGTGGTCGACGGTCGGTAGGTGACGTATTAAGTTCCGGAGCCTTGCGTCCACCGTCATGTAATAAATGCCGGATCCGAAGCCGACGACGTCGTACTCGGGGAGCGTCGCGGGATCGACTGACTCGGGTGTGACGACCTCGGCATCAAGGACCTCAGCCATCCTCTCGGCCACGCGGCGGGTATTGCCGTGCGATTTCGAAGAACAGATGATGAGCGACCTCATTGCCCAACTCCTTTCGGCGAACACGGCCGGGACGGGTCCATGCTGCGTGGGTACGTCGCCAGCCGGGAAGGGCGCAAAGACACAATGGCCCGGGGCGTAAGTCACTTGTGGTCAGGTCAGTCGAGCCCATGAATCACCTGCCGGGCCACGTTCTGGATCTGCCGGCGTGTGTCGTAATCGAGGGGTAGGTCATCGAGGGCCGGGATCTCCCCCGTCGTAGTGATCACGCCGGGTTCCTCCTGTTCCCAGCGGGCACTGACCTTTTCGCCCAATGCACGCGCGGGCGGGTTATCGGAAAGGACCTGCGCATGAAACCGCTTGATGCCGTCGACGCGTGCAGCGACCGCCAGCGCAACAAGCAGCAGCGTTCCGATTCCGCGGCCTTGGTATGCGTCCGCCACGGTAAGCGCGACCTCTGCCGAAGCTGGGTCTTCTTCGTCCCGGATGAACCGGGCATCGGCGACAACTGGCCCGTCCACGCCGCAGGTAACGACCCAGACGAAGTGGTCGACATAATCGACCTCAAACAGGTAGGCCAACCGTGCCTCGGTCGGAGCACCGCCCTGGTACCGCCGGTACAGGGTTTGCCGTGAGAATGAACCGTTGCTTTTGAAGCGCTCGGCGTCGCCGGGCATGACTGGCCGCAACAGCAGTCCGCTGGCGTCTTTAGCCGCTACCGGGATCGGGGCGATGTATGAGGCCAACCGCTGTCGCGCGGTCCGCACCATCCGTTCCGCGACGACCGGCATGGCCAGCATGCATTCGAAAGCGGCCTTGTATCCCATATAGCCGGAAACGTCATCTTTTGCGGTCACCGTCGCAGTTCTGGGTGCGTCCCGCAGCAGAGCGATTTCGCCGACGATCGTCCCCGGCGACAGCTGCGTTACTACAACCTCGCCGTCCGGGCCGACATGCCTGACTTCGACTTGGCCGGATGTGATGATCGAAAAGGACACCGCCCGCTCGCCCTGGCGCATCAATACCTGGCCGGCCATCGCGTGCAGCGGCTCCAGATTGGCGGCTAATGCCGCCAGGTCCTGCGCCGGGATGTCGCTGAACACTTTCAGCGTCGCCAGCTCCGCGCTGCTAACGGCGCTCACGCCAGCCCAGAATGTGATCGACTGACACAGGGGTCATCTCGGCAATTCCTGTATTTGCTGGGGGTGCCGACGCGAGTACACGTCACCGATGTACGGTACGCGACCGGTGTGGCCAGCGCCCGGGCAATTTGCAGCTAAGCGCAGTGACAAAGGACCCTGGCGACACTGGGACTTCGGCAGATCCGATGCGCGACCTGAGCATTCCGGTGGTCGGGCTACCGGCCGCGCATTTCCCGTCGAATACCGGGTCAACCCTGTGAAGGATGGCTCGAAAAGGACGTTTGCCGATCTCCGCGTGACTTTCGTCTCTATCCCCGACCCAGGAACCGCGCCAAGATCATACGACGACCAGATACCTACACGAACGGTATCAATTCGGCCGAATGAGTTAACGACATGAAAGCACTACAGGCCCCAATGGAGAGGCCCGACGTCAGCAAGATCGACAATCGCGCACCGTCGGTGGCACACATGTTCTTCAACCGCGTCGCTGCCACCCCGAACGCGGAGGCTTTTCGATACCCACTGGACCACAGCTGGGAGAGCGTGACCTGGCAGCAGGTCGGCGAACGTGTCTGCAACATCGCCGGCGGGCTGATCTCGCTGGGGATCGCCTCAGAGGATCGAGTCGCACTCGCGTCGTCGACGCGCTACGAGTGGGTCCTCGTCGATTTCGCCGTGATGTGCGCCGGTGCGGCCACCACGACGGTGTATCCCACCACCAATGCCAGCGATGTCGCGTACATCGTCGCGAATTCCGGAAGTCGGGTGGTGGTTGCCGAAAATCAGACCCAGCTCGACAAACTGCTTGAGCACCGCGCCGAGCTGCCGGACGTGGGCAAAGTGGTGATGATCGACGGCAGTGGCGACGGTGACTGGGTGATCACCCTGAACGAGCTTGAGCAACTGGGGAAGCAATTGCTCGCTGACTCGCCCAACGCCATCAAAGACCGGGTCGCAACCATCGGTCCCGGCCAGCTCGCCAGCCTCATCTACACCTCCGGCACCACCGGGCGACCGAAGGGCGTACGCCTGACCCACGGAGCATGGACGTACACCGCTGCGGCCATTGACTCGCTCGACATCCTCGACCGCGACGACCTGAACTTTCTGTGGCTGCCACTGGCACACGCATTCGGCAAGGTAATGCTGGCACTCCCGCTACAGATCGGATTTCCGACGGCGATTGATGGGCGCGTCGAGAGGATCATCGACAACCTCGCGACTCTGCATCCCACCATCATGGGTGCAGCACCGCGGATCTTCGAGAAAGCACATGCCCGCATCGAGGGAATGGTCGCAGAACAGGGCAGGCTCCGCAAAAGAATCTTCGACTGGGCAATCGGGGTCGGCGTGAAGGTATCGGAAGCCCGGCAAGCCGGGAGAAAGCCTTCGTTGGCGTCATCCCTGGCCTATAAGGCGGCGGACCGGATGGTGTTCTCCACCATCCGAGAGCGGTTCGGTGGCCGGCTGCGGTTTTTCGTCTCCGCGGCTGCCGCCCTTGACCGTGACGTTGCGCAGTGGTTCGATGCCGTCGGCATCATCGTGCTGGAGGGCTACGGGCTGACCGAGACCGCGGCCGCGTCATTCATCAACCGCCCCAATGCTTACCGGTTCGGAACTGTCGGTTGGCCGTTCCCGGCCACTGACGTCAAGATCGCCGACGACGGCGAAATCTTGCTGAGGGGGCCTGGTTTGATGACCTCCTACCATGATCTGCCAGACGCCACCACGGAGGCACTCGACACGGACGGTTGGTTCCACACCGGCGACATCGGGGAGATCGACGCCGACGGTTTTCTGCGGATTACCGACCGCAAGAAGGACATGTTCAAGACATCGCAAGGCAAGTACGTGGCGCCATCGGCGATCGATGCGAGGTTCAAGGGCCTCTGTCCATATGTCAGCGAGCTTCTCGTTTATGGGGAAGGTAAGCCATACTGCGTGGCGCTGGTCAGCCTCGACAACGAAGCGATCACCGACTGGGCCGGCAAGAATGGTGCGGCAGGCAAGTCCTTCACTGAGATAGCACGCGACGAGAAGACCCGCGACCTGATCGCCGAATACATCGATGCGCTGAACCGGGAGCTGAACCGCTGGGAGCAGATCAAGAGATTCACGATTCTCGACCGCGAACTCTCCGTCGAAACCGGCGACCTGACACCGAGTATGAAGCTGCGCCGCAAGGTCGTGATCGAGAAGTTCGCTGACCGCCTGTCGGCTCTTTACGAACCTGGCACCGAAAAGCTAGTCACTACAAGATGAGTCAGGTTCTGCGCAAAGTGAAAAGCAGCGGATAAGGGCTCACATGATGCCCCGAAACGCTCCTGCGCTGTTCACCGCGAGCACGAAATCTCCGCATTCGGCACGATGGCTCACAGCTTCGTTCAAGCCTTCGACAACAAGCTCGACGCAATTTGACGCCTTCGCCCTCGACATGGCCTGCAAGCTAGTGGAGTACAACGGCGCCGGGCGGGCCAAGTTGGTGAACGGGACTTAAGACCCACATCGGGGGGCTAACGACTCTCGCGCCGCCACATTTGTCCTTCGTACGGTGAGCGCATAGCGGGGTAAGCACAGGCCCAGGCGAAAATAGTGGAGAGGGATGGCATGCGATCAGAACGCCTCAGGGGCTTGGTTAAAACGCAAGGCCCTTTCGCCTCGGTGTATTTCGACGATTCGCACGATACCGCAGACGCGGTCGAACAACTCGAAACGAAATGGCGTGATATCCGCAGGCATCTCGAGGACCGGGGAGCATGCGCGGAAATCATCGGCACGCTTGGAAAAGCCGTTCTGAATCATCAACCCGCCGTGGGACGGCGTGGCCGCGCGGTGATAGTGACCAGCGATCAGGTGCTGATCAACGAGAATCTCATCAGTCCACCACCGACTACGGTGGTTCGCTTATCGGATTACCCGTACGTCGTTCCGTTGATCGACCTGGAGATGCGGCGACTTACTTACATGTTTGCCGCGGTTGATCATACGGGTGCGGACATCACCCTGTGCCAGGACGGCATTACCAGGTCGACCAGCATCGAGGGCGCCGGGCACCCGGTGCACAAACCGGTCACTGCCGGCTGGAACGGCTACGGTGACTTCCAGCATAAGACCGATGAAGCCATTCGCATGAACTGCCGCGTGATCGCCGACCACCTGACCCGGCTGGTGGACGAAACGGGCCCTGAGGTTGTGTTCCTGTGCGGCGAAGTTCGTTCGCGCACAGACGTCGTCGCCGAATTACCGGAGCGCGTCAACCAGCTGGTGTCACAACTGCACTCCGCAGGACGCAAGGGCGGGATCGATTCCGAAGAGATCCGCCGGCTGACCGCCGCGGAGTTCGATCGGCGGCGCCACACAGAGACGACGGACACCGCTGATCGGTTTGAAGCCGAAATCGGGCGGGATTCCGGATTCGCGGTCGAAGGGTTCGCCGCCGTGTGCGCGGCGTTGCGTGACGGCGATGTTGGCACGCTGATCGTCGGTGAGCTGGGCGACAATACCGTGGTCGCCGGCAAAGCGCTTACCACGGTTGCTCCTGACGCCGACGCGCTGTCCGAACTCGGCGAGCCGGTGGAACGGATAGCGCGGGCCGATGAGGCATTGCCGTTCGCCGCAATCGCTGTTCGCGCCTCCTTGATTCGGGCCGACAATCGTATCGCACCAGCGGATGGGGTCGGCGCATTGCTGCGGTACGTCGAGGCCGACAGACTTGCCAGCCAATCAACCTAGGGTGGAATCAACCGCCGTGACGCGCAGTAATTTTCGTTCGAGGGTCTCCGGGATCGCCGCCGAATCAAGGCCGCGTCCTACCAATTGATGCGGCGGGTGCTCAGCTCGCCGGTGTGATGAGCCCGTAATGACCGTCATAGCGGTGATATAGCACGCTCCCACGGTCTCGGGAGGTATCGACAAAGAACAGGAACGGCAGCCCGAGTAATCCGATCCGCTCGACTGCCTGCACGACTGTGAGCCGCGGAGCCGGTTGCGCGCTGATGCTCAGGGACAACTCGAACGGTGCCAGCTTGCTTGCAAATTCCGGGTTGACCTGTGCGAGGCGGTATTCCGTGGGCCCTCCGCGATACAGCACGCTGTCCTGCTTGGTTCCCTCCTCTGTGAAGAGGTGAAAGTCATAGTCCATCAGTTCCATCTCGAGCGCGGCTTCTTCGACGGTGATGGTTGGCAAGCTGTACGACTTGTGACGCATGATCCGACGCTCACTGTCCGGCCTTGGGAAGTAGTTCGGCCGGTGGGTCGGCTCGGACTGGTGGCGCCATTCGTGCGGACCAGCCCAAGGCATGCCGCCTCGTTTGGCTTCCCAGTGTTCGGCGCTGCGTTCCAGTCGATGACGCAGCCGCGCCTGCAGCAGATCGACTGCCTCCCGCGCAGTGGTTGCTTGGACTTCGGCACGGACCAGTCGGCCGTTGACGTCGAGGTTCGCCTGTGCGACCACACGCCGTTCCACAGCCGGATCGCCATACTCACCTAATTTGACATGAGCGTGCAGCACCGGCTGATGGGTAAAACGACCAAGCTCGCCGATCTTGGTCCGCGCGTAGTTCTCGACACCGGACAACCGGCCATGCGTCGTTACCTCGACTTCGAGAACGGCTGGTAAGTCGGGTCGCTGTCTCATGAATCGTGGCCGGCCGCTCAGTGGTGCAGACCCGTGACCGGCTCGTGAGTGCTCGCCTGGATGTCGGCCGATGTCAACGCGAACAGCTGATTCGCCAAATCGGACAAAGCCCGGGCGATGGCAAGTTCGTCACCGATCTGGTTCACCAGCTCGTCGGCCGGATCAAGCCGCGCCAAACCAAGACCAACGAACTTCTTGCCCGCCCAGGACAGTCGCGCCTTTGCCCGGGTTTTCTCTTCGTGCTCTTCGATCATCACGTCGATGAAGCAGCTCTTGTTGCCGTCGTCGTTGCCCGTCATCGCCAGTCTCCTTGCCCTTGCCAGCTGATTTACCCGAATGAGCCGGCAGTTGTCTTTGCCGACGCTTTAGATGCGACCATCACCGGACAGGCGCGCAGTAGGGGCGGAAGTCCCGAGTCGCAGGGTCGTTCGTTGCTCTAGCTAGTCTCCGTTGTCGATGATGTAAACAGCGGCCTCTTCGGCAGACGCCGCTCCCCCGCTGATGCCGACGTCGTCGGCCACCAGCTCTGCATCGGTATCCTCGCCAAACCCTCTGTCCGGCGCGACAAGCCGACCCGCTCGTACCCGCCCAACCTCACGCTGCCGGGGGAACTCGATTTCACGCTCGGCTTCGTCGGCCCGCCGCTGTTCACCGATGTCGAGCGGGTTACCGATGCGCGACAGCGGATCTTGCTCTTCCTCCGCAAGATGCTGATCGATACTTTCCCGTGGCCCGAAGGCACCGCGTCCGTACGGTCGTTCGGGCGGCGAATAACCCTCGTCGAGTGCGTCATCGATGCCCCGGTCGATCAACGTGTCCTCCGGCTGCAGCTGGTTGTCGTCCTCGGCGCTGTACTCGCCTGCGGCCGGCCCCAATCCGAAATTCCGACTACTCATGGCTGCCTAATTGCTCTTATGGGAGATGGCCGACTGGATGGCCCCGAACCGATGGCGCGCGCGCTCGTCGGCGTCTGCCTGCTCTGCAGCAGTCACTATGACCGCGTCCGGGCCCGGAAAAACAGTCGCCTCGTGGTCGGTGGCAAGCCACCGCACCACGTATGGTGGTGCGCCATCCGGTGAGTGAACCTCGGTAATCAGTCCCCGCTGGTCTGGCTGCTCGATCGTGGTGCCCTTGATCACCAGCCAGTCTCCGACCTTTGCCTTCACGCGCTTCTCCTTTCCTTCGGGAGTTCAATCGTGCGCGCGCATGGCACGTCGGCGGGAGGGGTATCACGTCACCAACTCAGATGGCCAAAGGTCCTTCGCCGCCCTGGTCGGCAGTCCAGGAATCCTCCGCAGCGTTTGGTTAGGGCTCGCGCCAGTCATACATCTGTCTCGTCCGTCCAGTTGCGTGTCCGCAAATTCGCGAAGTTGACGGAGGCCCCAAACCTTGGGGACTTCCGCCCCTATCGCGGGACAGCGTTCGACGGATCGGATGAACGCTAAGGATTTGAAAACCCGATGAGCGTGAGGTTCCCACCTCGGCCAACGCGAGACGCTCGAGAAACGGGACAAGGGGGGCAGCCATGAGCTCTTCACGCCAGACGCAGCAAGGAGGCTTTCTGACGGCCGTGTCCTACCGGGCGACAGAACAAACTGCAAGTTCCCCGTGTCCGATTTCTCCCGCACTATGTGATGACACTTCAGCATGAGCACCGCATTATCGACACGGGTACCAACCTGCTTCGAAGAAGCTGTCGCTCGCATTCGAGAAGCCCTTGTACAACAGGGTTTTGGCGTGCTCACCGAAATCAACATCACAGCGACATTGAAAGCCAAGCTAGGCGTTGACATCGAGGACTACCTGATCCTCGGTGCATGTAATCCGGAGTTGGCGTACCGGGCTATCAGCGTGGACCGAGAGATCGGGTTGCTGCTCCCCTGCAATGTCGTGGTGCGGGCTGACCCGGAGGACCCGGGCATGGTGATCATTGAGGCGATGGACCCGAGCATCCTGGTCGAGGTGAGCGGCGAGCCCGCTCTGATGGCCATCGCGGACGAAGTCACCGCAAAGCTGGGCGCAGCGATCGTCTCGCTGGTCCCCAGTTATCGTTGATTTCGGCCGCCGCCATACGGACCACGTGCTGCACCGCGCGTGCGACCCATGGGGTCAATCCGATGCCATGACCGGTGTCGGCCACTTCGATGCCGAAGACCACAAGCGCGTCCGGCACTCGCCCTAGCACTTGGCCTAGCGCATGAGTGCGGCCGATGTGCACGCCGTGGGAACTCAAACCCTCAGGTGCGTCATCTACATCACGTAAGGTGCAGCGACGAATGCGGCCCGGTACTGACGGAGTCGCGACCGCGGCATCGATAACTATGGCCAGCACGGCTCCAGACCACGCTTCAAGTAGGCTCATTGGCTCCGGGATGCCGGTTGCCACGCGAACACCCGGCAATGCCAGATCATTGAGCGCAGCGGCAGCGACGATGCCCACGGCGTCGTCCTTTCGGTAGCTGTTGCCGAGGCCGACAACGACGATCTCCGCGGTCACCGCCGCTGCACCGTCAGCGTCAAAAAGTGCGCCGAGCATGAGATGCACGGGTCATAGCTGCGAATCACCCGCTCGCACAGGGCAGTCAGCGCGCCATCATGGAGAGACTGATTGTCTGCAACAACTCGAGCCAGGTCCGCCTCAATGGCCGCTTGATTCTGGGAGGTGGGCGGGATGATCGTCGCCGCAGACACCAGCCCGTCGGTGTCGATCTCATATCGGTGATACAGCAGGCCGCGAGGCGCCTCGCTAACGCCATGCCCTACGCCGGCACGGGGTGCAACATCGACGAATGGCCGCGACGGACGCTCGTACTCGTCAATGATCCGCAGCGCCTCTTCGATCGCATAAGTCACTTCCACAGCACGGACAATGATGCTGCGGAAGGGGTTTCGGCATTCGGGCGACAGTCCCGCATTCGTCGCAGCCTGAGCGGCGATAGGCGACAGCGCCGACGAGTTCAGCGAAAACCGAGCCAGCGGCCCCGTCAGGTGGCGGCCGCCATCGAGTGTTGCGTGCAACGCGGTGGAGTACGGCACCTGCGACTCGGCGACATGGCTGGTGAAGTCCGCAACCGGAAACGATGTGCCCGCACTGCGTGCGATGGTGCCATTCTCGATCGGATACCTGCCGGATGCGGTGAGCGCTAAGAACTCGTGATCAAGCTCGAGGTCGGGGAACTCAAACCCGGACACCCATTCGACGGTGGCAAGTGCGTTGTCCAGCGCTCGGCGCAGCTGTTCGGCAAGCGGCCTGAGCTCCAGCTTGGTCGGCACAGAATAGAAGCCGCCCAGTCGCAGATTGATGGGGTGTATAGCCCGTCCGCCTACGAACTCCATCAAATGGTTACCGGCCTTCTTCAGCGCCAACCCACGCTCGACGGCCGCGGCATGATCGCGCGCCATGCCCACCATGTCGGGATATCCGAGAAAGTCCGGCGCGTGCAACAGGTAGATGTGCAGGGCGTGGCTGTTGATCCACTCACCGCAATACAGCAACCGACGCAGCGCGGTGAGATCCTCATCCACTTGGACGCCACAGGCTTCTTCGATGGCGTTGCAGGCACTGATCTGGTAGGCGACCGGGCAGATTCCGCAGACCCGCGCGGTAAGGTCGGGCGGTTCGGTGTAAGAGCGTCCGCGCAAAAATGCTTCGAAAAACCTTGGCGGTTCGTAGATCTTGAGCTGGACGCTTTCCAGTGCTCCGTTCTTCAGCGTAACGTGCAGCGCTCCTTCGCCTTCCACCCGCGTCAGTGTGCCAACGCTGAGCGTGCGGGTTTCCGGGTTCACTGGTTGCCCCGCTCGACGGTGAAAGGTACGACGTTGAAGGTCGAGAACACCCGGTCAACATCGCCGTCGGACATTCCATCACGGCGCAGCAGTGGGATCAACGTCGCGGTTCTGGGCACCGCGGACGGGCCGAAACAGCCGTAACAGCCACGATGATGCCGTGGACACAGCGCTCCGCAACCGGCGTGGGTGACCGGGCCGAGACAGGGTGTGCCATCGGCGACCAGGACACACGTCACGCCGTGAAGTTTGCATTCCGTGCACACCGTCTTGGCCGGCAGCCGCGGTTTGCGTCCGATGAGCAGCGCCGCGAGCGTGTCGAGCAGCTGTCCGCGGTCGATCGGGCATCCGGGCAGCTGGTAATCAACCTTCACGTGCTCCGACGCCGGCGTGGAGGTCGCCAGCGTGTCGATGTACTCGGGTTTGGCGTACACGACAGAAGCGAACTCGGCCACGTCGGCGAAATTGCGCAGCGCTTGCACTCCCCCTGCCGTCGCGCATGCGCCGATGGTGACGAGCAGCTTCGATTGGTCCCGAATCTCGTGGATTCGTTGTTCATCGTGC
>Ga0335072_10007042_pt1 | contig 16409 bp, 7 predicted proteins | sample Lox_Sample_21_FD_206725 | JGI IMG/M metagenome (GOLD analysis project Ga0335072, IMG submission 206725) | Soil microbial communities from Loxahatchee National Wildlife Refuge, Florida, United States - Lox_Sample_2.1 | ecosystem: Environmental > Terrestrial > Soil > Wetlands | place: USA: Florida...
GCCGCGTGCAGCTTGATAATGTTGCTGTTGTTCATTCTCGCTGGCTGATAAGGCGGACTTTGCCGATCGCGGAACGCTGCCGGCGCCTTTGCTGCCACCGAAGATACCCCCCCCCGATCGATAGGGAAGTTCAATGCGCCAAACGCACAAAATCTTAATTGCCGTGGATGACCCTCATCTGGGTCGCTAGTTTAGTTCAAGCTTTTTTTGTGCATCCGCACAAATACCCCGCGGAGAGTGTGCGTCATCATGTGTCTCCCTCAATACCAACTTTATCACCGGCCTGATTTCAGATCTGCCGTGGTGTTGTTGCGCATTTTTAACACTGAGCCATGGACCTGTAACAGTTTCTGTGCTTCAGCGCCTATCAGACCGTAACCCTTCTTGTCTGCTTCTCGCACTAGAACTTCCAGCTGGCGCTGGCCAACTCTAGGATCTCCCTTCAGCAGCTCGATTTCGCCGAGAGCCAGTTTTGCCTTCATCAGCATGCTTCCCTGGTCGGCTTTCACGGCTTGATTTACACCTAGAATGGCTTCACTTCTTGCTCGCTCGAATTGGCCATTTGCAGCAAGAATTCGGGCGCCGACGATTGTTCTGTCCGTGACGTATTCCCCGAAAGATGGCCGCTGCGTTCCCTGTGTCATTACTATCTCGTCGTATTTCCGAAGAGCGGCCTTACTTTCTATCAACTTTCCTTCCCGCAGAAAAACTTCCGCGAGTTCGCCGTAGCTGATGATGAGACCACCGGGATTGTTGGCCTGTTCGTGTTCTTTGATTGCCAACTCTAAGGTTGCGTGCGCATCTGTGAACCGACCCTGCTCCATTTGCACTCTCGCTAGCGTTTGGCGACTCTGCGCAAGAGGCACAGTTTCCCCCACGGAAGCCAATATCGAGACCGCCTGAATGGATAGCTTCTCAGCGTCATCGAGCTTCCCCTGCCACGTCCGAACAATCGAAAGAAGGTTGTACTGGAGTGCCTCTCGGTTCCGTTCCCCAATGTCGTGATAAGTGGACGAGGATTCCTGCAGATCTCTTTCTGCCGAAGCTAGGTCCCCCCGTACTGTAGCCTGAATTCCAAGATCCATCAGCCTTCCTGCCGTCCGGCTGCGGTCGTTTACCTCTCTGCTCAGCTCAAGAGATTGCTGATAAAGTTTGATTGCTTCTTCGTGGTTGGCAAAAACGATGTCGCCCATGATGCTCAACGCGTAAGCTTCATCCTGCTTATCTCCTATCGTTCGAAAAATTCGCAGCGCCTGCTCACACAATCTTTTCCCTTCCGCGCTGCTAACGTAAAACATTCGAACTTGCGCCAGCGCAGTTAGGGCGCGGCCCAAACTGGCATCATCCCCGATCTGTTTGCCGAGAGAAACCGCAGCGCTATAACTGGCCTCAGCTGCTTGTGGATCGCCCCGCTGCCAGTGGACGCGGCCTTCGTCAATCATCAGTCGGGCTACTGCAGCCCGATCCCCTATTGTCGTGTATCGCGTTTTCGCATCAGCCCAGAGCGCCAGGGCCTGCGAAACATTTCCCAACGCTCGCAAAGCTTCTCCTTCGCTCTCTTCAGCGCGTGCGAGTAGAAGTGTTGCGCTGGAATTTCGGGCAGTGTCCGCAGCGCGGGCAGCCGCATCCCTCTGTCGTCGAAAATCTGAGATACACGATGCGGCCTTTGCCTCAAGAATATCGACCCTGGCATCATCATCAGAAGCAAGGTGCGACTCACGAAGCTGTTTGATGGTCTCCAACGCCATGAGAGGCTTTCCGGCACGAGTCTGAGTTTGGGCTAGGAGAAGCCCGTTTTCGGCACTATCGGGAAAAAGTTGAAAAAGCCTGGAATAAGTCTCGATGGCTTTGTCCCATTCGTAATTGGCTTCATGGAATTGGCCCTCAACAAGTAATCGCTGCTCAGTTGCGAGACTTCCGTCCAAATCAATAGCTTTCTTCGCCTCTTTTCTTGCATCAGCAGAGAAACCGAGCATGGTGTACGCCGTACTGAGGACAGCATGGGAGAGCGCGTGCTCAGGTTCGAGCGCAACAGCTCTCTCAAGCAGGATTCGCGCATCAACCGGATCAAACCTCTCTATCTCTTGAGTTCCCTCCGCATAAAATCGGGCTGCATCGGGATTGCTAGGTAACATCGAGCGCATGGAACTTAATCCCGCAGCTCCGAGTGCGGGCAGACCCAGCTTTCGTCTCAGTTGGAGGCCCGCACTGCCAGCAAGATCAAAGATCTCTGCCCTGACCCCCGCTGCAGTTGCGGAGAAAAGCAATCGACCGGCGTGCGAATCGTATATCTGTAGGTCTATTCTAATTCGGCTTTGTTCGTCACTTCCGGAGCTGGCGTATGTCCCTGAAACGACGAGATCAGTTCCGAGATCATGAGTTATTTTGTTAAGCAGGCCCGGACCGATATGGTTGAGGTCTTGCAATCCTTGTTCAGACCGAAATCGCGAAACGGCATCTCTCGATACGGCACGTAGTCTGCCGTCTGCAGTGAGCTCGCTTGTGAGCCAATCCGCAAGTGCTGGCGAGAGCCATTGGTCCGCCGGATTTCCGCTTACGTTCGCAAACCGTAGCACTGCAACCGTGCGGTGCGGCTCGACAGAATGAGAGATGTGGTAATTTTTTGCGAAAAATATCGCTGCGAAAAATATCAGTGCTGTCGTTAATGCCCATGATAACCGCCTCCGGTCATATTTCGAACTTAAGTCTTCTTGCACAGCTGCGTCCGCTGTGCTGGGAGCACACGGCTGCCCTTCAGCCGCAACACTTGTCGGCGTCGAAGACACTCTCGCGACCACTGGCAACGAGGAGACCAGATCGGGCGACTTAGTCTTGGGTATTTTCGACGACGAGCCATTCCCGTTTACGAACTCAACGGAAGCGATGAAACGGTATCCATTCCGGCTCAGTGTTTGAATGAATCGCGGATTCGAACGGTCGTCGCCGAGGATGTTGCGGAGCTTGTGGATAGCCTTGTTTAGGCGATGGTCGAAATCGCCTTGAACTTCGTCGGGCCAGAGCAGCTTCACCAACTCGCCCCGTTCGACGGGCTGTCCCGCTTGCCCCAAGAGGCAAGCCAGTACCTTTGCTGGCTTCTCCTCCAAGCGCAACCGCAGTCCGCGTTTCCGTAGCTGCAGATTTTCGAGGTCGAACTCGAACGAGGACCATACGACCAGAGGTCGTTCCTGTGGGCTGGGGCGCACAGCGGCACCTACCTCCGCGGACGATTGCCCGCATCCTACCCGGTTTGTCCTTTATTGTCGAGCACTTGCGGGGGAATAAAACGGAACTCCTCGGAACTTGCCATTTTTTCAAGTCCGGCGCCAAAGTGCTTTTCACTCCGAGCTAAGCCGGCTTAGCACAACACGCCGCCTTGGCTTGTAACTCGGAAAAAGAGCGCGGGCAGAAAACTGAGCGTTGATTGACGCGGGGCGACTGTCTCTTGCACGGGTTAAAGAAGTTACCAACGGAGGACAGATGATGAAGCTCAACCTCTCGCTGAAGCTATTTGTCGCCGCTATATTCTTGTTGGCGTTGCTGAGCTTCGCTAGCCGCCCTATGGAGGCGCAAACCTTCACTTCGAAGACGCTGCACAGTTTCACCGGCGACGGCGATGGGGCGTACCCCTACGCAGGCTTGATCATGGATTCGTCGGGCAACCTCTACGGCACCACCGAAAATGGCGGCAGCGGCTATGGCACGGTGTTCGAGTTGGCCTACTCCGGGGGCAGCTACAGCGAGAAGATCCTGTACACCTTCACCGGCACTGGCGGCGATGGGGCAAACCCCTGGGCAGGCCTGATCATGGATTCGTCTGGCAACCTCTACGGCACCACCCCAAGTGGCGGCAGCGGCTATGGCACGGTGTTCGAGTTGGCCTACTCCAGGGGCAGCTACAGCGAGGAAATCCTGTACAGCTTCACCGATTCCGGCGGCGACGGGGCGAACCCCTATGCAGGCCTGATCATGGATTCGACTGGCAATCTGTACGGCACGACTGCACTTGGCGGCGCCTACGGCGTTGGCACCGTGTTCCAGCTGGCATACTCTGCTGGCAGCTACAACGAGAAGGTCCTGCATAGCTTCACCAAATACGATGGGCTTCAGCCTTATGCAGGCGTCATCATGGATTCGTCAGGCAACCTCTACGGCACCGTCTACGCTAGTATCGGCGGCTATGGGACCGTGTTCGAGCTGGCGTACTCTGCTGGCAGCTACAGCGAGAAGATCCTGTACACCTTCACCGGTACGGCCGACGATGGGGCAAACCCCTCTGCAGGCCTGATCATGGATTCGTCAGGCAACCTCTACGGCACCACCTACAATGGCGGCAGCGGCTATGGCACGGTGTTCGAATTGGCCTTCTCCGGGGGCAGCTACAGCGAGAAGATCCTGTACAGCTTCACCGGCACCGGCGGCGATGGGGCAAACCCCTGGGCGGGCTTGATCACAGATTCATCCGGCAACCTCTACGGCACCACCCCAAGTGGCGGCAGCGGCTATGGCACGGTGTTCGAGTTGGCCTACTCCGGGGGTAGTTACAGCGAGAGGGTCCTACACGGATTCACCGACTCGTTGGGCGATGGGGCATCCCCCTACGCGGGCTTGATTACAGATTCATCAGGCAATATCTTCGGCGCTACCACCCATGGCGGCGGCACCAACGACGGGACCGTTTTCGAGCTGACTCGCCCGCCCTGCACTGTGGCCGACAACTCTGACGACCCACAGGATACCGGTTCACTGCGCTATTGTGTCAATAATGCGACCTCGGGAGAGATCATCAACTTCTCTAGCGCCCTGAATGGGCAGACCATCACTTTGAGCCCCGATAACGGCCCGCTGACGATCAACTCGAACCTGACTATCCAAGGCCCTGGTGCTAACTTACTCACCATTTCTGGCGGTAACGCGGTGCAGGTGTTCAACATTAGCTCCGGGACCGTGAACATCTCCGCTGTGACCGTCGTCAACGGAAACGGCGTCGATGGCGGGGGTATTTCTAACGCTGGCACGCTCACCTTGAGCAATAGCACCATCTCTGGCAACACTGCAAGTTCCGACGCCGGCGGCATCTTTAACGCCGGCACGCTGACGGTGAGCAATAGCACCTTGTCCGGTAACACCGCAGTCTACGGCGGCGGCATTCTTAACGCCGACACGCTGACGGTGAGCAATAGCACCTTGTCCGGTAACACCGCAGTCTACGGCGGCGGCATCTTTAATGGGCAAAATGTTCAAAATCTGGCATTAGCTGCAAACGACGCCACTGTATCTGGCAATACTGCGACCGGCGGCTCTGGCGGCGGCATTTTCAATATGGGAGGCACGCTGACATTGACGAACACGATCGTGGCCGGCAATAGCGAAAGCAACGCGGGGGATGACTGCGTCAGCTGTGGAACGCAGAGCGGCTACAACCTCATCAGCACACCGACCGACATAGTCAATTCCATGCTGGCCTCACTTGGAAACTACGGCGGATCGACCCAAACGATGCTCCCCTTGCCGGGCAGCGCGGTTATCTGCGCAGGCTCCGCCTCGCTTATCCCCTCCGGTACGACCACCGACCAGCGCGGGTTTCCTAACCGTAACACCTCCTACGCGGGATTCAGTGCGAGCAGCCCGTGCGTGGACCTCGGCGCGGCGCAGACCGATTATCAGTCCGTGCAGTTCACAAATGCCGATAGCGCCTATAGCGGTTTAGTGAACCAACCTATCAGCCCCGCTCCTGTGATCTCTATCACCGAGAATGGCCAGAACATTGGAGGGGTCCCGCTGACGCTCGGCTTCAGCGGAACGGGCACGGCCACCGGCTTGGGACCGGTGACGACCGTTGCCGGAACGGGCGCGACGTTCAGCTCGCTCTCCGTCGATACGGCGGGCAGCGATACTCTCTCGGCCACGCTCCCAATCGAGGGCTCGTTTTCACTCAGCGCCAGCGCCGCTCTGAACATCGCGGCGACCACCGTGCAAGTGACAGTGGGCACCAGTCCAGCGGGCCTGTCGTTCAGCGTGGACGGCACACCGTACACCAGCGCGCAAACGCTGACCTGGATCATCGGCACAACCCACACCATCGCTACCACCTCGCCGCAGATCCTGGTAGCCGGCACCGAAAACAATTTTGTGAACTGGTCGGATGGAACGACCAGCCTTTCGGATTCGGTCACAGCCTCGGCAAGCACGACCAGTTACACGGCGACATTCACCAACGCATATTTGTTAACGACGGCGGCGAGTCCGACTAGCGATGGGACCGTTTCGCCATCGTCAGGCAACTACTACGCCTCAGGAACGGTAGTGAACTTATCGGCTGTGGCCAACACAGGCTATGCATTCACCAGTTGGACCGGCAACGTCAACAGCCCCGCAAACAATCCCTCCACCACGATTACGATGATCGCGCCCGAGAGTGTAACGGCGAATTTTCAAGCAATCTCTACATGCACAGTGACAGACACATCGGACAATCCGAGCGACACGGGCTCGCTGCGCTATTGCATCGGCAATGTGGCTTCAGGAGGCACGATCACGTTTGCCAGTTCGCTGAATGGGCAAACAATTACGTTGAATCCGGCCAGCGGCCCGCTAGCGATCAACACCAACCTCAGCATTGAAGGACCCGGGGCGAATCTCTTGACTATCTCCGGGGGCGGTGCGGTGGGAGTATTCTCCATCGGCCCTACCACTGTGACGGTCTCCGGCTTAACTATTGCGAACGGGAATAGCGTGAACGGCGGCGGGATTCAAAATAATGGAGGAACGGTCACGGTGAGCGGTTGTACCTTCGCCGGGAATGCTGCACAAAATGGCGGCGGCATAGATAGCAGTAGCGGCACGCTCACGGTGAGCAACAGCACCTTCTCCGGCAATACGACAAACGGAGGCAGCGCGGGCGCCATTTATAATAACTATGGCACGCTGACCCTGAGCAACAGCACCCTATCCGGCAATTCCGCGCGTTACGGCGGTGGCATTTTCAATTTCGGTACGCTGATCGTGAACAACAGCACCATTTCCGGCAACACGATCCCCGCCAATGGCGCTGGTGCTGGCATTATCAATGCCGGTTCCGGTGTACTTGTCGAAGCACCTGCTGGCCCGGTCACATTAACAAACAGCATCGTCGCCGGGAATACACCAGGGACACCTGGAGACGACTGTGATGGTTGTGGGACGCAGAGCGCCTACAACCTGATTGGCGGCAATCCGCAACTGGCTCCGCTTGCTTGGTACGGAGGGCCGACGCAGACCATAATTCCTTTGCCCGGCAGTCCTGCCATCAACGCGGGCCAGGTGACGGCTTCAGACGATCCAGCAACCGACCAGCGAGGTTTTTATCGACCTTCCATGACGGGAGCGACCATCACGTTGGGGGCCGCCCAACCCACTTACATGCTCGTGACCACCAGTGCGGATCAGGTCGACGCGAATGCAGCTTGCGACAGCAACGGCGACAGCCCTTGCTCGCTGCGCGACGCCATCGCCTTGGCCAATACGGGGAACAACACCCAGGGAACGGATATTGCCTTCGCCTCGGGCGTAACCGGCACGATCAACCTGAGCACCGTCAACACCGCGCTAGCAGCGATCACCGGCAATCTTGACTTGATTGGTCCTGGAGCGAGCTCCCTGACGGTTTCGGGAGGCAACTCCCAAAACGTGGGCAACATATTTACTCTCAACTCCGGCGCGAATGCAGCCTTCTCTGGGATTACCATCGCTAATGGCGTCACCTCAGGTTACTACAGCAGTGGGGGCGGGATCAGCAATGCTGGGACGCTGACGGTTAGCAACGGGACTATTTCCGGCAATATCGCGGTGGGCTACGGCAACGGCGGCGGCATCTCCAATACCGGCACAATGACGCTTGTCGACAGTACCGTATCCGGTAACAGCGTAAACAGCTCGGCTGCGGGCGGTGATGGCGGCGGCATCATAAACGGCGGCACACTCATAGTGATCGACAGTACGGTCGCCGGAAATTTCGCGTTTTACATTGGTGGCGGAATCCTCAACAACGGGGGAACGCTCGCGATGATCGACAGCACCGTCTCCAGCAATACGTCGGGTCCAGCCGGAGGCAACGGTGGCGGCATCCTCAACAACGCGGGCGGCACGGTGACGCTGGCCAATACCATCGTTGCTGGCAATAACAGCGATAGCGACCCGGGGGATGACTGCGACAATTGCGGCACACAAAGTAGTTCGAACCTGATCAACACTCCGATCAACATCATCAATCCCGACCTTGCTCCGCTAGCCCTTAATGGTGGTCCCACGCAAACAATGCTTCCCCTTCCGGGAAGCCCGGCAATCTGCGCCGGCTCGGCGGCCCAGGAGGTCGGCGTTATTACAGATCAGCGCGGATTTGGTCGGCTCAATACCACTTACAGCGGGTACACAGCCAGCAGCCCATGCGCTGACACAGGCGCGGTACAGACGAATTACCAGTCCTTGCAGTTCACTAGCGCAAGCTACGCCGGCACTTGGGAACAGGCCGTCAGTCCGGCTCCGGTCGTTTCGGTGACCGAGAACGGCCAGAACATTGGCGGCCTGCCCCTCACGTTGATGTTTGCGGGAACAGGCACGGCGACTGGGCTGGGGCCGATCACTACGGTCGGCGGGACAGGCGCAACGTTCAGTGCGCTCGTGGTCAACGTTCCTGGCAACGATATGGTCTCGATTGCGTTGCCTGTCGTAGGGTCCTATTCCTTGAATGCGAGCGCGGGGCTGACCGTCAACTCAGCGACCCCAACGATCACATGGGCCACACCATCGCCAATTACGTATGGGACGGCGCTCAGCGCGGTTCAGCTCGACGCGACCGCATCGGTTCCGGGCACCTTTGCGTATTCGCCCGCTGCCGGAACGGTGTTGGGCGGAGGGAACCAAGCGTTGTCGGTTACGTTCACGCCGATGAATTCTACGGACTATACGACGGCGACTGCCAATGTCACCCTGGTCGTGAATAAGGCGACGCCCACCGTGACCTTCACTGGCGCCCCGACTACGGCTGGTTACAACTCCAGCTTCATTGTCTCCGCGACAACCAATGCCAGCAGTGTGGCAGTCATTACTGCGAGCGGAGCTTGCTCAGTTGCAGGTAGCAGTGGCACAACCAGCACCATCGTGATGACCAGCGGGACGGGCACGTGCAGCCTGGTGGCGAACTGGGCCGCCGACAATAATTACTTCGCTGCCTCCGGCTCGCAGTCCACGACCGCAACCAAGATCGCGCCTGCGATTGCTTTTACCGGCGCGCCGGCGACTGCGGGTTACAGCTCAAAATTTGCTGTCTCGGCGACAACCAACGCTAGCACCGCGGCAATTATCACAGCGAGCGGTTCTTGCTCGATTGCGGGCACAACCGTCACGATTTCGGCGCCCTCTGGAACTTGTTTGCTCAGTGCTAGTTGGGCGACCGACAACAATTACCTCGCTGCCTCTGCCACGCAATCCACCATTGCCACGATGGCGACGCCGACGATCAATTGGACGACCCCTGCAGCCATCACCTATGGCACCGCCCTCAGCGGCACGCAACTTGATGCAACAGCAACCTACAACGGCGCGACCGTGGCCGGTACGTTCGTGTATACGCCCCCGAAAGGTACGGTGCCTACTGCAGGAACGCAAACGTTGTCGGTGACTTTCACTCCCACCAAGACCGCCGACTTCACTAGCGCTGGCGCCTCGGTCGCGCTACAAGTAAACCCCGCCACACCAAAGATCACGTGGACAAAGCCCTCGGCAATCACCTACGGCACCGCGCTGGGCAGCGCGCAGCTTGATGCGACTGCTTCAGTGCAGGGTACCTTTGCTTACTCGCCAGCGACTGGCACGATACTGACCGCAGGAACGCAAACGCTGTCTGTGTCATTCACACCGACGGACAGCGTGGACTACACGACAGCAACTGATTCCGTAACGCTCACCGTGCAACAAGCAACCCCAACTGTAACGTGGGCCACACCCGCCGCGATGAGTTACGGCACCGCGCTGAGCAGCACCCAGCTTGACGCGACTGCTTCGGTGCCGGGCACCTTTGTTTACTCACCCACGGCCGGCGCAGTCCAACCCGGCGGGACCGATAAGCTCTCGGTCACCTTCACGCCGTCGGATTCCACTGATTACAGCACGGTCAAAGCATCCGTCACCTTGGTCGTTAATCCGGCGACGCCAACAATCAACTGGCCTACGCCCGCGGCGATTACCTATGGCACTGCACTGAACGGCACCCAACTTGATGCGACGGCTACTTCCAACGGCTCGGCCGTGGCCGGTGCGTACGTGTACACGCCGGCAAAAGGCACTGTCCTCACTGTCGGAACGCAAACACTCTCCGTCACGTTTACGCCGAACAACACCGGAAATTACAGCGGAGCTACTGCCTCAGTAGTGCTGCAAGTAAACCAAGCTACGCCAGCGATCGCTTGGTCGAAACCCGCCGCGATCACTTACGGTACCGCGCTGAGCAGCACGCAGCTTGATGCGACTGCGTCGGTGTCGGGCACGTTTGTTTACTCGCCGACGGCGGGCACTATGATACCGGGAGGGACCGACGTCTTGTCGGTGACCTTCACGCCGACAGACACCGTCGACTATACGACGGCCTCCGATTCAGTCTCGATCACAGTCAATCAAGCTACCAGCACAACCAGCATAACCAGCGACAGTCCCAATCCCTCGGTGATCGGTCAGGCGGTCAGCATTGGATTCACTGTGACGGGCGTGGGTACGCCAACGGGAACCGTCACGGTCACCGCCGGTACAGGGGAAACATGCACTGGCTCGCTTACCGGGGGCACTGGAAGCTGTATGCTGACGTTCACCGCTGCCGGATCGCCGAAATTGACGGCTGCTTACGGAGGCGACACTAACTTCAAGGCGAGCACGTCCGCGAAGGTCACGCAAACTGTGAATCCGTAGTTCTGTCTTAACCTCATAGTGAAATGGCCACGTCGCTTCCGGTCAAATATGATAAACGATAAGTATTGAGCAGCTATGCGCGTACTCGCGACCGACTGCCTCCGCCGCTTACAGCAACAACTGGGGCGCAACGTCCACAGCTTCAGCATTTCGTCGGTCGCAAACCGCGCGGAATCGAGGATATCGCGCACGACCTTGGTGGCCAATTCGGCAAGCGCCTCCGGTGCATTCACGCGGTCGAAAAACGCGCTATTTGCCGAAGTGCTAGCTGGTACCGACTTAAGCCGTGCGCAATCGAGGGGATCACCCCGCCCACGTTGCCCATACTTCGGACGTGGGTTCGTTGGCGCGAACCGTTGAGGATTACAAAAGAGGCCCAATGAAGTGATATGTCTGGCATTGCTGTCTCAGTCCTTGTGATTCTGGACCGTTTTTGGACCCCAACTGGGCGCTATCCTTTAGGGGATCAGGGGTTTAGCGGTCCGCAGCCTTGGGTTCGATTCCCATCGCCCGCTCCATAACTCACGATGATCCAATTGGTCTTACGCGGCTAAGCTACCTGAATCCGGCATAAAAACGGCCCGTTTTTGGACCCCAAATGGACCCTAGTGCGTCCAATTGGACCCCATTTTCGATCCTTTCGGCTGAAACAAGAATTCCCTTTACAGGCGCCCTCAAATGATGTAAAAAAACGTGCAAGAAAGGTTGGTCATGCGAAGACACAACGTGTATTCCGAGCTTGGGGAGGTGAACGACCGCCTTGCGGAGCTTGGCTTAAAGGCTACGACGCTTCGAGAGGCAGTACAAAGGGGGTTCGCTTGCTGGGCAAGTTGCACCGTAAACCATCCTACCAACTACCCTGGAATATCCTTCTGGGCGGACACAATTGCCGCAATGAGAGAGCTACTGCACTCGGATGGTTGGATTCGCCGGGACGACGGTAATTTGCCGCTGACAGTCGATGCCAAAGGAAGAGTCTCGATTGTGGTTTCCACAGGCGACGAGTACACAGGGTTGCCGGACCTGACTCCAAGCACGCAGTCCAGCAAGGGGCCAAGAACTGTCAATGTTGTCGAAGTCAACGCGCAACAAATTCCACTCTTCGACTTCAAGAAACACCCTGAGATTGTGAAGCAGGGCGAAGAACGCCTGACCTGGATTCTGTTGTTTCATCGGGACAGAGCCTCAAATGAAGTTCGCTGTGAATTGTCTTGCCCGGTCAAAATGAACGAAGACGGTCAAATTGATGCGTGGGCTGAACGGATTATTTTGCCTTCAATCCCGTTCGGCGGCGATGACGTTGAGGTCCGCGGCGATGCCCCCAAGACTCCCGAAATCGACGTTAAGATCAAGCGCAAAAAGCGTGGCTAAACCTAGACGGGTCTTCAATCCATCTAGGCTGACCGTCGCTCGCAAGCGCAGGGGCTTGACGAAGATTGACTTCGCAACGCGGACGGGAATTCCTCTTCGTTCCTTCAAAGCCTACGAATTGGGCGAATATCCTCCTCCTGAGGATGTGCTAGCGAAGTTCGCTTCCGTGTCCGGCTTCCCCTTAGAATTCTTCTTAGGTCACACGCTAGACGAACCGCGCGAAGAGACCGCTAGTTTCAGGTCGATGGCGAGAATGAAGTCTTACCAGCGCGACATGGCGTTGAGCCAAGGCACCCTCGCATTACATTTGAATGAGTGGCTCGAAGAGCGATTCGAGCTTCCGTCCGTGGATGTGCCGATCCTTCGTCATGAAACTGCACCGGAGGCAGCCGCTGAAGCCGTCCGTCATCATTGGGGTATCGGAGAGTTGGCGATCAGCAATATCATTCATCTATTAGAGTCCAAAGGTATCCGCATCTTTTCGCTTGCAGTCGATGCATTGGAAGTAGACGCGTTCTCACTGTGGAAGGAAGGTACTCCGTTCATTTTTCTGAATACTGCCAAGACATCGGAGCGAAGCCGCCATGACGCAGCGCACGAACTTGGGCATCTCGTGATGCACCGTCACGGAGGGCCAATAGGACGCCAAGCAGAGGAACAAGCCAATGCGTTCGCATCCGCATTTTTGATGCCTCGGTCTAGTATCCTTGCTCACGTTCCCCGGTTTGTGAATCTTGCCACTTTGGTGAAGCTGAAGAAAATCTGGCAGGTCTCCGTTGCGGCATTGGCCTATCGCCTCCATGCACTCGGGATACTGACCGATTGGCAGTATCGAATGCTTTACATTCAAATTTCGAGAAACAAATTCCGCACGCAAGAACCGAATCCGATTGCGCGCGAAACATCATTGGTGTTGCCAAAAATATTTGCCGCCTTGCGTCAGGATGGATTCTCTCGTTCAAATGTGGCCAAGGAATTGTGCATCCCGCAATCGGAACTTGAAGCACTTATGTTTGGCTTAACGATGGCAGGTATAGAAGGCGGTGGCAAGAGCACGGCAACGCGCTCTAAACTGGCGCTTGTCTGAAGCTTATCGCCAGGACTCCCAACCGGTGCAACGGATGGCCAGGACCAGCAGGTTTTTGAGATTCTGAACGTATATGACATCAATGCAAGCTGCGGTGGTGAGAACGAAGAAGCGGGTCGCAGATCACGGAGAGGTGTTGACCGGGCAACGAGAGGTCAACGCTATGCTCGATCTGGTGAAACAGGAAACGGAGCGGATTGACTCCCGTTTCCTTGAACCCGCTTGTGGCGACGGGAACTTTCTGAGTGTGATTCTGCAACGCAAGTTGGCGGTTGTGGAGAAGCGCTATGGCAAGTCCCAATTGGACTATGAGCGCTATGCCGTCCTGGCCGTCTCCTCGATCTACGGGATTGATATTCTGCCTGACAATGTCCGCGAGTGCCGACGAAGGCTCTTCGAAGTATTTGACTCAAATTACACGCGCCTGTTCAAAAGAGCTGGGAAGGAAGCGTGCCGCGATGCCGTAAGGTTCATTCTTGAGCGGAACATCATTTGGGGCGATGCGTTGACGCTCAATACGGTAGGTGCGAAGCCTGGCCACATCGTGTTTTCAGAATGGTCGCCGGTCAACGGGAGCATGCTCAAGAGGAGGGACTTCACATTTAGCGAATTGCTGCGGCATGAGGAGGCCATGCAAGCCCCTCTATTCCCTGGTTCGGACAGAGAGGAACAGTTGCCCCTCTTCTCCGATCTTGGCGAGCACGTATTTATCCCCGCGCCCGTAAGGGAATATCCCCCGGTCCATTTCATGGAGATCGCCCGTGTCGGAGATTAGGTACAATCCCGACGTTTTAAGCTGCATCGCGAATCTGAGCAGCGATGAGGTCTTCACGCCCCCGCAACTAGCGAATCGGATGCTTGACGCACTCCCCGCAGATCTTTGGAACAACAAAAGGGCCACATTCCTCGATCCAGGCTGTAAGTCTGGCGTGTTCCTCCGAGAAATCGTCAAGCGCCTCGACAAAGGACTGGAGAAGCAAATCCCAAATCGCCAGAAGCGGTTGAACCACATCTTCGAAAATCAAGTCTTCGGACTCGCCATCACCGAATTGACTGCCTTAATCTCGCGGAGGTCGCTGTATTGCTCCAAGACCGCCAACGGGAAATATTCAGTTTGCGAGGGCTTTAGCAATTCGGAAGGCAATATTCGCTTCAACCGCGTGGAGCACACTTGGTCGGGTGAGAGCTGCAAGTACTGTGGAGCTAATAAAGGGAGCTATAAACGACCGAGTGAGCTGGAAAGCCATGCCTACTCATTCATTCATACAGATGAGCCGGAGGGGATTTTTAACATGAAATTCGATGTCGTTGTGGGTAATCCGCCGTACCAATTGAGCGATGGCGGGGGCAGTGGCTCAAGCGCCGTGCCGATTTATCACAAGTTCGTCGAAAGTGCGCTTCAACTCAAGCCGCGCTACGTGGTGATGATTACGCCCTCTCGCTGGTTCGCTGGTGGCAAGGGGTTGGACGATTTTCGTACGCGGATGCTCAACGAACGGCGCTTTCGGAACCTTGTGGATTATCCCAAGCTTTATGACGGCTTTCCCGGCGTCAAGATCCGAGGGGGTATTTCTTACTTTTTGTGGGATCGCGACTACAGCGGGCCATGCACTGTACAAACGATGTGGGATGGCAAACCCCTCGGAAAGCCGATGACACGGTATCTGGATGCGTATGATGTGCTGGTTCGCCGGAACGAGGCTGTTTCGATTCTTGATAAAGTGCGAGCGTACCGTGTCGGCAGGAAGGCCGAAATTACTCTTGATGAGAGGGTGTCAAGTAGGAACCCGTTTGGCTTCGCTTCTAAATTTCAGGGCAAGAAATCGTCTGCAGGTTTATCCAACCCAGTCAAGCTGTACGGAAATCATGCGGGCCGTGCGGTGGTCTCATGGATCGAGCGGCGAGCTGTGCAGGCGAATGCATCATGGATTGACGATTGGAAGGTCCTAGTGTCCAAAGCGCAAGGCACAAGTGCTGCGGTCGAGACCAAGTTTCTGAGCAACCCCATTCTCGCGAAACCAGGAGAAGTCTGCACAGAGACCTACCTGGTTGCGGGACGCTTTGACACAGAGGATGCAGCTGCTAAATATGCGGACTATCTGCGGACGAGGTTCGTCCGATTCCTCATCTCTCTTCGCAAGCTCACACATAATGCACCCAGAGGTGTGTACGCGTTCGTTCCCGATATGCCGCTTGGCCGCAACTGGACCGATGAGAGACTCTATAAGCGGTACAATCTCACGGACCAAGAGATCGCCTTCATAGAATCGATTGTAAAGCCGATGCAGGACGTGGACGATGAGCCGGGTGGGAACGGCGACGATGAGTAGGGACTTTTTTCCTCCGCGACCTGCATCGCGCCCAACTGTCTACGCTTATGAGGATACGAACCCGCAGTATGCAGGCCTGCTGAAAGTCGGCTACACGACCCTGGACACGCAGGCTCGCGTTGCCCAGCAGTATCCGACGTTGCGTCCTGGCAAGCTCCCTTATCGAATCGTGCTGGAAGAGCCTGCCATGCGGAATGACGGAACGGTGTTCACTGACCGCGATGTACATCGGATGCTCCGACTCAATGGTGTCAAGAATCCCGATGGCGAATGGTTTCGATGCGCTGTGGATAAAGTCAAGGCAGCAATCATCGCCGTGCGGGAAGGCCAGCTGAACGAGGAGAACCGGTCACTTGACTTTGCAATGCGGCCGGAGCAGAAAGCGGCTGTCGAAAAAACCGCCGCCTACTTTGCCAGCTGGCGCAAAGAAAAGGGCAATCGGAACAAGCCGCCACACTTCCTTTGGAACGCCAAGATGCGTTTTGGAAAGACCTTTGCCGCTTATCAGTTGGCCAAGAGGATGGGATGGCGAAAAGTTCTAGTCCTGACGTTTAAACCGGCAGTCCAAAGCGCCTGGGAAGAAGACTTGAAGACTCACGTTGACTTCAAGGGCTGGCAGTTCATTTCACCCGGCGGTTTGTCATACGCGAACGCCGACAAGAAGAAACCGTTTGTCTGTTTTGGCT
>Ga0335072_10007043_pt1 | contig 16408 bp, 14 predicted proteins | sample Lox_Sample_21_FD_206725 | JGI IMG/M metagenome (GOLD analysis project Ga0335072, IMG submission 206725) | Soil microbial communities from Loxahatchee National Wildlife Refuge, Florida, United States - Lox_Sample_2.1 | ecosystem: Environmental > Terrestrial > Soil > Wetlands | place: USA...
TGGTCGCGGGCGACGCGGTGGCGTTCACCGTCACACCGGTGAGGATCCGGGATGCGAGCGAGGATGAGGGCCCTGTCCTCGAGGCGTTGCAGCGCCGATCCTCAGACGTCTGGGAGCAGTATCGAGAGCAACTCGCGTCTCATCCGGACGCGATCGAACTGCGACGGGCGTTCATCGACAACGGCTGGGTGCGCGTCGCCACGGCGGGCGATGACACCCCGATCGGCTTCTCGGTCGTGATCCCGGCGGACGACACCGGGACCGATGAGCTCGACGGTCTGTTCGTGGAGCCCGACCACATGGGCCGGGGGGTCGGACGCGCGCTGGTCGAGGACGCGGTGTCGCGTTCGGCCGCCCGCGGCCGGGCGTGTCTAGAGGTGACGGCCGGCCCCGCCCAGGGGTTCTACGAGCGCACCGGCTTCGAATGGATCGGCCACGCCCAGACCCGCTTCGGCCCGGCTGTTCGCATGCGACGCGAGATCGGCGGCTGAGCCTGCGCCGGCTCAGCTCTGGACGTGCTCGAACCCGAACCGGCCCTTGACGCACAGGTTCCCGAGCGTCACGTCGTGGTCGGCGGGCGAGGTGACCTTGATGATCCGGTCGTCCTGGACGTGCAGCGTGAGGTTGCAGCCGACGCCGCAGAAGGCGCAGATCGTGTCGGTCGTCGTCTGCCGCGACGGGTCCCACTCGCCGGACTCGCGAAGTTCGTGCTCGTGGCTCGCCATCAGCGCGCCGGTCGGACACACCGCAATGCAGTTGCCGCAGTACACGCACGCCGACTCGGGAAGCGGGACCGCGTACTCGGTCGAGATGTGGGCGTCGAACCCGCGGCCGGCGACCGTGATCGCGAACGTGTTCTGGTGCTGGTCACCGCACGCGTCGACGCACTTGTAGCAGAGCACGCACTTGGAGTAGTCGCGGACGTACAGGTCGTTGTCGACCTTGACCGGGCCCGCGACGGTCGCGGCCGTTTGGCCGTCGGGAACCGTGTGGTGACCGGCTCGCCGGCGCTCGCGCCCGGAGTCGGGAGGCGCCGGCGGTCCGTAGCGCTCGGGCTTGACGTCGTAGATCTCCAGGTACGGCTGCACGATCGGCGACGTCGACAGATCGACCGAGGAGGCCAGCAGCTCGAACACGATCTTGCGGTTGAGCCGAACGCGCTCGGAGTCGGTCTTGACGACCATCCCGTCCTCGGCCCGGCGCGAGCACGCCGGCACCAGCGTGCGCGCCCCTTCGAGCTCGACCATGCACACGCGGCATGCATTCACGGGCCGGAGCGTCTCGCCGAAGCAGAGCGTGGGCGTGTCGATTCCGAGTGCGCGACAGGCGTCGAGCAGCGTCGAGTCCTCGGGGACCGAGACCTCGGTCCCGTCGATCGTAAGCGTGACCTTGCGCTCATCCATCAGCTGACCTCCTTGAACATCTCCAGGCGCGAGATCGCGGAGCCGAGCGCGCTGGCCGCGGTCTGGCCGAGCCCGCAGATCGACGAGTCGCGCATGCAGACCGCGAGCTCGTCGAGCAGGGCGAGCTCGTCGCCCACGCTGCCGCGCGTCTGTCCCGAGACCAGGCGCGCCAGCGCCTCCTCCTGTCGCACCGTGCCGACCCGGCAGGGCGTGCATTGCCCGCACGACTCGTCGCGCATGAACGCGGCGATCCGTTGCAGCACGCGCCGCAGGTCGACCGTCTCGTCGAAGGCGACGACGACGCCCGATCCCAGCGTGGCGCCGGCGGCGCGGACGTCTTCGAACGTCAGCGGCATGTCGAGCTCGTCGGCCCGCACGAACCCGCCGGCCGCGCCGCCGAGGAGCACGGCTTGCAGCGCGCGGCCGTCCGGCACCCCACCGGCCCGCTCGAGCAGCTCGCCCAGCGTCTGGCCGAACGGCGCCTCGTACACGCCGGGCCGCAACACGTGGCCGGACAGGCAGAACAGCCGCGTCCCGGTCGACTTCTCGGTGCCGGTACGGGCAAATTCGCGGCCGCCGACCCGCAGGACCTCGAGCACGTTCACGAGCGTCTCGGTGTTGTTGACCACCGTCGGCATCCCGAACAGACCGCGCTCGACCGGGAACGGGGGCTTCGAACGCGGCTCGCCACGGAAGCCCTCGATCGAGTTGAAGATCGCGGTCTCCTCACCGCAGATGTACGCGCCGGCGCCCCTGCGGATCTCGATGTCGAACGAGAACGTCGATCGCAGGATCTGCTCGCCGAGGTACCCGTGAAGGCGAGCCGTCGCGATCGCCTCCTCGAGTATCTCCAGCGCCAGTGGATATTCCCCTCGCAGGTAGATGTAGCCGTGGGGGCAGTTGGTCGCGAAGGCCGCGATCGTCATCGACTCGATCACGGAGAACGGGTCGCCCTCCAACAAAACGCGGTCCTTGAACGTGCCGGGCTCAGACTCGTCGGCGTTGCAGATCAGGTAGTGCGGCTGAGCGGGTTGCTGGGCAACCCCCTCCCATTTGACCCCGGTCGGGAACGCGGCGCCGCCGCGGCCCATCAGGCCCGATTCCTTGACTTCGCGCAGCACCTTGTGTGGCCCGAGCGCCATCGCGCGGCGCAGGCTCTCGTACCCGCCTCGGGCCCGGTAATCGTGAAGGCTCCGGGGATCGACGACGCTCACCCGCCGCACCAGCCACGAGCCGGTCTCGTCCTGCTCGGGCACCGGTGGCGCCGTCACCACCTCGACCCGGTGGCCGCGCACGGCCGCGAGCGCCTCCTCGGCCGCGACCGGTGCGATCGCCTGCTCCCGCGGGCTCTCGCCGGCCTCGATCAGCAGCACCGCGGGCGCGCGGTCGCACTGCCCGAGGCACGGGCTCCGCAGCCACGTGCAGCCGCCGCCGTCGTTCCCCTCCGGACCGACCCCCCGTTCGAGCGCGTCGATCAGCTCATCGGCACCTCGACACTGACAGACGATGTCGTCGCACACGTGCAGGACGCGCTGAGGCAGCGGCTCGAGCGACAGCAGACCGTAGAAAGACGCCACCCCGTACGCGTCGGCCGGCGGCACCGTGAGGCGCTCGCAGATATAGCCCAGGGCGCCCTCGCTGATCCATCCGATCCGGGCTTGGACGTGCTCGAGCGCCGGCAGCAACAGGTGGCGCTGATCGCGCGCGCCGTGCCCTCCGTGGAGGGCGCGACCGTCGACGTTTAGCGCCGGCCCGGCGCCGTTGTGGGACGCGGTCATTCCCCCGAGGAACGCGTCGACTGCTGCCCGCTCAGCGTCGGTTGGCGCGGCGAGCAGCAGCCGAAGGTCCATCAGACCCTCTCGCCGACCGGCTGGCGGTCGCCGTTGCCGGCGTACACCACGTCGCCGTTGGTGGCGCCCGCGGCGGCCTCGAGCTCCTCGGCCTCGCCGACGGCCAGCTTCTCGATCCGGATGGCCGTCGCCTTGAACTCCGCCGTGCCCGACTTCGGATCGGTCGCGTCGATCGTGAGGTCGTTGGTCGCGACCTGATCGGGGAAGTGGAACGTCATGAACGCCAGCCCCGGCCTCAGGTTGCGGTCGATCCGGGCCGGCGCCTTCACCGCCCCCCGCCGCGAGGACACGAGCACGACCTCTCCGGCCTGCACCCCGAGCCGCTCCGCGTCCTCGGGCGACAGGTCGACCGATTCGCCGCGATGGAGCGGCGAGCGGTACAGATTGGACTGCACGCCGCTGTTATAGGACTCGAGGCGCCGGCCCGTCGTCAGCCGGATCGGGAAATGCTCGTCGAGTTCGTCGACCGGAGGCTCGAACGGGGTGACGCTGAACGGCGCGGGCGGCCCCTCGACCGGATCCTTCCACAGCCGGTCGTGGAGGTACTGGGATCCTGGGTGATCCTCGGTCGGGCACGGCCACTGGAGACCGCCGTGCTCGGCCAGCCGGTCATAGCGCATACCGCCGTGCATCGGGCTGAGCGAGCGCAGCTCGTCCCACGCTTGCTCCGCGGTTGGGTGCCCCCAGTCGAACCCGAGGCGCTTCGCGAGCTCGGCGATGATCCAGATGTCGTCGCGCGCCTCGCCCGGCGGATTCAGCGCCTTCCGGCACAGCTGGACCCGGCGCTCGGAGCTGGTCACGGTCCCGTCGGCCTCGGCCCACGACGCCGAACCCGGCAGGACCACGTCGGCGAGCCTTGCGGTGCGCGTGAGCACGATGTCCTGCACGACGAGGAAGTCGAGCCCCTCGAGCAACTCCATCGCGTGCTTGCGGTCGGCTTCGGAGTCGGCCGGGTTCTCGCCGATCACGTACAGCGTCCGCAGCTCGCCGCGGTCCATCGCCTCGAACATCTGGGTCAGGTGCCAGCCGTAGTGCGGGACGATCGGGACGCCCCAGGCCGCCTCGAAGCGCGCCCGCGCGTCGGCGTTCTTCTCGATGTCCTGGAATCCCGGCAGCTTGTTCGGGATCGCGCCCATGTCGCCGCCGCCCTGCACGTTGTTCTGCCCCCGCAGGGGATTGAGGCCGGATCCGTACTTGCCGACGTGGCCGGTCAGCAGCGCGAGGTTGATCAGCGCGAGCACGTTGTCGGTCGCGTTGTGGTGCTCGGTGATCCCAAGCGTCCAGCACAGGATCGCGCGGTCGGCCCGGCCATAGGTGTGGGCCAGCTCGCGGATCGCCGCGGCCGGCACGCCGGTCAGCCGCTCGCCCTCCTCGAGCGTGTACGGCTCGACCGAGGCCGCGTACTCCTCGTAGCCGGTGGTGGCGTTGGCGATGAACCGCTCGTCGGTGAGCCCCTCATGGATGATCTCGCGGGCGACCGCGTTGGCGAGCGCGATGTCGCCGCCGACGTCGAGCCCGAGCCACAGGTCGGCCCACTGCGCCGACGCGCTCCGGCGCGGATCGACCACCATCAGCCGGGCGCCGTTGTGAATCCCCTTGAGCACGTGGTGGAAGAAGATCGGGTGCGTTTCGCGCGCGTTCGACCCCCAGAGGATGATCAGGTCAGCCTCTTCGACCTCTTTGTAGGACGACGTTCCGCCGCCCGCTCCGAATACCGTCGCCAGACCGACGACGCTAGGAGCGTGTCAAGTTCGGTTACAGGAATCGATGTTGTTGGACCGCATCACCTGCCGGGCGAGCTTCTGCGCCAGGAAGTTCATCTCGTTGGTCGATTTCGAGCACGAGAACATCCCGAACGAGCGCGAGGCGTCAGCCTCCCGCGCACGGTCCAGCCCCGCGGCGGTGCGCTCAAGCGCCTCCTCCCACGTTGCCGGGCACAGCTCCCCGTCGCGACGGACGAGCGGTTGGGTCAGTCGAGTTCGAGCGCGCATGTCTCCCTTTCAGAGTTGGGCTCTGTGTTCAATTTAACGCTTCTTCCCGCGCTTTCAGCGCCCGGCGGGCAAATTCGGTCGCCTCGCTGACAGCGGAGCCTTCGGTCAGGTTGATCGTGACGAGCCGCGCGGCGGCCTGAGCGGCGGCCTCGGCGAGGAGCGCGCCGGTGATCGCGTCGCCGGCGAGGTTCTGGTTTCCGGTGCGAATGAGGTCCGCAGCCAGCTCGGCCAGTTCTGCGGCGACGCCCGCGATCGCGAGCGGCGACTCCGAGGCGGTGAGCTGCGCCGCTTCGACGCGCCCGGCGCGCTCCGGATCATCGCGGGGAAGACGCAGCGCCTCGAGCACCGGCTCGAACGCGTGCAGCTCGGTCTCCGCGAGCTCGAGCGCGCGCGACCGCAGCTCGCCCGCGCGGCGCGCCACCGATTCGCGATCGGAGGCAAACGCCGCCGCCATCTCGACGAGCGACGCCGAGATCGCGCACGCGCACGCCGCGCTCGCGCCGCCGCCGGGCGCGGGCGTCCGCGCCGCGACCGCGTCGAGCAGGTCCCCGAATGGGCGCTCAGAAAAGGCCGACGGTCCGGCCCTCGGAGTCGATGTCGATGTTGAGCGCGGCCGGCGTCTTGCCGAGCCCCGGCATCTGCATCACGTCGCCACACAGCGGCACCAGCCACCCGGCGCCGGTGTACGCGCGGATGTCCCTGACCGGCAGCGTGAAGTTCTCGGGCGCATTGAGCAGCGACGGGTCCGCCGACAGCGACAGGTGCGTCTTCGCCATGCACACCGGGAAGTGGCCATGACCCTCCCGGGTGAACTGGGTGAGTTTGGCCTCGGCCTCGGGATAGAAATAGACGTCCTTGGCGCCGTACACCTGCTTGGCCACGGCCTCGATCTTGTCCTGGATCGGCTCGTCGTCCTGGTAGAGCTGGTGGAACGTGTTCGGCTGCTCGCACGCCTCGACGACCGCTGAGGCCAGGTCGGCGACACCCGCGCCACCCTTGGTGAAGCCCTCGTTGGCCTCGGCCGCGAACGCGCCCGACTCGATCGCGAGGCGCTTGACCAGCTCGACCTCCTCGTTGGTGTCGCCGGGCCGCCGGTTGACCGCGACGACCGCGGGCACGCCGAACGCGGCGATCGTGTTGAGGTGGCGGCGGACGTTGGCAAAGCCGTTCTCGATCGCGTGGAGGGCAGCCGAGCGGTCGGCCCGCGGGTCGTCCTCGAGCCCCGCGTGATGCTTGATCGCCCTGACGGTGCTCACCAGCACAGCGGCCGAAGGCGTCAGCTTGCCGAACCGGCAGACGATGTCGAAGAACTTCTCCATGCCCATGTCGGCGCCGAACCCGGACTCGGTGACGACGTAGTCGCCGAGCTTCATCCCGATCAGATCGGCGATCAGCGAGTTGTTGCCGTGGGCGATGTTGGCGAACGGTCCGCAGTGCATGAGCACGGGCTGGCCTTCGAGCGTCTGCACGAGGTTCGGCTTGATCGCGTCCTTGAGCAGCACGGTCATCGCGCCGGCGGCGCCGAGGTCCTCGGCGGTGATCGCCTTGCCGCCGTCGAACGAGTACGCGGCGGTGATCCGCGACATCCTCTGGCGCAGGTCCTGGAGGTCGCGAGCGACGGCCATGATCGCCATCACCTCCGACGCCGCGGTGATGTCGAAGCCGGTCTCCCGCGGATAGCCGTTGGCCCGGCCGCCGAGACCGACCGCGATGTCGCGGAGCGCCCGGTCGTTCATGTCGACCGCGCGGCGCCACGGGATCCGCAGCGCGTCGATGTGGTGCGGGTTGCCGTGGAGGATCGACGCGTCGACCATCGCCGCGAGCAGGTTGTTGGCGGCCCCGATCGCGTGGATGTCGCCGGTGAAATGGAGGTTCAGGTCCTCCATCGGGACGACCTGGGTGAGGCCGCCGCCGGCCGCTCCGCCCTTGATCCCGAACACCGGACCGAGCGACGCCTCGCGCAGGCACGCCACCGGGTTCTTGCCGATCACGCCGAGCCCCTGGGTGAGTCCGACGAGCGTCGTCGTCTTGCCCTCGCCGGCCCGGGTCGGGGTCATTCCGGTGACGCATACGATCTTGCCGTCGGGTCGGTCTTTCATCCGCTCGAGCACCGACAGGGCGACCTTCGCCTTGTAGCGCCCGTAAGGCTCGATCTCGTCCGCATCGAGGCCGGCGCGCTCGGCGATCCGATTGATCGGAATGAGCTCGGCTTCCTGAGCGATCTCGAGGCTGGTCTTCATCTTCGTCGCCTCCTCAATGCTGGTGTCCATGCTGTCCCGGCTCCTTCTAGTGACTGACTGCCGCGGCCGCAAGCTCGGATACGAGCTTGTCTCGGTAGAACCGCTCGACCTCGAACGGCGCGATCAGCTCGGGCGTACGCCCGGTCGCGACCAACTCCGCCAGCGTCTTGCCGACGATCGGGGCAGCCTTGAAACCGTACGTGCCCCAGCCCGCGCTGATGTGGAAGTTCTCGACCTCGGTCTTGCCGAGGATCGGGCTGTAGTCGGGGCTGAGGTCGCACAGACCCGCCCAGCTTCGCAGAAGGCGGGCGCGCTCGAGCTGCGGAAACAGCTCGATCGTGTGCCGGCACACCTCCTGGAGGAAGTTCAGCGTGCCCTGCATCCGGTACGTCGTCCACGGCTCGATCTCGGCGCCCATCAGGAACTCACCGCGGTCAGTCTGGCTGATGTACACGTGCATCTGCGAGGACACGATCACGACGTCGAGCAGCGGCTTGACCGGCTCGGTCACGCACGCCTGGAGGATGTGAGTGGTGATCGGCAGCGGCACCCCGACCATGTCGCAGATCAGCGTGCTCCAGCCCGCGGTGCAGTTCAGCACGGTGCCGGCGCTGATCGTCCCGCGGTTCGTCCGGACCTTGGTGACCCGGCCGTTCGAGCGCTCCATGCCGAGCACCTCGGTGTCCTGATGGATCTCGACCCCGCCGCGATCGGCGCCGCGCGCAAACCCCCACACGACCGCGTCGTGACGGATGATCCCGCCGGGCGGGTGGTAGAGCGCGCCCATGATCGGATACGTCGCGTGCGGGTTGTCGACCTGCATCGCCGGCGCGAGGCGCTTGATCTCGTCCGGGTAGATCACGCGCGAATCGATCCCCTGCAGTCGGTTCACCTCCGCGCGGTTGGCCATCACGAACATCGCGCGGTCCGAGTGCGCGAGCGTCAGATGGCCGCACTGCGAGAACAGCAGGTTGAAGTTCAGCTCCTGCGACAGTCCCTCGTACAGCTTGACGCTCGAGTCGTAGAAGCGCGCGCCCTCGGGCGTCTTGTAGTTCGAGCGCAGGATCGTCGTGTTGCGACCGGCGGCGCCGGCGCCGATGTAGCGCTTCTCGAGCACCGCGACGTTGCGGATGCCGTGGTTCTTCTGCAGGTAATAGGCGGCCGCGAGCCCGTGCGAGCCGCCGCCGACGATCACGACGTCGTAGGCGCTCTTGAGATCGCCTTGGCGGCGCCACATCCGGCGCGGGCGCAAGATGTCAAGCACCGGCGCGCACCTCGCTGAACGGGGCGAGCGCGTCGACGCCGACCGGACCGCCGCCGAGCGCGCGCGCGGCGTCCTCGACGACCGTCCACATGTACTCGCCTACGGCCCAGCCGAACAGCAGCAGGAACCGTTGCTCGCCCTGGACGAGCATCATCCCGGGCTGGCGAGCGATCGAGCCGGGACGGAAACTGCCGGGAGGTGCGACCTGGGGGCGAAGGTCGAGCGCGCAGAAGCGTGCGATCACCTCCCGGGCTTGGGGGCCAAAGATTGAAAGCGCGGCGAAGCAGGTCGTGACGCCGAGCGCGTTCGCCGGCGGGGTGTGGTCGCCTCCGATGAGCAGCGCTCTCGTCGGCGTCAGCTGACAGATCCACGCGTCGCCTTCGCGCTTGGCCTCGCCAAGCTCGCCGGGCACGCCCTCGCCCTGGAGCTCGAGCTTTCGCAGGTGAGACAGGTCGGCCCAGCCGACGGTCTCCGCCGCGCGCTCCTCGCCCGGGAATCCGACCGCCACATTCCACCCCTCGCGGACCTCGAAGCGGGCGCCGGCGGCCTTGGCCTTGTGCTCCATCGGGCTGCGAGCGACGGGCTTCGGGCCCGCGCCGTTGTCCGCGGCCGCGACCGGGCTGAGGAACGCGAGGCTCACGACCGGAGCACCTCCCCGTCCGGGTCGTAGAACGGCTTGGTCTGGATATGCGCCTCGAGCGTCCGCCCCTCGTCGGAGATCGTGACCTGCGAGCCGTCGCGCGCGAGCGGGCTCGGGACCCAGGCCATCCCGATCACGCGGTCGAGCACCGGCGAGAACCGCGCGGACGTCACCTGCCCGGCGGGGTCGCCGAGCCCGTCGAGGATCACCGACCCCTCGGTCGGGACGTACCCGTTGGCGAGCGTGAACCCGACCAGCCGGGTCGCGGGCTCCTCGATCGCGTAGTGCTCGAGCGCCCACTTGCCGATGAAGTCCTGCTCCTTGTCGAGCTTGACGATCCACGGCATCGCGGCGCCGAACGGGGTCGACTCGGAGTCGGTGTCCTGGCCCACGAGGATGTGCATCTTCTGCAGGCGCAGGATCCGCTGCGGCTCGAGCCCGAACGGTCGGATGCCCTTATCGGCACCGGCCCGCATCAACGCGTCCCAGACGTGCTCGCCGTGGGCGGCGGCGAAGTGGATCTCGTAGCCGACCTCACCGACGAACCCGATGCGCAGGATCAGGCACGAGACGCCCGCGATGCCGGCCTGCTTGCCGTCGAGGTACTTGAACCCCTCCGGCGAGCAGTCGAGATCGGTCAGCTCGCCGAGGATGTCGCGCGCCCGGGGACCGGCGAGGTTGACCGCGCTCAGGCCTTGGGTGAGGTCGGTCAGCTGAACGTCCATCCGCCAGTCCGCGAGCCACCACGAGAACCATTCCTCGACGGCGCCGGCGCCGCTGGAGGTCGTGGTCACGTAGAACGTGTCGTCGTCGATCCGGCAGATCGTGCCGTCGTCGACGATCCGGCCGGCGTCGGAGCTGATCACGCCGTAACGGATCCGCCCGGGCTTGAGGTCGCTGAAGCGGTTGGGATACAGGCGGTCGAGGAACTCGCCGGCCTCGCGACCCCGCACGAGCAGCTTGCCGAGCGTCGAGACGTCGATCAGCCCGGCGGCCCGGTGAACCGCCAGCGCCTCGGCCTGCGGGTCGCCGTAGTCATAAGCGCGGCGCCAGTCGCCCGCCCATTTGATGTTGGCGCCGAGTTCGCGATGGCGCCCGTGGATCGAGGACCGCTTGGCGGGGTCGAACGGCCGCCCGGCGAGGATCCCCATCGGCACCGACACCCAGGGCGGGCGCGCCGTCGTCGTGCCGACCTGCTCGAGGCTCTGCCCGGTCTCCTTCGCCATCAGGCGGACCGCCGGGAGCTGGCACATGCGGCCCTGACACGGCCCCATGGTCACGGTCGTGTAGCGCTTGCACAGCTCGATCGAGTCGTAGCCCTCCTCGACGCTCAGGTGGATGTCCTTGGCGGTGACGTCCTCGCACAGACACGCGAAGCACTTGCCGTGGCCGGCGCCGGACACCGGTGGCGGGACCGCCACCGCAGCGCCGTCGTCACCGGCCCCATCGACGCCCGCGACGTCGCCCACGGCGGTCACGTTCGGCGGCAACTCGTCCAGAACGAAGGATCCCCGTGCCGCGTCGTAGCGCGTCCGCGCGCCGGCCTGGAGCAGCAGCGACGTCGCCGGCGCAAAGCCGCCCGAGACGACCACGAGGTCGCACTCGAACGTCTTCTCGACCGACGCGCCCTCGACGCCGTTCGGCCCGAGCACCGCGCCGTCGACGGTCTTGCCGCCCTTCGCCGCGAGGATCGTGTGGTCGATCAGCACCTCGATCCCGCGCTCGGCGAGCCGCCGGGCAGCGGCGGTCCGCTCGGTGCGCAGATCGGCGACGGCGACGATCCGGACGCCGGCGTCGTGGAGCGTCGCCGCAGCTTCGAGGCCCCGGTCGGACGTGGTGGCGACCACCGCGCGCGTCCCGGGACTGACGGCGTAGAGCTGGGGCAGGCGGAGCGCGCCGCCCGACAGCATCACGCCCGGAAGGTCGTTGCCGGCGAACACCAGCGGCTGCTCGATCGCGCCGGTCGCGAACACGTGACGGCGCGCCCGGATCTGGTGCAGGGTGTCGCCCTGCCACACCGGGACGATCCCGTCGAAGTAGCCGAGCGCGCTGGCCCGGGCGAGGATCTCGACGCCGGCGATCGGCTCGATCGGAACCGGCCCCTCGTCGACCAGCACCACGTCGTCGCCCTGCGCGGCGGCGTCGGCCGCTGCTCTGCGCCCGGCCGCGCCGCCGCCGACGACCAGCACATCCGCGTGGCGCCGGCGGTATTCGGTCCGCCACTCGCGCTCGGGCTGCTCCTTGCGCAGCACCCCGAGGCCGGCGGCGTGGCGGAGCACCTTCTCGTACACCGGCCACAGCTTGCGAGGGCGGATGAAGGTCTTGTAGTAGAACCCGGGCGGGGTGAACTTCGTCCCGACGAGGTCCGTCGCGCGCATCACGTCGAGCTCGAGGCCGGGCTGGGCGTTCAGGTGCTCGACCTTCATGCCCTCGCGGACGGGCTCGGTGCAGGCGCGCACGCCGGGGGCGCCGTCGACCGCGACGATGCAGTTCGGGCACTGGCCGGCGCAGCACAGCAGACCGCGCCGGCGGTGGTACTTGAAGCTGCGCGAGAACGTGCGCCGGCCGGCGGCGTACAGCGCCGAACCCACGGTGTCGCCCTCATACGCCTCCACCGGCTTGCCGTCGAACGTGAACCGGATCACGTTGAGCCGGTTGATCAGCTCGCCGGGCTGCTTCTCGAGGCGGCTCACGCGGAGGAACCCCCGTCGCCGTCCGCCGGCAACTCGGTCAGCAATACCTCGTTGGTGGCCGTGTCACGCTCGGCGATGAACCAGGCGCGGCACCCCGACCGGTGAAACCACCATTCGCGCTGGACGCCGGCCCGGTTGCGGCGGAAGTAGTTGTACTCGCCGAGCTCTCGGAGCGTGGGGCGCGACTTGGGTCGCGCGGAGATCTCGCCGCCGTAGCCGAAGTCGGTCACTTCGCGGACGCCGCAGTTGGGGCACGTTAAGAGGAAGGACATGGCGCTTCTGGCCAGGCAAACCTACGCCCGATCCTGTGATCGTGTCCAATATCTTTCTAAGCTTTATTGATTCGCTGATCGAATCATGGAACTTCGCCAGCTTCGCTACTTCGTCGCGGTCGCGGAGGAGCTGCATTTCCGCCGCGCCGCCGAGCGGTTGCACATCTCGCAGCCACCGCTCAGCCAGCAGATCCGCGCGCTCGAGGACGAGCTCGGATTCGCGCTGCTGACCCGGACGCGCCGGCGCGTCCAGCTCACGCCGGCCGGCGAGGCGTTCCTGCGCGACGCGCGCATCGTGCTCGGCGAGCTCGAGGGAGCGGTCGCCACCGCGACGCGGGTCAATGCCGGGCAGACCGGCCGGCTGCGCGTCGGGTTCGTCGGATCGGCGCTGCTGTCGATCGTCCCCGGGACCGTCGAGCGCTTCCGTGCCTCGCGCCCCGGGGTCGCGATCGAGTTGCGCGAGCGCTCGACGGTCGATCAGCTCCGCGCGGTCAGCGCCGGAGTCATCGACGTTGGCCTCGTGCGCCCCCCGATCGACGACGACGGCGAGCTGCGTGCCGAGACCGTGCTGCGCGAGCGGACGGTGGCGGCGTTGCCCGCCGGTCACGCGCTGGCGCGGCTCAGCCGGGTGCCGCTCGGCCGGCTCGCGGCCGAGCCGCTGGTGTTGTTCCCCCGCGATCAGGCGCCCGGCTTCCACGACCTCCTGATCGCAGCGTTACGTGGCACCGGCGCCGGCACGCACGTGATCCAGTACGCGCCCGAGATGCTGACGATCATCGGGCTCGTCGCCGCCGGGACGGGCGTGTCGCTCGTCCCGGCGTCGGTCAGCCGGCTGGCGCTCGACGGCGTCACCTACCGGCCGGTGAGCGGGGCGCCGCTCTCGGAGCTCGTCGCGATCACCCGCGCCCGCGACGACTCCGCGCTCGCACGGGCGTTCGTGGCCGAGGCGATCGCGGCCTAGATGTTGTTCCGCCGCTTCCCGTCCACGCCGTAAGCTGGACCGATGGGGCGGTTTGGCAAGCGCGACGATCTGGTGGTGCATCAACAGGAGCCGTTCAATGCCGAGACGGGCCTGGAGTCATTGACCGATCCGGTCACGCAGACGGATGCCTTCTACGTCCGTGGTCACGGAGCGGTACCGGAGATCGACCCCGAGGCCTGGCGCCTGCGGGTGCACGGCATGGTCGAGCGCGAGCTGAGCCTGTCGCTCGAGACGCTGCGCGAGGCGTTTCGCGAGCGGACGGTGACCGCGACGCTTCAGTGCGCCGGCAACCGGCGCGCGGGGCTCGTCGCGATCCGCGACATCCCCGGGGAGGCTCCGTGGGGTCCCGGCGCCACCGGTACGGCGACCTGGACCGGCGTGGCGCTGGGCGACGTGCTCGCGCTCGCCGCACCGCTCGACGACGCGACCGATGTCGGGTTCGAGGGCGCGGACCAGTGTCCGGAGGCAAAGCCCCTGCAGCTGTTCGGCGGCTCGATTCCACTCGACAAGGCCAGGCGGTCGGAGGTGCTGCTCGCGTGGGCGATGAACGGCGAGCCGCTCGAGCCGGTGCACGGCGCGCCGCTCCGGGTGGTGGTGCCCGGCTATATCGGCGCGCGCAGCGTCAAGTGGCTCGAGCGCGTCGAGCTGCGCCGCGAGCCGTGGCCCGGGTACTACCAGCACGTCGTCTACCGGCTCGTGCCCGCCGACGGAACCCCGGGGCCGGGTGTCGGGATGCCGCTCGGTCTGGTCGCGCTCAACTCCGATGTCCTCTCGCCACGCGATGGCGAAGCCGTCGACGCGGGCCTGGTCGGCGTGCACGGCTATGCGTTTGCGGGCGGGGACCGGTACGTCGCGCGCGTCGACGTGTCGGTCGATGGCGGCGCGACCTGGACCCAAGCCGAGCTGCTCCAGGATCTCGGCCGGTGGGCGTGGCGCCAATGGCGCATCACGCTCGACCTCGCGCCCGGCGAGCACGAGCTGCTCGTGCGCGCCTGGGACTCGTCCGCCGCCACCCAGCCCGAGGACGAGGCCACGGTCTGGAACCCGAAGGGCTACGTGAACAACGCCCGCCCCCGGATCCGGATCCGCGCGATCAACCCGCGCTGAGGAGATTCGATTCTCTCGCGGTCCTGCGGATGACGTCGATCAGCTGCCGGACCCCCGGCCGCGGTCGGTCGTCGATCCACGCGACCACGACATCGGCGTATTCGTCGCGTAGCGGCACGAAGGTGACGCCGGTGTCGCGCAGCGTGCTCGCCGACATCGGCAGCCGAGTGATGCCGACGCCGGCGGCGACGAGCGCGAGCAGGCTCTGAACGCTGCTCCCCCGCTGAACCACGTTGGGCACGAACCCGGCGACGGCGAAGTCCTGGTCGTACTTGCGGTGCCACGGCTCCCACGACGAGCGCGGCGTCAGCACCCATGGCTCTCCGGCCAGGTCGGCGAGGTCGAGCGCATCGGCTCCAGCCAGCCGATGCCCGACGGGAAGCACGGCGGCGACGGGCTCGGTGAGGACGTGCTCGGTCGCCACATCGTCGACCAGCGGCGGACGGGTCAGGCCCGCATCCAACCGCCCGTCGCGCAACCCGTCGATCAGCGCCGCGATCGGGTGGTCCTCGGTCGCCAAGACGAGTTCCGGGTGCGCGTCCGCGAACGCCCGCACCAACGGCGGGACGATGTAGTTGCCGACCGACGGCAGGTAACCGACCCGGATCGTCTGGCGCTCGCCGCCGGCGACCCGCTGGACGTGGTCGAACGCCCGATCGGCCTGGTTGACCAGCGACCGCGCCTGCACCTGGAGCTCCTCCCCGACCGCCGTCAGGCGCACGCCACGCGGTCCGCGCGTGAACAGCGGCGCTCCGACCTGCCGCTCGAGCGAGCGGATCTGCTCGGACAGCGACTGCTGGGCGACCGGGATGCTCGCGGCGGCGGCGCTGATGCTCCCCTCGGCCGCGACGGCGAGGAAGTAGCGGAGCTGGCGGAGGTCGAACGCCACGCGGCCGAGTCTAGATACAGGCTCTGCCTGTACCTAGACCGGACGCTCGTGTTGGCTCGGGCCGGTTTGCGGACGTACCGTCGGCCCATGACCGATGAAGCAACACCACGCACCTGGATGATCACCGGCACTTCCTCGGGGCTCGGCCTGGCCCTCGCGAGGGCGGCGCTCGCCGGCGGCGACCGGGTCATCGCCACCGCCCGCCACCCCGAGGCGCTCGACGAACTCGTCCGCCAGGCACCCGGCCGCGTCGCGGCCGTCCGGTTGGATGTGACCAGGCCCAGCGACATCACCGCGGCCGTCGCCGCCGGTCTCGAGCGGTTCGGCCAGATCGACGTGCTCGTCAACAACGCCGGCTATGGATCGGTCGGCGCGGTCGAGGAGATCGACATGCCCGAGCTCGAGCGGCTCCACGCCACGATGTTCCTCGGGCCGGTCCGGCTGACGCAGGCCGTCCTCCCGCACATGCGCGCGCGCCGCTCCGGCGTCATCGTCCAGATCAGCTCGATGGGGGGCCAGCTCGCTCCCCCGGGGTTCGGCGCGTATTGCTCGGCCAAGTTCGCGCTCGAGGCGATCTCAGAGTCGCTCGCCGCCGAGGTCGGGCCGCTCGGGATCCGGGTGCTGATCGTCGAGCCCGGCGCCTTCCGCACCGAGTTCGGCGCCGGCCGGATGCACCGCAGCCGAACGATCATCGAGGACTATGCGGACACGGCCGGCCCCACCCGCGCGGCGGTCGATCGGATGGACGGCTCCCAGCCCGGCGACCCCGACCGAGCCGCCGCCGCCATCCTCGACGTGATCGACGCCGGCGACGCGCCGCTCCGGCTCGCGCTCGGTGACGACGCCGTCGACGCGATCGGCGCCAAGCACGAGCAGCTGCGCGCCGACCTCGACGACTGGGAGAACGTAAGCCGGTCGACGACGCTCGTCCGGGCGCTATAGGGTCACACCCCAACGCAAACGTGCGAGCCGCTCGCCCGATTCGCGGGCTCGCCTGGATACACGGGAGAAGCACGGTGATCGGTGTGAGCGTTACTTTCCAATACGGCGAGGACTTCGATCACGCCCGCGTGGTCG
>Ga0335072_10007045_pt1 | contig 16405 bp, 17 predicted proteins | sample Lox_Sample_21_FD_206725 | JGI IMG/M metagenome (GOLD analysis project Ga0335072, IMG submission 206725) | Soil microbial communities from Loxahatchee National Wildlife Refuge, Florida, United States - Lox_Sample_2.1 | ecosystem: Environmental > Terrestrial > Soil > Wetlands | place: USA...
CGGAAAAAGGACAGCTGATCGTGGCGCGGAACAATGCCGATCTTTCGCCCTACGTGGTGGTCTTCATCCCCGGTGTCGGCGCTGGAATGGAGCGCCTCGGCGGGCTGATGGAACGCGCGGAGTTCCTTCACCACGAGCTGACCGGGCTCACGAGGGAACGGGTATCGATCGTCACCTGGATGGATTACCCGGCGCCGGCGAACGAGCGGGAAGCGCGCGACGGGGCACCGGCCGCCGAAGGCGCGAGACAGCTGATGAAGTTCATCGTCGGGCACCGAGCGACCTCATCCCTCGACGAGCAAGCACGGATCACCGTCATCGGCCATGGCTACGGCGGTCTTGTGGCCGGCTGTGCCGCGCGGGACTACTCTCTCGACGTTGATGCCCTGGTCCTCCTCGGCTCCGCGTCTGCGGGGGTCGCCAAGGCCAGTGACCTGCGGGTCGCGGGCATGGTCTACGCGACCAGTCCTGACCTGTTCGGCGACGGCACCCCGGCTGATGTGCACGGTCCGCGCCCGGACTCTCCCGCGTTCGGCGCCACGGTTTTGCACCCCGCGCCGCTGCGGTGGGGAGACGACCCGATGGTGCCCTACCTGCCCTCGCTGGCCGAGATCATCCTCGGCCTCGGGCCCGGCGGCTAGAGGTGCAGGGCCACGCCGCGGTGCGCGGCGAAGCGGTCGAAGACCGGCATCGGGAGGGTGGCGACGCCTGCCTCGGGGGTATGGCCGGCCGGGTCGTGGAAGGTGACCAAACCGTCGCCGTGGCCGGTGACCAGGATCAGATGGCCGCCGGTCCGGGTCGGGGCGGTCTCCGGCAGCCGAATCTCGGAGCTCACGGAGGCGATGACCAGTCTGCCCGCGTCCAGTTCGGCCATGAGCCGGGCTGGATCGAGCTCGGTGATCACCTCCGCCTCCATCGCGTGCTTGTCCCTGGCGTACTCGGCGAAGGGCCGGTAGATGAGCCCCCGGGGCCGGTTCGGCTCGTCAACGTAGCCGCCGTACTCGGCGCAGCCGAGCGCGAGCTCGTACAGCGTGGGGGCGACTCCGTCCCTGGCCAGGAGCGCCATCCGGAAGCAGGCCATGCCGCACCAGCGCCAGCACCAGGCCGCATAGGCCTCCTGGTCGGGCGCGCCGCTCTCCCGCCAGCGCGGGTCTTCGCCCCGGGGATGTCCCCGGTAGGCGATGGCCTCGATCAACGACGGGGACGCGTACTGGGTGATCCAGGGGACAGGGTGGCGCACGGGGCGAAGTCTATCGATGGCGCGCGCCCCGGGCCGCCTTCAGGGCGTTACTGGCCAGCTGGCGGATCGCGATGGTCAGGGCGGCGGCGCCGAGGGCAGGCCAGCTCGGCGGGGCCGCCAGGTGGAGCAGGGCCGCCGCCGTGAAGAAGTCGAGCAGCAGCGCCAGCGCCAGCGGGGCCCGCCGGGTCCGGACGAGCGCCACGGCGGCGACGATGAGGCCGGCGGCGGTGACGATCAGGGCCGCGTCACGGCTAACGGTGGCGATCACGGCGGCTTAGCGCTGGTTCCCGGCGTCGCGGCGCCGGTCGCTGGCGCCGCGGCGGCGGCCTTGTCAGCCCGGACGAGCGCGGTTTCCTCCTTGATCTCGATGCCGAGGAAGAAGTTGAGCGCCGTCCGGATGGCCGCTACGGTCGCGAGCTGGGCGAGCTCGGTGAAGTTGGGCGCGACGGCGGTGCGCAGGATGTCGGCCGCGAGCTGGAACTCAAGCCCGAGCACGAGGAAGCGGCCCAGGTCGAGGCGCAGCTGCGCGAACGGGTCCATTCCCTCCCGCCGGAAGGCGAGGAGAAGGACCCGCACGAACGCGATCGCCGCGCCGACGAAGATGATCGCCGCGCCGGCCGCCTCGACCACTCGCACCAGGACGCTGACGACGTCTTCGAGGTTCTGCTCGCCGAAGCCGTCGGCCAGGCTCATCATTTTGCCTTACCCGGCCCTGGCCAGGCCGAATCAATGGAAGCTTTTGACTATGACTGAATACCCGTACCAGGATGCCGAACGAGACATACCCGTGCGCGTCGCCGACCTGATGGGGCGGATGAGCGTCGAGGAGAAGGCGGGGCTGCTCTTCCATCCGATCATCACGATGAACACCGACGGCTCGCTGGTCGACGACGCCGCGGCGGCACCGTCGCACGCGACCACCCGCGAACTGGTCTCGAGCCGCTCCATCAGCCATTTCAACCTGCTCAGCGGGCACGGTCCTGGTGGGGGTCCCGGCGCCGGGGTGATCGCGGAATGGCACAACGCCCTGCAGCGGCTGGCGGCCGAGGAGACCAGGTGGGGCATTCCGGTCACGCTGTCGACCGATCCCAGGCACGCGTTCACCCACAACCCGGGCGCGTCGATGGCGGCCGGCCCGCTCTCCGAATGGCCGGAGCCTCTCGGGCTGGCGGCGCTGCGCGACGTCGGAGCGGTCAGCGAGTTCGCCGACATCGTGCGCCGGGAGTATCTCGCGGTCGGGTTCCGGGTGGCGCTGCACCCGCAGCTCGACCTCGCGACCGAGCCGCGGTGGGCGCGGATCGCGCAGACGTTCGGCGAGGACGCCGACCTCGCCGCCCGGCTCGGCGCGGCCTATCTCGAGGGCCTGCGCGGCGGCCCGGTGGTCGGGCCGGACAGCGTGGCGGCGATGGCGAAGCACTTCCCCGGCGGCGGCCCGCAGCGCGACGGGGAGGACCCGCATTTCCCGCACGGGAAGGAGCAGGACTACCCGGGCGGGATGTTCGAGTACCACCTGCGCCCGTTCCGGGCCGCGATCGCGGCCGGGGTCACCCAGGTCATGCCGAGCTACGGCGTCCCCATCGGGACGAAGTACGACGAGGTGGCCTTCGGCTTCAACGACGGCGTCATCAACGGGCTGCTGCGGACGGAGCTTGGCTTCGACGGCATCGTGTGCAGCGACTGGGGCATCATCACCGACCACGCGATCATGGGCGAACCGCACGCGGCCAGGGCCTGGGGGGTCGAGCACCTCAGCCCGGCGGAACGGACGCTGCTGGCGCTCAACGCCGGAGTGGACCAGTTCGGCGGGGAGTCCGGGACCGACCTGATCGTTGACCTGGTGGCCTCCGGTGCGCTGCCCGCGTCCCGGCTGGACCGGTCGGTGCGGCGGCTGCTGACCGAGAAGTTCCGGCTCGGGCTGTTCGACCGCCGGCGCTACGTCGACCCGGACCTGGCCGTTCGGACCGCCGGGCAGTCCTCCTTCCGTGCGGCCGGGCGGCGGGCGCAGAGCGCGTCCGTCACCGTCTTGACCAACCGGGACGGCTGCCTGCCGGCCGCGGGCCGGAGCCGGCTCTTCGTCGAGGGCGTGGACCCGGCCGTCGCGGCCGGGTACGGCGAGGTCGTGACCGATCCCGCCCAGGCCAACCTGGCGATCCTGCGACTGTCGACGCCGTATGAGCGGCGCCCGGGTCGCTTCGAGTCGTTCTTCCACGCCGGCCCGCTCGACTTCGACCCGGGCCGGCTCGCGGAGATACTGCGCTTGCTGGCCGCCGTCCCGACCGTGGTGGCCATCCACCTCGAGCGGCCGGCCGTCATCCCCGAGATCAGCGCGGCGGCGGGGGCGCTGCTGGCGGTGTTCGGCGCCAGCGACGCGGCCCTGCTCGACGTCGTTTTCGGCCGCTCCGAGCCCCGCGGGCGACTGCCGGTCCAGCTGCCCCGGAGCATGGACGAGGTGCGCCGGGGGCGGCCGGATGTGCCCCGGGAGTCGAGCGACCCGCTGTTCGACTACGGGGACGGGCTCAGCCTGGATCCGCCACGATAGCGGCGAGCACGGCCGCCTCGCTGATATCGGCGCGCTTGGTCGCGGTGAGCAGCGTGAGCGGTCCTTCCTTGGCCAGCCCGCGCAGATGCGCCAGCGCCTCGGCCCGCTCCGGGTCCTTCAGCTCCTGCCGGTAGCGGCGGCTGAACTCCTCGAACCGGTCCGGGTCGTGGTTGTACCAGGTGCGCAGCTCTCCCGACGGGGCGACGTTCTTGCACCATTCGTCGAGCGCCGCCTTGGCCTTGCTCAGCCCGCGCGGCCAGAGCCGGTCGACCAGCACTCGAGTGCCATCGTCCGGCTCGGGCTCCTCATAGGCCCGCCGGACCTGGACCTTCACTGCCTCCATGACATCCCCCTAGCCGCGGGGCTCGGCCGGCTGGCCGTCCTGCCCGCGCTGCCCGAGCGCCGCCGTCAGCTCCCTGCGCGAGCTTACGCCGAGCTTGCCGAACACCTTGCCCAGGTGCCATTCGACCGTACGGGCGGAGAGGAACAGCTGGGCCGCGATCTCCGGGTTGGTGCGGCCGTCCCTGGCCAGCCGGGCAATCTGCTCCTCTTGCGGGGTGAGCTGGTCGCGGGTCTCGACGCCGCGTTTGCGCACCTTCTCGCCGGTCGCGACCAGCTCCCGGCGGGCGCGCTCGGCGAACGCCCCCATGCCGATCGCGGCGAGCATGTCATGGGCGGTGCGCAGTTGCTCGCGGGCCTCGACCCGCCGTCCCTCCCGACGCAGCCACTCCCCGTACAGCAGGTGCGCGCGGGCGAGCTCGGGACGGAGCCTGGTCAGGCCCAGCCGGTCGATCGCCTCGCGGTACAGGTCGTCCGCGTCGCCGCCGTCACTCAGCAGCGCCCGGCAGCGCGCCTCGATGCCGAGCGCGGAATCGTTGCCCGAGGGCTGGGTCATCACCGCCAGCCGATCGAGCGCGCCGCGGGCGAGCTCGACGTCTGCCAGCCGCGCGGCCGCCTCGACCAGCTCCGGCAGGGCCCACAGGGCGCTCCACGGATCGAGCGGGCTGGCGGCGGCCTGCCGTGCGGCCGCCGCCGCCTCCTTGTACTGCGCCAGGCCGTTGTGCAAGACCGCCGCCGACCAGCGGGCGAAGGTCGCCGCCGCCCCCTGACCGCCGATCGCCGCCTCCTCGATCGCGCTCGCGATCGCGGCCGAGGCCTCGGCCTCACGGCCCTGCATCGCCCGCAGCAGCATCACGACGTGCGGCGGGAAGCGGTTCCCGGTCCGCGCCGCCACGCTCGCGCTCTCCCCCGCCACCGCCTCGGCGCCGGCGAAGTCGCCCATCCACGCGCGGGCCACTCCCACCTGGGAGAGGAAGAGCGGCAGCGGGGCGAGCGCGCCGACGTCGCGGGCAAGCTGGACCTGCCGGGCGGAGATAGCGTGAAAACCCTCGTAATCCCAGACCGCGCTGCTGGTCCTGGTGGCGATCCAGCCCCAGCGCACGACCTCCTCGACCGGAATGCTGGTGAGCACCTTCGCGGCTCGCTGCAGGGTCGACGCGGCGGCGGCATGCCCGTCGGTGATCAGCAGCGCCAGCCCCTCGAGGGTCAGATCCAGCGGACGCGGGCCGTCGGGCGGGGGCGGCAGCGCCTGGACCGACCGGCAGATCTCCAGCAGCACGTCGCCGCCTCGGTCTCCGTCTTGATCTTCTGTTCCGTCTCCGGGCCCGCCGACCGTCAGGATCGCCGCGCCCCAGGCGGCCAGGTAGGTCTCGCGCGCGAGTTCGAGGTCGAACGGCTCCAGCCGCCGGGCCGCGTTCAGCAGCGCGGCGGACGCGTCGCCGGTATGACCGGAGGCGAAGGCCACCTGGCCGCGGAGCAGGTCCACCCGGGCGCTGTCACATTCGTCGAGCGGGCTGGCCTCCGCCGCCGCGAGCAGGTCGAGGGCGTTGCCGAACCCGCCTGCCTGCAGGCTGACCTGCGCCGCGGCCAGCGCGCGGTCGGCCTGCCGGGCCGGATCGGCGGTCAGCGCGACCGAACGTTCGAGGAACGCCGCCGCCGCGGCGAGGCCGCCGCGGGCCTGCGCCCGCCCGGCCGAGCGCTCCAGCTCGACCGCGACCTCCTCGTCGGGGGCGGCGGTGGCCTGGGCCCGATGCCACGCCCGGCGATCCGGATCGGCGGCCTCGTCGGTGACCTGCGCCAGGGCCGCGTGCGCCTCCCGGCGCTCCCGCAGGGAGGCGGAGTGGTAGGCCGCGAAGCGGGCCAGCGGGTGCCGGAACCGGACTCGCCCGCCGAACTCGACGAGCTGCGCCTCCGCCGCCGACTCTCCCGCCTGAACTCCGATGCCCAGCAGTGCGGCCGCCCGCCAGACCAGCGCCCGGTCACCGGACGGGTCGGCCGCGGCCAGCGCCACCAGCCGCCGGGCCTGCGCGGGCAGCGCCGCCAGCTGACGGTCGAAGTCGTGCTCGAGCCGGCCGGCCGGCGGCGTCGCGCAGGGCAGCCCGAACCCGCCCGCGAGCTCGGCCGGGCTGAGCCCTTCCGGCACCTCGAGCAGCGCGAGCGGGTTCCCCCGAGTCTCGGCCACGATCAGGTCCCTGACCTGATCGTCTAGCGGCCCGGCGAGGGCCGAGTCGAGCAGCGCCCTGGCGTCCTCGTCCGGCAGCCCTTCGACGTGCAGCTCGGGCAGCCCGGCCAGCTCCGCACCCGGGACCCGGGTGGCGAATACCAGACCGACCGGGTTGGCGCCGAGGCGGCGGGCGGCGAACCCGAGTGCCTGGGCCGAGGCCTGGTCAAGCCACTGCTCGTCGTCGATCAGGCAGATCAGGGGGCGTTCCCCGGCTACCTCCGACAGCAGGTTCAGCGCCGCCAGGCCGACGATGAACCGGTCCGGCGGCGGCCCCGCGACGAGACCGAAGGCGGTCCGCAGCGCGTCCTGCTGCGGCACCGGCAGCCGCTCGGCGCGGCCGAGCATCGGCGCGCACAGCTGATGCAGGCCCGCGAAGGCCAGCTCAGTCTCCGACTGCACGCCGGCCGCCCGCGCGACCTGGCACCGCAGTTCCTGCCCGGCGACGTGCTCAAGCAGCGCTGTCTTGCCCGCCCCGGGCTCGCCGCGCACGACCAGGACTTGGCTCTCCCCCTCCCGTACGGCGTCCACGAGAGCGCCGAGCACGCTCAGCTCATCCCGCCGCCCGACAAGCTGTACGGCACCGGCAACCTGGCCTCTATTCATATGGCGGGCCTCCCGCTGGAGAAGGCGCGATCCAATGGTGCATCCTTCACTCCAGGACCTGGGGTCGGCCGCCCCAGGCGTGGGGTCATCCCGAGTCGAGCCCTGGGGCCCTCGTCGGGCGCCGACTTGCTAGCCGGCCGCGGGTACGGGGCAGGGTTCACGAACCGCAACAGGACGTCCCGGTCAACCACAAATAGTCCCCAGCGGTCACTCTACGGGGTCGTTTCGTCACGCACAAGTGAGGGATTTTCACACCGGAGTTAATTTCCCGCTAAGAGCTCAACGGGGTCTGCGGGACGCCACCGGCGTATCCTCCTTCCCGGTGCCGCGATGCAGCGGCGTCCCCTCGGCGGCAGTGGCCTCCCCGGCGGTGGCCGGGCCGCGCAGCACGTAGGCGACCCCGACGGCCCCGATCGCGCCGATCACCGGCCCGATCAGGTAGATCCACCAGGTGCCGAGGTTCCCGAGGGCCACATCGGGCCCGAAGGAGCGGGCGGGGTTCATCGACGCGCCCTCGTACGGGCCGCCCATGGTGGCCCAGGCGATCACGTAGGCGCCGACCGCCAACGGCACGAACGGCCCGTTGAGCTTGGGCCCGTCGGCCAGGTTGACGACCATCAGGATCAGGCCGAAGGTGATGACCGCCTCGAAGCCGACCGCCTGCCAGTGCTGGCCCGGCTGCGGCATCGTGGCGGCCAGCTTGCCCTCGGGCCCGAAGAAGGCGCGGGCCAGCAGCGAGCCGCAGGCGGCGGCGCCGAACTGGACGACCCAGTAGGCGATGACCATGACCCACTCCATGTCCCGCCGCAGCGCGAACGCCAGCGTCGCGGCCGGGTTGAAATGGGCGGAGATGTCGCCGAGGAAGTAGACCGCGACCACCAGCCACAGCCCGGAGATAACCGAGAGGACCAGCCCCCGCTCCCACGGTGAGATCGCGTGGCCACCGTACTTCGCCAGGATGGCCGCCCCGCCGGAGAGGATGAACGTCAGCCCGGCCATCCCGATGAACTCCGACAGCAGCCGCCGCAGCCGGTGATCGGGGTTGGTCCAGTCGGCGTAGCCGCGCTGGCCGCCTGCGGACGCGATCAGCGCGGCTTTGCCGATTGGCGGCGGGTTGCCCGCGCGCTGCTCGCCGCGGAGGATGTGCCGCACGCGTCAGGCCTGCTTGGGCACGGTCGAGTGCGGCGGGGCCGGGTTCGCCGGGGCCGGGTTCGCCGGGGCCGGGAGATCGGCCGAGCCGCCGCGGGTGAGCGCGAGCGGGTCGACCACCCGGTCGAACAGCTCCTCGCTGACGCCGTTGGCGAGGGCGGCCTGCTTGAGCGTGAGGTCGTGGTCGATGGCGTAGTAGGAGATGACCGCGGCCTTGTCGTAGCCGATGACGGGCGACAGCGCGGTCACCATCATCACCGAGCGGTCGATGTTGTCCTTCAGCTTGGCCTCGTTGAGCGTGGTGCCCTCGACCATGAACTGGCGGAAGTGGTCGCACATGTCGGCCATGATCAGCGCGGAGTGCAGGTAGTTGCTGATCAGGATGGGGCGGAACGCGTTCAGCTCGAAGTTGCCCTCGGCGCCGCCCATCGTGACCGCGACGTCGGAGCCGATGACCTGGATGGCGACCATCAGCATGGCCTCGGCCTGGGTCGGGTTGACCTTGCCGGGCATGATCGACGATCCCGGCTCGTTGGCGGGGAAGGTCAGCTCGCCGATCCCGGTGCGCGGGCCGGATCCGAGCCAGCGCAGGTCGTTGGCGATCTTGTACAGGGTCACGGCCGCCGCCTTGAGGCCGCCGTGCGCCCGCACCAGGCGGTCGAGGGTGCCCTGGGCGGTGAACTTGTTGCTGGCGGCCCGGTAGCGGGCGCCGGTCATGGCGCTGATCTCCGCCGCCACCTGGTCGCCGAAGCCGGCCGGGGCGTTCAGCCCGGTGCCGACGGCGGTGCCGCCGATCGCCAGCGTCAGCAGGCCCTCGGTGGCGTGCTCGACCTCGGCGATGGCGTCGTCGAGGGCGCCCGCGTACCCCGACCACTCCTGGCCGACGGTGAGCGGGGTGGCGTCCTCCAGGTGCGTCCGGCCGATCTTGACCACGCCGGCCCACTTCCGCGAGTTCCGCTCGATCGCGTCGCGGAGCCTTCGCAAGGCCGGGATCGTCTTTCCGGTCGCCATCGCGTAGGCGGCGATGTGCATCGCGGTGGGGAAGGTGTCGTTGCTCGACTGCCCCATGTTGACGTGGTCGTTGGGGTGCACCGGCTGCTGCGAGCCGAGCGTCCCGCCGACCAGCTGGATGCAGCGGTTGGAGATGACCTCGTTCACGTTCATGTTGGATTGGGTCCCGGAACCGGTCTGCCACACGTAGAGCGGGAAGTCCGCATCGAGCGCCCCGCTGATCACCTCATCGCAGACTTTTCCTATCAGCTGGCCCTTCCAGGCGGGCAGCCGCCCGGTCCTGGTGTTCACCTGCGCCGCGGCCTTCTTCACGTAGCCGTAGGCGTGGTACACCTCTTCCGGCATCCGGTCGCGGCCGATGTTGAAATGCTCGAGGCTGCGCTGAGTCTGGGCGCCCCAGTACCGGTTGGCGGGCACGTCGACGTCGCCCAGGCTGTCGAACTCCCGCCGGTTTCCGGTGGCGTCGAGTCCGATCGGAAGGTCGAGGATCTTCGGCTGCGCGTTCGTCGTTGTCATGATGCGCTCCCCCGGTGGCTCCGGTCTCGACTCGGCCGCGGACGGTCGCGACGCCGTCCGGTACCACGCTCTCGCTCCGACCCGGTCGGCCGCGCCCGGGGGGACCCTGGTCCACCCCCGGGCGCGGAACGCCTGACCGGCTATGGGCCTCATCCAGCGTCCGGCCAGCGGACGACTGGATGTTCCCGGCCCCGTACAGGTACGCCCACGCCCCCGGCGGCCAATCTTGCCCGGGCCCGGAATCTCGTTACGCCGCGATTGCGGCGGGGCGGTCGGCCAGGCGACGAGTCCCGGTCGGCGCTCTAGGACGACACCGCCGTGCCCAGGGAGTCGGCGCCCGCGAACTTCGGCGCGCCCCGCTCGTAGAAGACGTCGACCTGCCCGACGGTGAAGCCGGCGGCCGTCAGCAGGTCGACGATGCGCCGGGTGAGGTGGCAGCCGCCCGCCAGCCGGTACTGGACCGGCTCGAGGCGCCGCTGCCAGCGGCGGACCGACTCGTCGGGCGCCAGCCCGTGCTCGAGGAAATGCAAGGTTCCGCCTGGCTTCAGTACCCGCCGGACCTCGTGCAGGGCGGCATCGGCGTCGGGGATCGTGCACAGCGTCCAGGTGGACAGCGCGGCGTCAAAGCTGTCGTCAGGGAATGGCAGCGACTGCCCGTCGAGCCCGGACCGCTGCACCGGGACTTTCGCCGCCTTGACCCGCCCGGCGGCCAACCGCCAGCCGACGTCGGACGGCTCGACCGCGGTGACCCGGGTGACGGGGGCGGGGTAGAACGGGACGTTGTGGCCCGAGCCGAAGCCGAGCTCGACCACGTCCCCGGCCAGCCCCGCGCACACCCGCCGTCGCAGCGGCTCGGCCATCTTGGTGCCGCAGGCCTTGTCGATAATCCGCGGAACGACCTGCTCGGCGTAAAATCCCACGACTGCCTCCCCGGTGGCTCTCGACGCTTGCGCCTATTATCCAGCCTCGGTCAGCCGCGGATCGCGGCGGATTCGCGGGTGAACTGGCGGTGGCCGATCAGCTTGTAGGCCAACCGCGCCGGGGCCGGCACGACCTGCATGAACTTCCGCCGTTCGGCGTCATCGGCTTCCTCGGTGATGTGCCCGAGGATGACCAGCCGCCGGGTGACCGGGATCGCGCTCATGCCGTGCTTGCCGAGCGCGTCCCATTCCCTTTGCGTCAGCGTGACCGAGACGATCGGGAGCACTTTCTGCTCCTCCTCGGCCAGGTGATCGATCAAGGCCGGCATCGCGGCCTCGATGAAGGCCGCCATCCGCTCGCCGGCGGCCGCGTCCGCGCTCGCCGTCCACGCCGGCAGCTCCGCGCCGACGGCCGCGACGGCGTCGTTGACCTGCGCGTGCTGCGCGTCCATCCGGTCCATCAGCTCCGGGTCAAGCGCAGCTCGCTCGCGTAGCAGGGGAAAGAGCAGTTCGTCCTCGCCGGTGTGGTGGGTGTGCAGGAAGTCCAGCATCTCCCGGGCGTGCTCGCCGATGACCTCCGATCGCCCGCGGTCATTGGCCGCGGCGCGGAACAGTCGGGGGAGCCGACCGAACTCGCGCCGGATGACGCGGTGGATCAGAACCATCTCATGGGTATCGACGCCGGGTCCGGGGGTGCTCATCGTGACTCCTCGATGGTCGCGGCGTTCTGGACGGCTTCGTGCGCCGTGGTCGCGGGCCGGCCGATGAGCTTCACCAGGTCGTCGCTGGCGGTGAACAACTCTCCGCGAGCCAGGCCGGCGTCGGCGTCGGCGACGGCGGCGGCCATCTCCGGGGGCAGCCCGGCAGCGGTCAGGGCGCCGGTGTAGTCCGCGACCGACATGTCCTGGTAGGCGATGTGGGTGCCGAGGACGTCGCTGATCGTGGCGGCGAGTTCGGTCAGGGTGAACGGCGTTCCGCCCAGCTCGTAGGCCGCTCCGAGGTGCCCGTCCTGCGTCAGCACCGCGGCGGCGGCGGCCGCGTAATCGCGTCGGCTGGCCGCGCTGACGAGACCGTCGTGCGCGCTGCCAAGCAGCGCGTGGTACCTGGTGATCATCGGGAGCTGGTCGGTGTAGTTCTCCAAGTACCATCCGTTGCGCAAGATCACGAACGGCGAACCGCTGCCGCGCAGGTACTCCTCGGTGCGGCGATGCTGGTCAGCGAGCATCATCTGCGCAGTCGAGGCGTTGACGATGCTGGTGTACACGATCTTGGACACACCCGCCCGGGCCGCCGCGTCGATGGCCTTGCGGGCGTTGTCGAATCGCTCCGCGACCGTCGTCGTCGACACCAGCAGCATCGCGTCGGCGCCCGCGAACGCGTCGTCGAGGGTGATCGGGTCGGCGAAGTCCGCGCGCCGCACCGTGACCCCGTGCTGCGCGAGGTCGGCGAGTTTGTCAACGTCGCGGCCGGTGGCCACGATCCGGGCAGGCGACGTCCCGGTGGCGAGGAGTTGATCGACGACGAGCCGGCCGAGGTGACCTGATGCTCCGGTGATGACAGTGGACATGGTGTTTCCCTTCGACAGGGTGTGGCGTGAGTGAAGATCGTCGGTACCAGCGATGGCTGCCGAGAATCGTCAGTAACATTGACTAAACTAGTCAGGAAGCCTGACTATGTCAAGGCCGCGCGAAACCTGCCGCCGTCCGCTGGCGCCGGTGGCCCGGGTGGCGCGGGTGGCCCGGGGCGATCGGGCATCGGGGGCGGACCGCCCGGCGCGGCCGGGTCTACCGCGCGTAGGGGTCGGTGATCTCGCGGAGCTGAGCCAGGATCTGGTGCAGCAAGGTGAAGTTGCGGGTGCCCAGGTAGGCCTTCCACTCCGAGAAGATCTGGTCGCGCGCCGCCGCGGCCACCTCGACCGCCCGCCGGCCGCGCTGCTCGATCACGATCAACCGGGCGCGGCCGTCGGCGGGGTCGGGAACCCGGCGGACATAGCCCAGGCGCTCCAGCTGATCGACCAGCACGCCGACGCTCTGCTTGGTCATTTGCGCCTGGTCAGCGAGGTCCGTGAGCCGTGAGCCGTCCGGGGCGACGCGCTGGAACACCCGGCACTGGGCGAGGGTCCAGTCGTCGAACCCGGCATCCTGGAGGGCCCGGAAAATCCGGTCCTCGGCGTACCGGTACGGGATGAACAACGACACCCCTAGATCAACCGCCTGCTCGTCGTCCATACCGCCTCGGCTCCGTCGCCCCACGTGATCCCGCGAGGTCACACCCTACGGCAACGCGTCGCCGTCGGTGCTGCCAAACGACTAATGTAGTAAGAACTCCTGACTATAGCGGAAACGGCTCCAATGCGGCGGCAGGCGGCCGGGGACTGTTCGCCTCGGCCGGGCCCCAGCCCGGCGGACGCAACGTCAAATAGGCCGCCGATCACGCGATAGGTCGCTCTTCGCCGGGTAGACGAGAACCGGCCTCAAGGGCGGAGAGCGAGGACATGGCGAAAGATACGCGGCAGCGTCACGACACCGCGCGGCCGACCGGCGCACGCGGCGACAAGGCGGCCAAGCACGGCAGACATCTCCTCGGTCACCGGTTCGGCGGCATGATCGCCGCGATCGTCGCAGCCGCGGTGATCGTGCTCGTCGCCGCTTACCTGCTGGTAGCCAAGATCGAAAGCCTTAACCCATTTGGCTCGCACACCACGATCACCACAACGGTGGTCCTGGGGAAGCTCACCAAGATCGAGCAGGTGCACGTCGCGACGCGCTCGTACGCGGTGGACGTGAAGATCACCCAGAGCGTGGGGGTAATCCCCTGCTTCCTGGTCTGCAATCAGATGGAGCTCACGGGCAGCGGCACCGACGACGCCATCGTCGATCTGAGCAAGCTCACCAAGAAGGACCTGAGCATCGATCAGTCCACCGACACGGTGACCGTGCGGTTGGCCGCCCCCGCCATCGGCCCGGCCACCCTGAACCCGGCCCTGTGCACGATCTCGAGCACGCACGGGGTGGTCAACGGCGCGACGCAGGGATTCAGGAGCAACCCGAACGGCTACCGTCCGCTCTACGCGGCCGCGGAGAGCCAGATCCACAACGCCGCCCTGCATGACCGGGCGCTGCTCGCGGCCGGGGAGCAGAGCACCAGGTGGATGCTCACCCGGCTGCTCGGCGCCGTCGGCGTCAAGAAGGTGACGGTGGACTTCGGCTAGCCCAGCTACCTCGGTAGCTAGTCCAAGTCGCTGTCGACCTGGGTGGGGTCGCGAGACCGTCTGTCACGGACGGCGGCCGGGGCAAGTCGGGCAGCCTGGTTTGCGCTGGAGGCGAATCCGGTACGTCGCCACTAGGGCTACTGAAGTGGCCGCGTGGCATCTGCGGCCAGAGGGGGGAACTCATGCCGAAGTACCTCGTCCAAGCGTCCTATACCGGCGATGGCGTCCAGGGACTCCGCCAAGACGGCGGCACGGCCCGCCGGGCCGCCGTCGAAAAGGCGTGCGCCAGCGTCGGCGGAAAGCTTGACGCGTTCTACTACGCCTTCGGCGAAACGGACGTGATTACGATCTTCGACCTGCCGAACAACGTGACCGCCGCCGGTGTCGCGCTGCTCGTCGCCGCCAGCGGCAAGGTGGACATCAAGACCACCGTCCTGCTGACCGCGGAAGAAATCGACGCTGCGGTCAAGGTGACCGGCGACTATCGCCCGCCCGGGGGCTGAGCCTCGTACCCCGCGCCATCCGCAGCGCACCGGTGCCGAGCGGGGCAACGATCGCGTCGATAGGGTGCTGAGAGTGAGTGAAAGAGCAGAGGAGGGCGGTGACCGGGACCCGCTGCTCGCGTTGGCCCGGGAGGGCGATGAGGGCGCCTTCCGGGCGCTGGTAGAAGCTCACCGAGCCGAACTGCATGCCCACTGTTACCGGATGCTGGCCTCGTACCACGACGCTGAGGATGCCCTTCAGGAAACCTTGCTGCGGGCCTGGCGGGCCCTGCCGGGCTTCGAAGGCAGCGCGCTGCGCGCGTGGCTGTACAAGATCGCCACCAACGCCGCGCTGGATGTCGCCAGGCGCCGGTCCCGGCGCGAGCTTCCCGTCTCTTACGGTCTGCCGGTGGCGGCGGGGGGCGGGCCCGGCGCCCCGCTGGCCGAGACGACGTGGATCGAGCCCTACCCTGACCGCCAGCTGGGGACGAGCGGATCGCTGGCTTCCCCAGAGGCCCGTTACGACCAGCGCGAGAGCCTCGAGCTCGCGTTCGTCGCCGCCTTGCAGACGCTGCCCGCCTCGCAGCGGGCGGCGCTGCTGCTGCGGGAGGTGCTCGGGTTCTCCGCCGCGGAGATCGCGGACCAGCTCGGCACCTCCGTGCCCGCGGTCACCAGCGCCCTGCAGCGAGCCCGGGAGGGAGTGCGGCGCCGGAACGGCGAGCCGGACCAGCAGCAGACGCTCCGCACCCTGGGCGACCAGCGGGTCCGCCACCTGGCGGAGGCGTTCGTCGACGCGCTCGAGCGAGCCGACGTCAGCTCGCTGGTCAGCCTCCTGGCCGAGGACGCCACGTGGGCGATGCCCCCGCTGCCCGGCTGGTACCGGGGACCGGCGGCCATCGGCGAGTTCCTCGCCGGCTTCGGGTTCAACGAACGCTGGCGGCACCGGCCGTGCGGTGCGAACGGCCAGCTGGCCCTCGGCTGCTACACGCCCGATCCCGCCACCGGCGCCTGGGTGGCCTCGGCGCTCATGGTGGTGTCGCTGCGGGGCGAGCAGATCGCCGAGGCCGACTACTTCCTCACCGCCGAGCTCCTGAAGCGCTGGGGGGGCGATTCCTCCATCGACGGCGCCGGGATGTTCGCCCGCTTCGGGCTGCCCGCCATCATCCCGTGAGAAATGCCGGGCCGGACCGGTTAGTCAGGGCGCGGCCGGCAGTTGTAAGGGCGACCGGCAGCGGACGGCCCGCTGGACAGGTCCCCGTGAGGAGCACCGGTGTACTTCCCGACCTTGATGCTGATGCCGATGTACGAGGAGCTTTACCGGCGGGCGCGCTGCATCCCCCCGGGCTCGCCTCAGCCCGCGCGCGCCCGGGCCCGCCTGGCCCGGTCGTGCGGAACCCGGGCCCGGACGGCCATGCGCGCCCGCCCGGCAGTCAGCGCGTGCATTGCGGGCGCCGGGCCGACGGGAGCCAGGCCGTGACCGCCCCGCGGGCCGGCGCCATCGCCAGGGTGATCGCCGCCGACGCGGCGGGCGACGCCGCGCCGATCGGCTGGGACGAGGCTGGCCGGCTCTTCGCCGCCGAGCGCTCGTACTGGGTGGCGACAACCAGCGATGACGGCCGCCCCCACGTCCGGCCCGTGCTTGCCGTCTGGGTCGACGAGCGGATCTACTCAACCACCAGCCCGGCCGCCAGAAAAGGCCAGAACCTGGCCAGCAGGCCATCAGCCGCCATCAGCGCCCAGGCGCCGACGATGGATATCGTCATCGAGGGACCGGTCGCCTGGGTTGACGACCCCCTGCGGCTGCGCCGAATCGGTGAGGCCTACCACGATAAGTACGGATGGCCCGTCACCGTCGTCGGCGACGCCTTCCACGCCCCGTACGCAGCGCCCACCGCCGGACGCCCCCCATACCGGGTCTACGAGCTCACCCCCCTCGTCGCCTACGCCTTCGGAACAGACAACGACCTCGCAGAACGCTCCACCAGATTCCGCTTCAGTGCCTGAACGGCCAAGGACGCCGGCATCGTCCAGGTGGGGCCCACCCGGACGATGCCGTCGTCACAGCCATATGCAGGGCGGCCACGCAGCTTCGATTTCAAGCGGTCAGGCAGGGTGGCAGAAGCCCAGATCCGGGGCACCAGATATCGCCCCGGATATCCTCGCCCGGCGGC